>Ga0208644_1001689_pt1 | contig 18239 bp, 14 predicted proteins | sample VirMetDEL_Nov_18_FD_184517 | JGI IMG/M metagenome (GOLD analysis project Ga0208644, IMG submission 184517) | Aqueous microbial communities from the Delaware River and Bay under freshwater to marine salinity gradient to study organic matter... | ecosystem: Environmental > Aquatic > Marine >... | reverse complement strand
TACTGCACTCATCCACCTCGACAAATCTTTGCCCATGCTTTCGAGACTTCTCGCGGCGCCAACGCCTCGCTCAAGTGCCTTATAAGCGCTAGTGGCGATTGCAAATGCGCTGACCGGGTCTATCATTACTTATTCAACGCTTTATCTAGCTTGTCTTCAAGGCGATGTAATGCTTCCATCACCTGACGCATATCATCACGCAACTCTGACTTAGTTGCGTAGTCTTCTCTGGTTTTATTAAGCAATATTTGCAAACGCTTTACCTCTGCAAACATCTGACGAAATGCCCAGAAGACAGGCGCAATCACCACTGTGAGAATTATATTCCAGAATAGCATTGCGTCTATTTCCATTATGCACCAGCCCAGAATAACTGTAATGTGTCATATGTTTTTGCTGCAGTGCTACTTGTAGTAAAATTATATGCTATTCTCAAATGATGCACTCCACTACTAAGTGTTACAGATGGACTGCGCATCCATATATAATCACCATTCGCAAGCGAAGCATCACTAGATTCTGTATAACAAAAGTTAGTGCTTGCTGTTTGAGCTACTTGATGAAGACCACGAACAGGCAAAACAGCAGAACCGCCAGAGCCATAAGTAGTGCTTACACCATCTGCCGCACCTGTGTTATTTGTGACTGTTGATGTCGCTACATTCCAACGAGATGCGGAACTACCTGATACTATTGATGTATAAGTGTAACCAGTAACATCTGTATAAGCAGATGGAACAGTAAGTGCGTTAGATGTAGTTGTATCCCAATCAGTAAAGTCACTTCCTTGCCATGCATGAACTCTAGCTTCAGAGGAATTAAGAACTTGGACAGCCCCAATACATAAATCAAAAGTATCAGAGCCTTTAAGCTTATGGCCTATATATAATCGACCAGAAAAATCACTAGGAAGACTATCAGGTAAAAATTCTATATCCAATACATCATAATCACCTGTATAATCGCTACTTGTACCTGTTTCAGCAGTAGACTCAATTATATTAATAGCTGGGCTGTATACTTGCTCCACCATTTTCTTGCTGTCGGTGGCATATTCGTGTATTGAGTGAAAAGCCCCAACAAAAAGACGTGTTCCATCTGACTTATAATATAGCGAATAGATACTTATTGGTGAATTTGGGTCATTTCTAATATTTAATGAATGTGTTTCAGATATTGTTGTAATGTCATAAGCGGTAGACATAGTGTATTCTTTAATAGTAGAACCCAACGCTGCATATATTTTTGTTCCATCATCATTTAAAGCAATACCATAAATATTAGTAATAGCAGAGCTACTACCATTCAAACTAGCTGTCGAGATATTCCATGCTGTTGATAAATCATACTCGTGTATTTTATCACCATTTGTGCCACTAATGTACATTTTCGTACCATCTGATTTGAAAGTAATAGCTCTTGGAGCGGTTTCTTGTGCAGAAACACTAAATGACCTAGTGTATGTTGCGCTAGTTATGTCCCATGCTGTTGATAACGACCACTGGTTTACGTCATCACCAGATGTTCCAACTTGATACATTTCTGTGCCATCTGGTTTAATATATAATTCATGTGGGCTTGTTTCTTGCCCACTAATATCAAGCTCTGCTAGAGAAGCATCATCATTTCCAGATGCTATATCCCAAGCAACAGATAAATCTACTTCAAAAACTTTATCTGCCAAAGAATGTATATAATACATTTTTGTGCCATCTGGCTTAAAAAAAACTGCATTATACGCCCCTTCAGCAGACCTTCTGTATGTTTTTGTTTCATCAAAAATTACTGTTGTTATATCTTTGGCTGTTGAAACTGGAGATTGATAAAATCCTTGAGTACTACCTATATAAAATAAAGTACCATCTGGATTAGAGGCTGTTGTGTAAGCTGTTCCTATTTCACCTCTGAATGTTGAGCTATCTTCAGAACCAGCAGTAGAAACATCCCATGCTGTACTCATGGTTCTCTGTTTAAATTCTCCATCATCATGATAATACATTTTTGTGCCATCAGCAGAAAAAGTTGGAGAATATTGAGTATCTATAGTACCTAAATCAAAAAAATCTGTATAGGATGCTGTTGAAATATCAAAGGCTGTTGATAATGAAAATTCATACCAAGCATCGTCTATTATATCATAAACAAACATTTTTGTTCCGTCTGGTTTAAATTCTATCCCAGCACCATAGTCTATAGCATTAGAACTGGCGGTTTTAACATTAAACTGTCTTGTGTATGAAGCCGTAGTTAAATCATAACCTGTAGTTAAATCATACTGAACAACAGCATCTGTCGCTCCAGTTGCACCATAATAAGCTGTATAAAGTTTAGTCCCACTATCTGCAAACTTAATTCCCATCAAACCATAAGTTAAAGTATGAGATGTTTCGCTTCCAGTTGCTGTTCTTATATCATAAGCTGTTGATAGGTTTACTTCATATATTTCACCTGTTAGGTATCCATAAAATAACTTAGTTCCATCAGCATTAAATTGAATCGAATACGGAGTATTGTCAGTATCATAATTTGCAGAATAATCATTCAATATTTCTGCTTTTGATAAATCAAACTCAAAGCTATTTGCTTCTGGCCCAGAAACTCCTGGGGTTACTGAAACAACAGCACCAGACTTAGCTTTTGCGCCTAATTTACCAACACCATAAAGCATGGCTTACTCCATTTCTGTAACGTAACAAGTACCAGCCGTACTATTCTGAATAGCCGCTACCTTTTCTCCAGCAGTAACTTTGAAATACTCAACCTGATTGGCTGGTATAAATGGGTCACTTGTTGTTGCTGTAGGGGTTGAGCCAAACTTAATGTTTACATCCTCTGTAGCTACAATCCTTACAACTGTAGTGCCGGTTGCAAACGCAGTTGATATAGCCGCGCTCGACCCAGACGTTGTAATCGTCTGAGTAGTGCCGGGCGCTACCGCCTGTATTGTTTCGCTCTTATTGTGAGAGCGTGCTAGTTCTGTTGTCATTTTTTACTCCTTAATAATATAATTTAGTATGATGGTTGGCTGTACGTTGTTGTGAGCCTCTGATGCATCTGCTGACGCTACAGCAGAAATACTTACATTAATCATAGATGTATTGTCTGCCGCATTGCTCCCTTGAAAGGCTCCATCCCCAGTGTCAACACCTGTATCGGCGCTACCACCGCCTGTTACAGCTTCTAAACTTGCGCTAACGCCATGTGTGTGACCTACTAAACCTGACTGTGCGCTTGTTAATGTATGTGATTCAGTACCGCCAGTATCCCCTAATGTATCGCCATTTAGACCGCCAGTAACAGCGTCTGTAAGTCGGTTAGCACTAGAGCCGCCCATGTCATCCTGACCAGCTACAACACGGCCTCGAAGGTCAGGCAAGTTAAATGTGGTTGAGCCATCACCAGCACCATAGACAGTGCCAATAGCCGTAAACAAATCTGCATACGTTGTTCTGCTAATCGCCTGTCCATAACATAATAGCCACCCACTAGGAGCAGAAGCACCAGCGTAAGGCATTAACATACCAGACACAAACCCTGTTGCTAGTGTAAGATAACTAAACGAGCCGTCCCCATCGCTTTGCACTACTTGTCCTGATGTGCCATTGCCTGATATGTTTATTGCAGCAGCGCCTACTGAGTTGTCTATTAACTCATCTGCGCCTACGCTATCATCAGCCATTTTAGCATTAGTTACAGCATTATCAGCAATCTTAGCTGTAGTAACAGCATCGTCAACTATAACGGCTGTATCAACAGAAGATAGAGGAGCAGATGTGCCAGCAAGCGTACTTAGTTCACCATTGCTATCAAAAGCAAGATATTTACTTTTTCTATTATCTAAGTCAGGCACAGTGTAGTTTAACCCGGCTGGCTCGTATGATGGGAATTGAATAGAGCGATCCACGCGCTCACTTATTTGCTGGTCGAAGATTGTTAGCGCATCGAGTTGCTCGTTTAGAGCCGCAGCACGCAAATCCCCGGCAGTAACAAAGTCGGTAGTGCGCTCAATATCCCTTGAGCCTATGATGGTAATCTGGTCATCCGCCACAGGTGTGCTAGGCACGTTGGTGCCTGTTACGATTGAAACGCTACCTTTGCCGTTAGCATTTATCGTAACTGTGTAATCTGTCGTAATCGTTAGCAGCGTTGTATTGAAATAGACGTTTATGTCGTTTGCGTCCAACACCTCAAAGTTAAACGCATACGGCCCTAAACCGCTAGAGCCGTCATATACAACGCGCCGTGTTACTGCGTTAATGTTATAGTCTGCCATGCCTTTTACCTCTTGCGGTTATTATAGCTTAAATCTTACTGTACGGCTAGTATCTTAGCATTAAGATACGCGTCGTCATTTAAGAGCAATTGCTTGCCAGCGTTTTTGTATTGAGAAAACATTATTTTTAAATCATCTAGCTTATCGTCCTTAGTCGGCAAGCTCTTATATGCCTCATCAAACTTTACAATATACTCAAGATTGTTTTTTAACGTGCCTGTCTCATCGTAACCTTTGTCACCCGGCAACCTACCGCCATCATCTATCTCATTCATATAAGTAAGCCACTGGTTATACTGCTTTGCGTTTAGCAATACTCCATCTATTTTTCTAAGTGGCATAGAAAAACCGCCACCCAAATCCATTAGCTCTTGGTCTATTCTGCTATATTTTGTGTCTTGTATTCTAATAGGCGAAATAAACTCCCAAGCCGCACCAGTACCAGCTTGCATAGGCTCTGCCCATAAATTCAGACGCGGCGGTAAGTCTGTGTTAAACATAGGGTTACGAGCCTTTGCTTTTTGCAGTGCAGTATAAAAGCCTCGCATAAATGACGGCATTGTTGTGGGGTCGCCCCCAAACATACCTTCCTCTGGTAACATAGTTGAGCGCACCGTTGGGTCTTGCATACGCTCTATGCCAGCGCTAAAGGATGAAACTGTAGGAGCAAATGCTAAACCTATCTCTGTGCCTCGCTCACCTATTGTCTCCATTAGTTTCTCAAACATATCGTCGTTGTTAGGATTGCGGAATATTCCCACTAGCTCTTGCACACCTTGCAAGAATGGCATTTCCATAGCGTACTCAGACATACCTAATGCAGCCGCCATAGCTAGGCTATCTATTGTGGCTTGGTCTTCTTCGTACTGCGCGTAATACGCAAAGTCTGCCGACATAGCGAGCATACCAGAGATAGGGTCTAAACGAGAGAACGGTATAGAGCGATATGTGCCATCATCTTGCTTTATGTTTATGCTAAACGGTTGCATTTTCTGACGCATCATAGCTGCTTTTGCGTTTCTATCAGATGGGCCAGAGCCTATAATAATTACGTCTTGGTCAGGTGTGTCTAGCCCCATAGCGGTATATGCAAATGTTCCCATAATCGCAGAACCCATGCTAACGCGAGCTAGAGCCATATCTGCCTCACGCCCACCAGCCGCAACCGTTTTATAAAAACCGGGGTTAGCTAACATAAATGGGCTGCGCTTAAATGTTTCTCTTATAATATTAGATGGTGTCTTATAAAAAGGCACAAATATTTTTGCTACTGGGTGAGACATAACGCCTTGCATATCACCCATAAATCCGGGCAAGTCGCCTTGGAAAGTTAGCTCTCTAGCCGCATCTCTTGCAGTCTTTACTAAATCGAGAGGTGGGTTTTGCAATATGCGCGTTTGCTCTGCAATGGATGCCGCCTTTGCTTCTGCTTTTGTTTTGCCAGCAGCTATAGCATCATCATAAACATTGGCGCCTCGCACAAAAGCCTCTTGGCGTAATGCAGAGCGATATCCTATACCTTTGAAAAACTCGTCTTCAGCAAGCAAGAACCTACCGCCCATACGATAATAAACGCCTAGAGTATTAATAAACCCAGCAGCTATATCGCCCTGTGAGTATAACTTAGCTATCTCTCCAACGTCGCCAGTTGTACCTATAGCACGTCTATTCCGCACGTCTATTTTAGACACAACATCTGTTGGCTCTTCTGTTAGCAATACCTTGCCACCAACGAGCAATGCGTCTAAAAAACTCTCTCTAATGCCGTGTAACTGCGCTAATGCCTCTCGCGCTCTTACTCTATCGCCACCAGTTATAGCCGTTCTACCGCGTCCTATAATCCCGGCTAAACCTGTCTCTATTGTACGTGTTGCCGCAAATAAGCTATTACCAGCTATGTTCACCATATGTGTTGCCGGTGATGATAAGATGCTGTTGATCCAAACCTCAATAGCTACGTCCATGCTTTTAGAAAGCAAGCCCTGTTGCACAAACTTGCTCTTGCCAGCAGCATTTGGAATAGCCATGTATAGCTCACCCAAGCGCTCTATATCATCTGCGTTTTCGGCGCCGAATATTTTAATTAGTTCGTCTGCTCTGGCGCTTACATTTACGTCCTGTCTTCTGCCTAGCTCTCGTAACATATACATAGTACGACCAGCCTCAGAGCCAGCGCCTGATATGTTTGCGTATAGCATAGCCTCAACAGTCATTAGTTGCTTTGCTTTAGCCATAGCCGCCTGACGCTCAACACTATCTGGCAATGCTTGTGCGGCTCTAAATTGTGCAGTTGTTTCTTGTGTTAAATTCATAGCCGCAAGAATGCCGCCCAGTATTTTCTCGCCTACCTCACCGTCACCGGGTGAGCGCATGAGCCACTCATTAACGATGTTATCCATGCCTTGCTGTTCTGCTAGGCGCATCATGCCATCAAAGTTAATCGTGCCGCGTCTTGCCTTTTCAAATAGCTCTTGGTTTGCATCCTTTAGTTTAGCTAGATGCTGCCCCATGTCGTAGTCGTCTAGGTTTTCCGCAATAGCTGTAAAGTTTATGCCTTTGGTATATTCACCGCCAAGAGCCTCGTTTAGCATACTCACTTGGTCTTCCGGCATTTCTTTTATTAATAGCTGTGTGCCTATCTCTTGCACCGGCTCATCAGGCAATGGTGGCGTTACTTTTTTTTCTGATGTCTTTACAGCGTTAGAAATAAAATCAGTTACTGTCTTTAGCCCGGCCTCTTGTATAGGCTCTGGCTGGTCTACAGCAGATGCACGCTCCATGCCCTCTTGCATAGCTTGCATTCTTAACTCAGAAGATAGCTCCGTGTCTTGCTTTTGCTCAACAATATCTGTTTGCTCTAATGGCAACTCAGGCGCAATCTCTTGGCCTGTCATCTCAGTTATCTTTTGCTCAAGCTGTTCTGCCATTAGTCAACCCCTTGCAAATTTTCAGCGTTAGGCGTTTGACTTTGGTCAACTACTCTGTAGGCTGAGTTGATTTGTTCGTTTCTTGTAAACCCATATTTTTCTGAGAAGTCTGCGTCGACTGCTTCAATTCTTGGTTGGATTTCTTTGACGATATCTTGAACTTTCCTGTAAATATCGGATCGTCCTTCTTTGCTAATTCCAGAGAAATATTCCTCACCATTTTTAAACTTGCTCCAATCATTCCCTAAATATCCATTTTGACTAGCAAACAATACAGCCCTTAAGTCTGCATCATCATCTAGCACAAGATTATTTGTAGCATCTTTAACAATGTTTTGAAACTCTTTATTATCAAAGTCAGGGTCGAAGTTAATTATCCTTACTCCATCTACTGAGCCAATTGGTGCTATTTCAAACCCAGCCTTTTCATTTAACAATGCTGCAAATCTTTTTGTTTCTGCTTCAGAAAAAGGTCTTCCTATTCTTATCTCTACGCCATTACCATCTTTTTTAGCTGGCGAATAAAATGGTCTGTGGTATCCAACTCCATCCTGTTTCATTAAAACGCCTCTTGCTGCTGCGTAAGCCTCCATCAAATCTAATGCGGATTGCTCTACCGCACCATATTTTGGGCCGCGATACTGTCTTGGAGCCGCTACCTGTGTTTGTGTTCCGGGGCTAACTTTACCTTCAAAAAAACCGGGAGCTTCAAAATCGCCGGGCGTGGGAATACCAAGCCTACGAGCTATTAAATCAAACCCATCATTATCTTGGAATGCTTTTGATATCTCAACGTGATACTCTTGCTGCACCTCGTAAGGCGCATCAAACATTTCTAGCATATGGTCTGATGTTCTGCCGGGTATGCTTTCCCAAGATACTTGAGCTAAGTTTTGCTCCAATGCATCTGAATAATCAAATTTAGATGCAGATATTTCTTTACCTTCTTCCTTTGCTTTCTGTGCTACCCATATAGCTGCTTGTGCTTGCTGCGGCTCCCAACCTAGTTTACTAGCTATTCTGTTTGTTTCTCTTTCAACAAAACTATATTGGGCATCTGTTGGGTTATCTGTATTAAAACCAAAAGAACGCATCATCCACAAATCAGTGGTAACACCTTGTACTTTCTGTGGGTCAACTACACGCATAAGATTTACATAAAAATTATTTGTTTTGCGCCCTTCCCATTCTTCCCCAGAAAGTATTGACTCAATTCTTTTATTCATAGCAGTAGGAAATCTGCCGGTCATAATTGGCTCACCAGCCTTATGCTGTGCATATGCCTGTAAAGCATAATCAAAATTTGCTTTTACAGGAGTTGATGGCGACGTTACTGCAATTATTTGTATTATTTTTTCTGCCTCTTCTTTGTCCCCACCGACAGCATCTAATATTGCTTTACCGCTTCTTTCATACCAGAACCTAGCATCAGTACCTTCTATTGCTAACCCCTCTACTTCTCTTCTAAGTTTATTTAGCTTATAGCTTGAAGTTATATCTTTAGGAGCGCCAACCATTTGGCCTTTTCTTGCTCTAAGGGACTTTACAGCATCCCCTAATGCCGCAATAGCTGGGTCTGGGTCAACGCCGCTAGTTAAAGTTACAGAGCCGTCAGCATCTGCCATACTAGCTTTAGCCGCATCCCCGGCACCCTCTACAGCGTCGCCTAGTGCGGATGCAACTTTAGGGGCTGCCTTTACAGCGCCGCCATAACCAAAGAAGCTACCAGCCGTAATGCCTTCGTCCATTACCTTTAGTTGCTCTTCGTCATACCCGGCACGCCTACCTATATCTAAAATCATTGAGCGTGCGCCTTCTCCATATCCGCTCTCAAACTGGTCGCCCAATGTTTGCATAAAGCTCTCAAACCTACCTTCATCTGCGTCTGGAAACGCAGCCTTGTATGCGCCTTTTACTAAGCCCAAACCAAGGTCTACCACTTCAGCAGCACCAACAGCCGGGCCTGTTGCTACACCAGCTAGAGATGGGCCTATCTCTTTTGCTGTTTCTGCAAACGTCTGCGGCTCTGCCTGACGCATAGGCGCACGCAGTTTTGTTATTCTCATAACTGCTTCTTGCGATGGGCCTATAACAGCCTCGCCTTTTTCGTTGCGTGATATCTCTAGCTCGCGCCCTGTCTCGTATGAGCTTAGTGAGTTCATCAATTCATCTTGCAAGGACGGCATCACTGGCTCTCCAATATTTCAAAATCATTTGCGTATGTATCTAAAAGGTCTGGTCTTTTATCCATCAACTCAATTTGCACATCAACCGGGTCGGTTTCTTCTGGCAATCCTAGAGTAATACGCGCTAACGCGCCTATTCTGGTTTTTGCTTTCTTTATATCTTTTTCATCTGGGGCAGTATCTAATTCCTTAACCCTGTTTTTCATCCATTGTATACTATTCAAGTTAGGGTTTTCTCTTCTAGCCTCGTCTAGCTCTATAGTTATTTGACCGAATAACTGCTCTGAATCTCTTTGTCTTTCAGCCTCGCTTCCACCAATTGCAAATCTTGCTTTATCTGGTAAACCTATAGCCGGGTGTACTCTTGCTATATCTAGTGCCTGTTGGTAATTATCGTCTCTTTGTTTTTCTAGCGCATTAAAGAAGGTATCTAGTGTGCTTAAACTAATGTTTCTATCCATAGCCGCATTTAGTATCTCTTCTTCAGTAAGTTGTTTCTGGCTTTGTAAAAATCTTAAATAACCAACAACACTAGCGTCATCTATGCCGCCCTCAGTTCTTATAGCTGTGGCTACCTGTATGTATTTCTCTGGGTCTAAAGTCTCAAGTTCTTTTAACTTATTGCGTACTTCATCAGGCGCCATGCCTGACACTCTACCTTTAAAAATCTCAACGGTTAGCCTAGACGACCGTGCTGCCCTGTCTTTTTCTTTTTGTGTCTCAACAGAAACATCGAAAGACATTTGTTCTCTGCCAACTTTCAAGCCCTCTATTATAATATCTTGTCGCTCTTCTTCTGTTAAAGAGCCTAAAATATTAGCTATGTTCTGGTCTTGCACCTTGTTTTCTCTAAGCTGTCTAGCGTGTCCTAACCTATCCTCTGATACCCAGCTTAGTACGACAGACTTTTTAGCGCTTGATACTGCCTCGTCAAATTCTTTTGTTTTGCTTGCAATCAATGTATCTGAATTAGTAGATGTCTTAGCTACGGTTACTAGCTGATCACGCAGCACAGCCAATTGGTCATCTATAGTAATCCGATTACCACTAGCATCTGTTTTAACGCCAACCTCAAATATCTGTGGTAAATCCACGTTTAGAATATTGTCTACCCCAACAGCCGCCGCCGCATCATCTTGTTGCTCTTGAGCCGCAATCAAATCATCGTTGTGCGAGATGATTGCGCTATTACCTTTTGTTGCTAGTGTAGCCGCAAACTTATTAGCCGCCTCTGGGCTAATGCCTTGCAAGATACTGCTATAGCCATCTATTAGGTTTTGCACCTGTCCTTGGAATACATCAATAGCAGTATCATTTTCTTTTGCATCCATGCGTAACTGCGTTAGCTCACTCCCGGCACGCACTAAGAAGCGACCCTCTATCTGCTCTGCCGCTGCCGCTTTAGCCGCCGCACCGAATACAGTAGTCGGGTCTATCTGCATCATTTCAGATATAGGTTTCTTCGCTGTATCTATCTGCTCTTTTGTTGGTGCATTAGCCGCGCCATACGCAGCACCCTCTAGCTCCACTCTGGCCTTTTGCTTTTCAAACGCAAACTCAGACATCTTATCTAACGCGTTAGATACCGTATCAAACACACCGGCCTTTGTTTTAGCCGCGCTAATATAATCGACGCTTGGCATCGATGGTATTGAAACACCTAGTGGTCTGTATCTTGGTAACTCAGCCATCTCTTCCTCAATAAATCGTTAGCGGTTGTTGTGGCGCACTACCCAACAACCCTTGCGAATAAGCCTGAGAGCCTAACCCAAATGCCGCAGACATAAACGCTTCTTGCTTTACTGCGGATGCTTGTTTCATATATTGGTCTGCTCTTATTTCGCCTGTGCGTAGCGCAATGGTTTGCCCCTCGCGTGTTAAGAAATATTCGTTAGCTGCCTCTGATGCGGCGGATTTGCTTAGACGCAATGGTGTGCCTGAGTAACTATCAAACCCTCTAGCGCCAGCCCCAGCGTTTATGGATGCCTGTGTGCGAACCAAGTTACGCAATACCGCTACGCCCTGTTGCTTGTATTTGAGCATCTCGCTTCTGGCTTGCATCTTAGCGTAAGACGCTTGCGCCGCAAAACCTTTAGCTTGCGTTTGCGCTGCTTGCATCTTCATTATGGCAGATGCGCCTTGTAATATCATTGCTGGGCTTGCACTCATTGACCGGCACTCACTTTATACTCTAATGCTAACACGTTCATTTTTAATGGCGCTGTTTGTGATAGCGTGATTTGTCCATCATAACTGTATCCTAGAATACCGTTTACTGTTTTAATCCCTGTATATTCGGTAATATCTTCGTCCAATACACCAGAACCAAAACGCCTAAACGCTACCTCTTTACCATCTACCGTTAGAGACTGCGTCTCAAACAATTCTACATTTACCTCAAATATACGCTTTTTAAATCCTTTTAGCGACCCACTTGTTAAATTAGGCTCGACTGGTAGCGTTTTAATTATAGGCGTAAAATTCAAACCAACCTCAAAGCTAGATGTCGCCGCTTGGTCAAACGTAATCGTAAATGGTGATGCCGGTACAGTTTGGTCTGCCTCAAGAATACCATCACGTATTATCTTAATCGTCTCACCCTCTAAGTGGTCTACGGTTGTAGATGCACCGGCGCCACCTGTCTTAGCGCAATCGAGCAACAGAGTATCGTCGAATACCTCAACGTAATACACATCAGCGCTATTTACATTGCGCTTTACAACCGCATATATATCATCGATATCAACGCCAATATTCACGAACTCACCGTCTGTAGTCCATTCGCTAGGCGCCACTACTTGCTGACTACGCAGTAACGTATAGCACGCTATCGTGCCATCATCAGCATTTACAATAAGCAACCTATCGCCCTCGTCAGTAGAGGTAGACACACGCACCGCCATTTCTTCTGGCGTTTTTAGCAAGTGCGACGATAACAGAGATATCTTAGTAGACGCATACGCATCAACGCCATCGCTAAACAAGAACTCTTGCAATGCACGACCTTGCCTCTGGATGTATAGCGTGCCGCCGTCCACGTTTTGCAAACGAATGCCGGGCTTCATGCCAAAGCTAGTTTGTTGCTTTACGATAATATTGCTAGGTGTAATTGGATTGCCCAAAGACTGAGGCACGGTAAACTCACCGCCTGTTGTGAATATCTGCAAGTTACGACCAGAGAATATATCGACAATCGCGTTAAATGTGCCGGTGTCCAGCGTAACATCTATAGACGCATCATCGAGTGCTTGCCCTTGGTCAAAGTTAAAAAAGTCAGATACCCGGCTACCCCATAAAGTTGATGGCCTAGATTTGGATCCGCCAAAGTATAAACGTCCTTCGTGAAATGTAGCGCTTCTAGGCCAACCCCTTGCACTAGACCAGACCTCTTCGTATCCGTACTCTATCTCCCAGTTGCTAGATGTTAGTGCAGATGTGTCAAAAAAAGGTATTACGACAAATGCCTTTACACTTGTGTCGCTAACATACTCAGTAATTCTTGCACGACCAAAACCATTCTTTGCAACAAAATACTCTTCGACACTATCCTCCCCAAATGCCTTTACGCTGTATTGTGTTGTCGCATCTGGTGCCGGGTCAAAGGCCGGGTAAACTGTTGCTATCTTAGTCGTGGCATCATAATCGGTTATGTGTCTGTGTTGTCCAGAACCTGTGCCGCCAGTTAAGTGAACAGACAGGCCATTACATTGGTCGTCAGATGTATAGCTTGTAGCGGCCTTTAGCGTAATCGTTGTTGTCGTTCCAGCCTGTGCCGTTCCTGTATCTGTTGTGACCGACGACGCAGTTATTGTTATATTACCTGATACCGCGCTAGGTGTTATCGTATATTGTGGGCTGTCTATATTTAACGTGAAGGCATAGTAAGGTATATGCGAGAAAGCTATAGTGCTTATTGTCCAAGTAGCATCATTACCGCCGCGCACTATCTTAATAGGCTCTAGGTCTTCGTGAACCATAACAACAGTATCGGCAGACTGTACCCAGTTTACCTCTGGCAGTATTGCAGCGGTCAGAGCAGACACAGTAGCAAAGTCGTTACCACTGCCGTTAATGTTTGTGACTAGCGCCTTATCCTTAAAGACATACATCTTGCCGGGTGTGAATACGAGCATATAGCTATCATCAACGCTAAACTCAAACGACACCATGCGAACAGCATTAGCAGCGCCAGCATCTAGCTCAGTAACAAACTGCGTGCCGTCTCTGCGCTTTGCGCCGCCCTGTGGCTGTATCGTTACGTTTTGTGCTGTAGACAGGCCAGACGAATACTGGCGTATGTCTGTGCGCCCTCTTAGCTTTGGGTCTAATTCGCCGCTCGTAAAATCATTCTGTAATTGAATAATACGGCTCATGCTAGAACCTTATATCTGAGATTGGAAACTCTTGTATTGTTTGCGATGGTCTGTCTGCACCATCAATATTAATAGCAACACGCACTAAACCGCCACGCATACTCTCTGATGGTGAGCCGTAAGCACGCGCATGAAAATACTCTGCCTTGGTTATCTGGTCAGTGATAGGCTCTGCAAATTCTGCGGCGCACGCTGTTTTTAACAGGCGCACAAAATATGGGGGGAATATGGTAGGCTCTGGGCGAAACTGGTAATCTATCCATATAGTCTCAAAGTTTGTGTAAAGACCGCCAGAGTAAATCTCAAAGTCTCTTACTGATTGTGCGCTAACAGCGCTAACATTAAACACCGCCTTTGGGTTGCCTAATATATCGCTAGGTAATGCAAATTTATATTTCCATTCGTTTATCGGCGCGTCTGCCAACCGGGATAGCTGTACCTTTTTTACTGACCAGCTATAAGCGTATTGCATCAGTAATGTATCGCGCACATCGTCATATAGACGGTCGGCAACCTGTGCCTCGTCAGTACCATCGCTGAAGCTAGATAAAGTTTGAGCGCCCAACATAATGAGCGCATCGTTACAGATAGATAATTTGGTATCGCCAGATGCCATCTGCGTCTCCTAGAATGGGGAACCGGGGCAACCGAAGCTGCCCCGATTAGGATTAGTCAGTGTCAGTGTTAGCTAATGTTGTGCCGTCGTTTACGTCAACAACGCCAGATGTATTAGATAAAACATAGACCAATGTTGCTACTGCTGTGCCACCTGTTGATGTTACGCAGTAGATTAAGTCACCAACCTCTAATGTGTCAGATAGGTCGTTAAAGTAACCCTCTGTGTTCACATCAGCGATTGTGTCAGTTGTGCTATAGGAATAAACAGAAGGTGCGTTTCCGCGCTTTGCTGCTCCTATTGTTGCAAAACCAGTTGAGCTATAAGCCATTGTTCAGTCTCCTTCTTATTCTGTGCTAGAGATTTTTACAATGCCTTCGTCATCGATGGCAATAGCGCCAGCGCTGAACATAGAAGACACAAGGAAAGAGGTCTTCTCAGCTATGTAGTTGATTTCTGAACGCTGGTTCATACCAACACCAAGACCAATTGCATCGCGGTGGAATGCGAAGCTAGAGCGTGTTGATGGTAATGGTAAGCCACCTTCGTCTCTGTCACCCAATGTGATGAACTTGAAACCTAAGAAGGTATCAATGTCACCCTGTACTAGAGCCTTTACAGATGCAAAGTCTGAGCTAGTGATTTCAGTTTCATCAAGCAATGCAGATAAACCGTTTGCGTGGATAATCATGCAACGGCCTTCAGATGGTACGTTTTTAGCGTCCAATGCTTTTTTAGCTGCAAGCAACTTAGCTAAGTTTAGGTTAGTACCTGAACCGCCAATATCTGTGCCTACAGTTGATGGTGATGATGCTGCATTCAATGCGTCAATCACTAGCTGATCCATACGTCTGCCGATAGAAGCACCTACGACTTGCACCAATTCGCGGCGCTCATCAAAGTTTACTTTCTGTTGGCTGAAGATGTCTGAATATTCAGCAGCAATGTAGTCTGTCATTGTTGCAGTTACTTGTGAGTAAGTCACGTTCAGAGGTGTTACGTCTGTCTGTGGTACTCTTACTGTTGCTGTTCCCTTACCGATTTTTGGGAACTTAACTTGATTGCCTTCTACGTTTGTTCTCTCACGAGTTACGCCAGCAAGAGCGCGAGCGCCCTGATAAGCCTGTTTAACTTCCGCATCGAACAGTTGTACAAAGGCGTTTGAAATGCCAATAGCCATCTCGTACTCCTTATAAAAGTTACTGTTTTACAAAAATTTCGCTACAGGTATCCTGTCGGGCTGCTGCTTGGGCATATACGTCACGCCCCCAAACGTGGGTAACAGGCTCAGGTGAGGTATCTGTTAATGTCAATATATATAAAAATAGCGCGGTATGCAACCGCGCTATCACTTAGATTGCAGAGTAGTCTTGCGTTCCATATATTTGGTCGAAATATTTTTCTACTTTGGCACGATATGCCGGGTCGTTATTGTACTCAGGTTTACCAACCATAGCGGTTAATTCTTCCTTAGACGGTAGGCCATCAACCGGGCCAATATCTACAGGCACAGGTTTGTCGCCATAATAGCTACGCACCTTTTGCAAAGCTCTAATACCTTGAGCCGTACCACCCATAATCTTGAACTCGTCAAAGTCTGCCTCAGACCAAACGCCTTTGCGTACTAGGCTTTGACCCCAATCGGTCATAGACTTAATGGTTAGGTCTGCATTCGGGCCTAGCTTTTCATACTCTTCTTTATACGACGCTTCAGCCTGTTGTACGTTAGAACCAGACATCTCAATAAATTTTGATGCCAACGTCTCGAATGCGTCTTGAGATACACCATTTTCCTTTGCCCAACTCTTATACTCGTTAAATAAAGTATCATCATCTGGGATGTTATGCTCTGCAAACATTGAAACATCATAATCGTCAGGTGCCTTGTGTTTACCTTGGCTGAACTTTTTTTGCAGTTCGTAATAAGACTTAGCCAAGTTTTCGATGTCAGGCCCATCATCGCCCCAAAACTTCTCTGGATACCAGTCTGGGCGCTCGTACTCAATCTCCTCATCTTCTTTTGCAACTGTAACATCATCTAGTGTTGTGTCATCCTGTGGTTGTAAATGCGAAATAGCTTCTGGTTGCTGGTTGTCCTCGCTCTCTGTTTCCAGAGACGCTTGGGCCATCAACCCTTCTTCTTCGTTCATTTATAAGCTCCTTGCTCTATTCATTCTGCGCTCGATTTCTCGAACTAGTGAGTTTTGCCCTTCCCTAGCAAAACCGTGTGAAGCATCTTCACCCGGATACCAAGTAGGCTGTTCTATCGTTAGTGAGCGCAAGTGCGTCAATAGCTCTTGTCCATCCTCACTAGCGAATACGCGAAGATATAGTCTGTCTATATCATCCTGATTATCTTGATTAGTCGCACGTAACTCCGGCTCTACTGTGCGTAAGCCATCCCATCCCTCTGTTGTCATGCTTGTGGTTCACCCTCTGGCGGCATCATGCCTTGCTGTTGCGCTGCCATCATAGCAGCCTGTTGTGCTTGCTCTAGCATCTGCGCTCGCTCTTGCGGCGTAGTGCGTAGGTCAGCCGGTATGCCTAGCTTATCTGCAACATAGTCAGATATGTTCGCAGTCTGTACGGACATCTGACCCTCTGGGCCAAGCGAAGCAGATAGCTGTACCCATTGCATAATCTTCTCAATGTCGCCCATATTCTGAGCTTGTGCAATCGGTGATACCGGCGTTACCTTTACCTCTAGCCCATTTACGCGCAATGGCATTTCTATCATGCCTCGCTCATCCATAACGTATAGAATGCGCGATACTAGCGGTATCATGGTTTCTGTTATGAGCCTCCCAAAAGCAGACCCCAAATTCGTTGCAAGCTCTTGTATTCTTTGGGAAATTTCTGTGGCAGAGCGAGCCGACATATTATCTGGTGGCAGTGTGTCGTCCAACATAATCTTTTTTACGTTCATACGTAAATCGTTAATTACGATTTGCGACACGTTAAAGTCGCCAGAGCGAGGCAACATACGCAAGCTCTCACCTTGTGGGCCACCATTCCGTGCGACTGGGATGATAGCACCCGGTGCTATGCGTATGGTCTGTGGGTTAAGGACACCATCATCCGCAGCCGTGTAAACGCCAGCAATGGAGAGACTAGCGTTTTTAAGTAATAGCTCTAGGGTTTTGTTTAGCGTTTTAATATCAGGGATAGCCGTAACAAGAGGCCCACGACCATAGACCTCACCAGCTACCTTCATATATCGCGCCACAACCCAAGGGCTAGATTTCATCTTGCGCTGTAATAACTCAATCTTACCTTCGGGCCAGATAACTTGATAGCTATACATTCCTTCGTCTGGCATATAGCAAGTAGCCTCAAGCAGCTCAATCTCTTCGGTTGGCTTTTCCTCTATCATGCGTTGCATACGCTCTGGTATTTCTGCATCTGCCCAGTGCTGCGATATCGCCTCGCCTTTTAATCTCATGCGGCGATACACGTTATCGACCTTGCCGTGGGCGCCCTCTTCGATTGCGACGAGATATTGTGGCACAGATGTAAAGCGAATAGGCGTGATGTCATCGCCCGGTTGCACCAACATCACGGCAGTGCCTACCGCTAGGTCGAGCAAGAACTCGCCCATCGCTAGGTCAAAATTGCTCTGACGCAATAGCGCAAACATTTTATCTGCGTATATGTCTAAAATCGCTTGCGTTTCAATGCGGCGCTCCTCTGGTATATCGGAACCCGGCTCTAGGCGGCACCATCTGCCGTAGGGTGGAAACAAGCCAGACTGTATGCGGTTAGCAAATCTCTGCGTTGCATTTATCGCGGTACTGTCGAACACGCGAACCATTTTATTCTGACCGGGTGATCCACCGCCCTCGTAATAGCCGTCATACAGGTTGC
>Ga0208644_1001686_pt1 | contig 18264 bp, 31 predicted proteins | sample VirMetDEL_Nov_18_FD_184517 | JGI IMG/M metagenome (GOLD analysis project Ga0208644, IMG submission 184517) | Aqueous microbial communities from the Delaware River and Bay under freshwater to marine salinity gradient to study organic matter... | ecosystem: Environmental > Aquatic > Marine >... | reverse complement strand
AATCTAGTTTTTCTTAGATATTTATTACAAAATTCTTTTACTTTAGCGTCCATAACGTAAGGCTCTAAATTTTCTCTAGCTCTACTATGATATTCAATTCTGGCATTCATTCTATCGCTAAATTGTTTATTATATTTTTCTAGATCTAAATCAGCGGGTACAGAAGTACCTGCTGATAAAAATACTAACATTACTACTTCTAACATTTTTTCTCCTTTTATTTATTACACTAATCTTACATTTTTCATGTTCTTAACTACTTCTTGAATAGGTGTTTCTATGTGAGCAGTTAAATTTTTATGTACTACTACGTTAAATCTACGTTCTACAAATCCTTCAATAGCCTGCTTAACACAATAGTCTGCTGCTAATCCTGCAATATGTACAGTTTCTACCCCTGCATGTTCTCTAAGGAAATAGAAAAACATATCTCTATCTACCATATCAAATAACATTTTACTATCTCTGATACGTAAATTGTTTTGCTCCCACATATTGAATACGTGTTTCTCAAGAGTAAATACAGATCTATCACTATCTAACATAGTTTTTTCTATATATTTCTCTTTAGTATCTGCTAACTGCCATCCCCAAGTATTTTTCTCACAATGAATAGGAAAAAGAGTAGATTCATTCAGTCTATTGTAATTATCTTTAAAATGAGTATCATAAGTAGTTACTAATCCTACACTATTTTTATTTAATCGTAGGGCTTTATTTACGTAAAAATAAACTAAATTTCTATCAATTTCATTGGGAACATATAAAGCTCCGTTTTTATCAGCAAAATCATTTTGCCAATCAATTAGTACATAAAGTTCTTTCATAACTATATTTCCTTATAATTTGAATTTTTCTGGATAATTACTGACAATATTCCAATTAACTCTAGGTATATATTTTTGCCAAGCTGTATCACCTGCTGCTAATAATGTTCTGACTTCACTAGCTGATGGATGTACAAACATATCTCTTGGCATGATGTGCAGGTTTTTTCCAAAATAATTTTTATACCATACACTATCCGCTTCAGATCCACTAAAATAATCTGTGGGCGTAGACATACCTATTTTATTAATCTTATCTACTACATAATTAATCCATTCGTCGGTTCCTTTTTCTGTATTAATATCTGTTAGAGGAACTATTTTAATTCTATCTCCAAAAACATTTCTCAACATTTTTGTTCTCTGTTCCACAGTAAAAGGATTCCATTCATTATTTACTTGTGCACTTCCTAAACCTATAATTGAAGTTTCACAATAGCTATTCATTTGATTAATAAGATTAACATGCGCCTTATGTAAAGGCTGTAACCTCATGATAGCTAATCCTGTTTTCTCCATGAATTTCTCCCTTATATTTAATAAACATCCTTTAACATTTGATTATGATTAAAAGCTAAATTAGTACCTAAAGCCTCATCATAAGTAACCCATTTAGCCTCACTTAAATCATCAGACCCTTTAATAGTAGGAACTTTATCTAGATCGCCTAGATTAACCCACCAAACTGAACTGATGATTTCTCCTCTAGGATCTAGATTGGGACCACTATACATAGTAACAAAGCTAAATTTATTTAAAGGAATATCTAATTGAGTTTCTTCAAATAATTCTCTCTTAGCAGTTTCTTGTAAAGTTTCTCCTTCATCTTTCATACCTCCAGGAAGACAGTAAAATCCCGGAAATGCATCGGATTTGTCACTTCTTTTTCCTAATAGAACAAATTCCCTACCTGGGTTATAAGTGGGCTTTAGCCAACAAGTAACTACTACAGTACTTGCACTAACGCATTTAAAAGGTGTATAATCAGTCATAAAGAAATTCCCTTCCTACTTTAACACTATTAATTCCATTGTACTCAATAATATCTGCTGTGGCATAAGTTTCAGAATACTTTTTAGGTAGAAAACTACCTGTACCAATCATATCTACAGGAGCATGAACTGCGTTAAAAATAGCACACTTAATTTCATCAAACCCACTGCTTGCTACAATGAAGACATCATTAAAACCTTCTGCATCAAGATGATTTCTCATATTAATAACATTAGCTGCGCTTACTCCTGTACCAAATAGAATTTTACGAACCTTATCTTTAATGGTATCATCTTCATCCATAGCAAAAGAATTATAACCCATAACATCTCTTACAATTTCATACTCAGTCATTTTACCATCACTAATATGATTGCTAACTACTTTCACACTCTTTGCGTAGTCAAGAGTTTCAGCAAATCTACCTCCATGAGTATCTAGTCTAATAGAAAGACGCTTATTATCATGATTTTTATACATATATTCTGCACAAGCTAGAGCATCTGTAATTTCTTTACCATCATAATCTACAAGAGCTACAATATTTTGCTCATCTGGCATAGTATTTAGATACATATCTACTGCTGCCACCATGCTATTAATATTAGGATACATAGTTTTAGCTAGGCCAACTAGTGCATGAGGCATAGTACCCATACCATGAAGTTTATTGAAATAGTGAGCAGTAATATCTTGTGCTCCTCCAATAAATCCTCTTGCTCCCTTATTTTGAGCTGCTTTACTACCTACACTGCACCCATAAGTAGCAAGATGGTTCATATCTTCTCCAGCGGCATGTCTAGCGTGCATATCCATGAAATCTACATCTTTCATTGCTAAAGAAATCTGATATGCATTATAAGCGGATACGCATGTAAACCCTAGTTTCTGTAGAAATAGAGTTTCTAACATTACTAGATTACTAAACTTACCCTTAATATACATTAGAGGTGATTCACTAGGTACGTAATCCCCCTCGTTGAACTTACGTTCAATTTCTACAGCAGGATACTGATTTCTAATAAATGTAATCGCAGGCTGAGCTGCCATAATTACATCTCGTCTAATAAAGACTGCGTATTTTACTTCGCAATCTGGCGAAAATTTATCAACAATTTTCTTTGTACGTACAAAATATTTATCTGTACGCTTTTCAATTTCTGTTTCTGTAAACATATTTAAATCTCCTTAACCTTTATATTGATTAGTGATTGGAAAGCGACGATCTTTGCCTAGGTGTTTACTAGTAATTTTGATTCCCGGACAAGATTGTTGCCTTTTGTATTCATTTAATATTAGTGCATTATAGACTTTTTTAGCAAGAGCTAAATCATAAATTTCTGCCACTTGCTCTACAGAATAATTACTTTCAATGTATAAACTTAGTATTCCATCTAAAGTTGGATAGTCAGGTAATTTATCACTATCTAACTGACCTTCTGCTAATTCAGCAGTAGGAGGTCTGGTAATAATTTCTTCTGGAATATTGTCGCTAAGTTTAGCTAGATTAAATACTTCTGTTTTATATACGTCTTTAAGAGGATTAAATCCTCCTACCATATCACCGTATAAAGTGCAGTAACCCATACTAATTTCAGATTTGTTACCAGTACTTAAAACTAATGCATTTTCTTGATTAGAAACGCTCATGAGAATGCTTCCTCTAATTCTAGATTGAAGGTTCTCGTAAGGTACTCCGCTCATTTTTAATTTTGGAAAAATTGCGTAGGATTCTAAATCAGTGTTGAATGCATCAATGATTTTACTAATATTCATTTCTTTATATGAAATATTTAGTCTAGTGCATAATTCCTTAGCTAAATTTTTTGTGAGATTGGAATTATACTCGGTCATCATTCCAATTCCAAAAACATTTTCGTTACCTAACGCATCTACAGCTAAATCTGCGACTACAGCACTATCTACTCCACCGCTAATACCGATTACAGCTTTGCTGAAACCATTCTTTTCAAAATAATCTTTAATACCAAGTACTAAAGCTTTTCTAATCTTTTCTGTGTGATTTAGCGCTAATACGGGTTTATAAGTATTATTGTTAGTGATGAAAAAATCGGTTTCAAAACTGTTTAATTTCATGTAAAGATAGTCAGGAGGGTATACAACAAAGCTGCTACCATCAAATACTAATTCGTCTTGACCACCTACTTGATTACAGTAATATAAAGAACATTCTAATTTAGTAGCAATTTCTTTAGCTATAGCTTGTCTTTTTGCTACTTTAGTAGTATCCCAAGGGCTAGCATTAATAACAATAACTTTATCAATTTTTTCATTTACATGATCTACATTTAAGGACCACATATCTTCACAAATTAAGATTAATAGTCTTTCATTATTAATTGTTATAATATTAAAATCTGGAAAAGCAAGTCCAGAGCATTTGAAATATCTTTTTTCATCAAATACATCGTAATTAGGAAGATGAGTTTTAGCTACAAAATTATAATATCCATCTTGAATAATACCTGCCATATTATAAAGGCCATCTTCAGTAGTATCAGTATGCCCAATAATAATACAAGATTTCATTGTGTAACTTTTTTCAATTAACTTTTTTATGTATTCTTCTTCTAAACGCAAAAAAGCCTTGTCTAGTAACAGGTCCATGGCGGGATAACCTGTAAGACAAAGCTCACTAAAAATAATAAGATCACTCTTGTTTTCAAGAGCGTCCCAATGTTTAACAATTTTATTGTAGTTGCCAGGAATGTCCCCGACAACAAAGTTTTCTTGTACCATACTAACTCTCATTGTATGTCTCCTTTTCTTGAATTAACAAACTTATTGTCTATTATTCGTTATTTGATTTATTTAAAAATTCGGTTAGTTTTTTATAATCCATCACATAATCATATCATATTCTGCTATAAACATTCCTATTTTAATAGCTTGAGAATACCCTAATTCCCAAGTATTTTTATCATAGCAATCTTTAATATCAGTAAAGCTTCTAAATTCGTCTGAAAGATAATCTAAAAAATTATCAACAGAGAATTCCTCTTCTTCATTAAAATATATAAAGTCATAATTTAAAAACATTAATTCAGGAATTTTAATATTTAGAGGGTTATTCTCGTTAGTCATGCTAAATACCTTTTTTCTACATATTCGTAATCAAAAAATTTATTGTATTTAATAGTATCATTTTCAAACCAGAAACAATAACCAATGCAATTATCAATATTTTTAATAATAAAATCTACTATTAAACAATGTTTATGTTGGCTTTTATCTTTTTGCATCCTAAAGCCAACACAATCACAATGATAGTAATCTTTGGAAATAGTAACTTGGCTTACAGAAATTGCCTCTTTATCACCAGTTACTCTCTTATTGTCCCCAAATTTAGCTACATTATAAACATTCTTTTTAACTTGCGTTACTACGAATACTTCCTCGCATAACATTTTTAATAGCCTTTTCTTCTTTTTTCTGTTTACTAGCTAAATCTCTATACTTATTATCTAATTTAGACATACTGTCTTTTAGATAAGCATGTTTAGCTTCTGCTTTAGTAATTCCTAAATATCTGTATTTATTTAGATAAGGAGTGATTGCTTTATTACATTCTTTGTCAGCAATATACTTAGCTTTTAACCTTTTTTGTTCTGAGTTAGGATTTTTTAGATTAATGACATTGTTAATTGCTTTTTCACTTTGTCGTAATCCTTCTAAAGTCTGAACTTTATCTTTATTAATAATTCTCTTGTTTTTCTTACTAATTGTAGGAACTTTCCCCTGACTTACGTATTTAGTTCCTTTTGATTTTTTACCTTTTGCCATTTTTTAACTCCTTATTATTTAATTTCAAGATTATAATATAAGAGTTTAGTATATCTAGCAACTTTAATTTTTAGATTTTTCGTCTTTTGGTTCATAGTAATTTTTATAAGCTCTTAAAGTATTTTTATAAGCTTCAAGTATCCTTAATACTTCAGCTTGATTAACTGCCATATTTTTATAATCTTCTACAGTAATACCAAATATAACTGCATTTTTATCTATTATATCATCTTTAGTAGCATCAGTAACTACTAACCAAGTAGGATTAGATAAAGATAATGGTCTAGGTTCAGGTATATTTAATTTAATTTTTTCTACAGGTTTAGAAGAAATTTCTATAGTCTTAGGAACAGTATTGCAGCTAGTCAGTATAATTGGGATTAGCAATACTAGGACAAATCGAATTATATTCACTAGGTTTTTTTGCATTCTTCTCCTGAATAGTAAGAGCACTACCACTTGCTATCTCTAAACATCTATTACTATCTTTAGTACCTTTATTAATTCTGTTTTGTATTAATTTCGGCTTCTTTTCTGCTAACGTTTCAATTCTTCTTGATAGTTTTTGTTGTAATACTAAACTGTCTTGTAGTACTTTTTTATTTTCATTTTGTATTAATTCACTAGCTTCTTGAACTTGTTGAATTTCTTGAGTGATGTTACTTATAACTTGTTCTTGTTGTTCCAAACCGTTTTCTAAAACTTTAACAGTATCTTTTAAAATAGCATTTTCAGCTACTAAATTAGACCAAACTAGATAAGCTCCTACAACTGCTCCCGCTAACAATAAATATATAGGGATATTAGATAATCCTAAAAAACTAAGCATGTAATCCTCTTAAATAAACAGTCTTTCCATTTTGTTTAACAGCAGTTAAACTTTGTTTTCTATTATTTCTTCTACTAAAAGATACATGAACCCAACCACTATGTTTGTCGCCTTGATTATAAAATTCTAATATAAGTTGATCATAGTCAAAATATGTTTCTATTTCTTTAGCTAGTTCATAAGTACTTAATTTAATACTTTCTATATCTACAGCTTCGCCTTTACAATGCTGACTTGTTACAGAACCTTTAATCTTAGTATTTAATTGTTTACTTCTAAAACCACTAGTTACTATAATAGGACCTACTTTATGTCTTAAAGGTTGTAAAACATTTTCTGTAAGAGCTACTAAATTTTTATATTGTACAATATCAGGAGTGTTATCAATTTCATATCGTAAAGCTGTTTGACTTTTTGTTAGTTCGTTTAACGTGAAATTTTCACTTATTTTATTCTTCATATTCTTCTACTTCTATAGATCTTGTTCTCATTCTACTTAACTCACTTTTATCTATAACTCCTAAATTATTAACTCTGTCTACTGCTTCTATTATTTCAATATCAAATACGATTACTAATAATATAACTTCTTTAATTTGAGCTATACTCATCTCATTAGTTTCTTTAGCAATCGTATCTATAATACTAGGACTTACTTTGCCGTTTAATACTGTTTTAACATATTTTTTTCTAGCAGCTAAGCTAGGCATTCCTATATATTTTACAATATCAAATCTACTTGGTCTTTGTAAAAGTCTAGGAGGTAATCTTTCAGGATAATTTGTAGTAGCTATAAATATAACTTTATTAATGTTTCCTGATCCATCTAATAAATTAGTTAAAGTTCTATCTCCATAACTGTAAACTATGTCATCCACATCTTCCATTAGTACTACTAGCTTTCTATCTGGTTCTATTTCTCTTATTAAATTAATACAAGATATAGCTGCATAAGGACTATTAACTATTAAAGCTATTCCGTCAGCGGCTATAATTTGTCTCATTAATCTAAATATAGTACTACTTTTACCGCTACCTTGAGGTCCATATAGTAATATACCTCTTTTATAAACAAAACCTAACTCTTCAAACTTATTTTCTCTACCCCAGAAATCAGTTATATGATCTAATACTTCTGTAGTAGGATCATCAGGTAATTCTATTAATTTATCTACTGATACTTCTTGTTTTAATAAATACGGAGTGCCATCCATTCTAATGCAGCATTCATATACTCCGGATTGTAGTACATCAGCAGTTTTACCTGTACCAAGCCATACACGACCAGATACTGCCCAGACGCTAGAATCTAGTTCGAGTTTATTATTTTCTCCAATTTTTATCGCTTTTTCTTGTGTTTTAGGCTGTACATAGTTTTTTCCTAAACTTTCTAAAAACTTTTTATCCATAATAACTCCTATTTTCTATACTTAGAAACCTTCTTAGCAACTTTTTTAGGCTGTTTAGAATGTTGTTTACCTTCTTTAAGTGCTTTTTTCTTTTTCCTACTAGTAGCGGCATATTCTGATTTAGATAAAGCTTTTATTGCTTTATCAGGTAAATATCTTTCTCCAGTTTTTAAACTAGGTTTTCCACTTTTAGTTCTCCATTTTTGTTTAGTCCATTTTCGTAAACTTTTTTGTGGATTTTTCAAAACCATTTACTTATAGCCTCCGCCTGCTTTTTTATATAATCTAGCTAATAATTGCGCTTTTCTAGCACTCCATTGTCCTGGTTTGCCGCCTTTACCTTCTTTCATAACTTTATTAAATAATTTTTTACGAAGAGTAGGTTTAGTATAATTTCCTGCGGCATTTACCTTACTCTTTTTTTTTACCATTTAACTTTATCTGCCCAATAGGCCGCTGATAATTTGCCTTTTGCTATATTTTTTGCATGTCTAGCTTTAAAAGATTGTCTACGTTTTTTATTACTTTCAGATTCATTCTTTGTTTTAGGAGATCCTTTTACTCCTTGTTGACCAAATCTAATAGTTTTTACTTTGTTTCCTTCTTTAGCTACTACAACATGACTTTTTTTAGGATGGTTAGGAGTTCTTTTAGGTTTATTATATCCACTGACTCCAGCATTTTTTAATCTACTATCTTTATCTGCCATTATATCTCCCTACTATAATAGTTATTAATTCTATTCTTTAATAATCCTTTACTATAAATAGTTTTACCTTCGAAAATTTGTGCTTCATCTTTATCTTCTACAGCTATTATAATAACAAAATCTTTTATGTTGGTATCATAAATTTCATTATGACACTCTGCATAGAAAGTACACTGTATATTATAGTCTATAATATCTCGTGGATATTTTTTTCTTTTACTGGTTTTAAAATCAATAATAGCAGATTTGCCTTGCCATATTCCTACCATATCAAGTCTTCCTGCAGATTTAAAGACGTTACTATAAACAGCTATTTCTTGCGCCCAGATTTCATCAACTCCTGCTTCTGTTGCTTTAATAAGATTTCTAGTCATATTCTGAATATCATGAAATTCATAATCTTTAACTAAGTCAGGAAAGATATCTTCGCCATTAAAATGTTTTTCAGCATATTCATGAACTTTAGTACCTCTATCAGTAGCATACTTAGAAATTCTTTTCATTTCTTGCAATGCTTCTTCTTCGCTTCCTAACTTATTAATTAAGCTATTCTTCCATCTATCCATCCACATCTTATCAGCAGTTTTTCCCAATATAGTAGTAATACTAGGAAAATCCCCGATTGGAGTATAATAAATTCTTTCAGTGTCTGTGGTTTTTGCTTTAATATTTTTTAACTTACTATAATCGTGCATAATTACTCTTTTCTTAAATCAATAATATTAATTATACAGAAACCAAGTAATTATGCAAATATAATTTTTTAAAATTTTGTATGCAATACAAAAAAGGGCTGCTTGTAACAAGCAGCCCTTTAATATTTATAATGTTATCTTATTAATATCTTTAATAATAGATAAGCTATTTTTATTCTTTAAGAAAGTAAATAATTTATCACTATATCCAGATAATTGCATCCAACCTTGATATTCAGTTAAAGTATTAGGAGAATATCCTCTTAGATCAAATACTATTTTAGATGCATCATTACTCAAATTAATATATTCTTCTACTTTCAAATTAGAATAATTATTATCATCATAATAAAAGTAATTTGTAGAAAAACTACTTATTTGCATATCGGTAAATACTAATACAGAATCTATATTAAATACTCTACCTTGTAAGTTTTTATAAGCAGATATTAAATTAGTTCCTCCTCCTAATTTTCCACTATCAAATACTCTATAACAATCATCTATTAATTTCCCTAAACTTAGGTTTTTATCAATTTTACCTGAAACACTATCAGTAGCAAATAAACTAATAAATCCAGAATTGCCGTGCTTAATAGCACTAATAACAGTAGCACATCCCATAACAATAGCTATTTCTGCGCAACTTATTTTAGATTTATTAGACACTGTACTTCCCATACTAGCTGATACGTCAATTATGCTAACAACATTACCTATATTAGGAATATTGTCTACAGAATTTTCTAAAGCAGTTTCTAAAGCTACTAATAGTTTAGGAGTAAGATAAGGATTAGTAGATTTTACAGCTTTAATAGCAGAATAAAAAGCGTAAGGAAATTGCTTACTCTTTTTAACTTCTTCATGTGAAGATAGTCTTTTAATAACATTAGTTAAATCAATATTATGATTTAAAAAGTTATTTAAATTTCTAAGTAAAGCCATAAATCCTGTTTTAGGATTATCCGCTACTTCCTGCCAGTTTTCTTTAGTACTACCTTTAGTAGATATTTTAGTTTCCCAAGTATCAGGAGTTTTTAAAGAATCAGTTAATAATCTATTAAAGATTTTTGATTGTTTATTATCTTTAGGTGTAGGATGTGTAATTTTTAATACATCCTTTAGTTTAACTACATTACTTCTATTATACTTAGCTAATTGATATTCATCAAACTTGTTAAACGCATCTGCAGTTCCTTTTTTAATAGCTTGAGGAACACTATTTTTAGAACCAAAAATTGTTAATGCATAACTATAAATTTCTGCTAATTCGTCTGCTCTAGAAATAGTTTTACAAACCGCAGACCTTAAAGTAGGTAATGTTTTATTATATTTACGTAAGCTTTTAGCTAGTTCTACGATTAATGCAATAGAGATAGTTCTCATATACATTTTATTACGTGCATATACAGCTAATTTAGCTACAAATTCTTCTTTGTTTGTTTTTACGCAAGAATCTACTAATGACGATAATCTATTAGATTTATCATCACCAGATTCATAGAAAGAATCTTCACCAAACATAGAAGTTAGTACTAATCTTACTAATTCTACTTCTGGCTTTTGAACATAAGCAGTAGCTCCTTCAAAAGAAGTAGTTTTTGTTAGTTCATTTTTTGCTTTTCTATTTAATTTCATGTTTAATTCTCCATTTCTTGTTTTTCTTGATATTCTTTAACATCAAAAAACTTTTTATCAAGTTCTAATAAAGTTTCTAATGTATCTTTATTAGAATTTAATATATCATTATCATAGTCTCCAGCAGTAAGTATACAACTAGTAAAATATAATAATTTAGATTCTTTTACAAAAACTTCATTATCTACAATAGCATGATATCTATTAGTTATAGGATTAACTACAATAAATAACTGGGATATTTGAGATACTAAAGAATCTTCTATCGCAGTTTTTTTAGAAGTAAATATAGGTAACTCTTTATATTTATTAGATAAATAACTAGTAAGAGAGCTAAAATCTTCTCTTGAATTAACTACTTTTGTGCATTCAAGAGTAACTGGGATAAATTGCATTTGTACATCATTTTCTGCTACTACTTGAGTAGTAAGTAATAACAAAGGTAGTAATAATAAAATAAATCTCATATAATTCTCCAATTCAAAAGGGATAATGAATTATAAAACTCATTATCCCTTTTAAGCAATTATAAAATAAATTATTTTATTAGTTGGTACTATTCATAGGACCAGTAACATATATTATCTGGACTTTTATCAGTAAATTTCTTAACTGACTCTTTTTTTAATCCTCCTAAACCAGTTCCTGGTAAAGGACAATTAATAGTAGTATTTGTAGTATTAGCATAGTTATTTAACTTACTAATACTAGTTTTAACTAACGTAACATCACTGTTATCTTTATAGTGACGTTTAGTTTGTAATGCTCCAATTAATACATGTTGTCCGTATTTATCGTTCCATTGCTTTACCTCATCTAAGATAAAAAAATGATAGTCGGGCACTTCTAACTTAGAAATAAAATTACCCATTAAAAATGGTAATCCAGGAAATTTTAGAGCTGCTTGTTTAGCAACTCCTGCCCCCATTACTAATTCTCCGTTATTTTTAATAACATTATTAGTAGTAACTATGAATAATTCATTGTGAGGCTCATTTAATCTTTCCCACATATTACCAATTTTATATTTAGGCATTTATAGCTCCTTAATACTATTAAATAAAGTATTATCATATACCCAATAACATATATTATCTGGGCTTTCATCTGTTATTTTTTTAACATGGTTAATATTTAATTTCCCTAAACCGATTCCCGGCATAGGACAGTTAATAGTAGTATTAATAGTTTTAGCATAGTTATTTAATTTATTAACACTATTTTTAACTAAATCAATATCACTATTATCATTATAATGTCTAACAGTTTGTAAAGCTCCTATTACTATACTACGACCATATGCTTTATTCCATTGTACTACTTCTTCTAAAATAAAAAAATGATAGTCTGTGACATTTAATTTTTTTATATAATTACCAAATAAATATTCTATTCCAGGAAATAATAACGTAGCTTGTTTATCGGCTCCTGCTCCCATTACTAATGCTCCATTACGTTTTATAACATTGTTAGTAGTGGTTAAAAAAATTTCATTTTTATGTAATTGATCCCACATATTACCAATTTTATATTTAGGCATTTATAATTCCTTAATATGAATGGAACCTTCCCAATTTCCTAAATAAGGAATCCAATTTTCATTGTATACAGTGATTGGGAACTTTTTTCTAGCATCCGCTAACTGCCAATAATTTGGTTTAAAAGGTTTTCTCTTAGGCTTCCATAAACCAATTGGCATACTATCACTTTTAGCTAAGTTAGCATTAGGCAAACAAGCTACTACATTGTCCCAAGTATTATTTCCACCTTTACTTTTAGGAATTACGTGGTCAATAGTTAAAGTATTAGGTTTACCTTTTTGTAAAGTAAGGGTTTCGCCTGTATATGCACAAGTAGCATGATCTCTATAATAAAGATATTCCGCTACTGGATTATCAGTGATATGTCTAGGCAAATCTTCATATTGATTTCTAGCAATAACACTAGGTAGAAAAACTGCATTTTCTTTTTTAGCAGTTTTAATTTGTCTATTATATGTTTCTACGACATGACAAGTACCATTAAACACTCTAGTTAGAGCATCCGCTACAGGTATATGCGCTAAATTTAAAATACTAATAGGGCTGTAATCAGCATTTAATACTAAAGTTCTATATTGATTAATGTTAGTCATGTTATTTCTCCAAATATTCTACAATTTTATCTCCACAACAAATACTAAATAATTTTAGTATTGTTTTTTAAATTTACTACTATAGCCATAAAAGAAGAAGAGGATTTTACTCCTCTTCCTCCTCAATCTCTAGCTTTTTAACTTGTGTAGGAGTATTTACTAAAAATTTAATACGCAATACTCCGTTTTTATATGTTATCTTATCTACTTCATACAAAGTAGGAATAGGTAACACACTTTTCTGTCTTTTATAAGATAATCCCTTATAAATATAGTCTACTTTTTCATCATCTTTAGAAGCACTAATTAATAGTACCCCCGGTTCTGCTGTAATTTCTAAATCACTTTTATCAAATCCAGCAAAGCTAAATTCATATACTAAAGTGTCTTCCCCTTCTTTAATTACATTAAAGGGTAATTTAAAAGTTTTCTTAAGGGTATCTGTCCAGTCTGCACATCCCTTAAATAGTTCTTCAAAAGTAAATAGTGAATTGTTCATTAATTTCTCCTTATTAAGCAAGTATTAATTATAGGTCCCTAGTTTCTAGGCAACCTTATTTACAAAATTGTTTCTTAATTGTCTATAATGCTCTTGAAAAGTAATTCCATGAGCATTTTCATTTCTAATATCTGGAATATATATTGATTCTAGAAATGTAAAAATATGTGCTATTTCATGACACATAATAATGTTTAAATGTTCGATATATGTACCCGAATAATCTCCTATTTCAGGATCATCCTTATAATAACAATATTCTCTTAGTACAGGTTGTCTAGCTTGATATAAATTAATTCTAATAGTAACATTTACGTCTGTTTTACAGAATTGAAATTTACAATTACTAGATTGATGTTTATTATCAACTGTGTAAACATTAATCTTGTATATATTAGCTAAAGAATTGTAATAAATATCATTATTATTTACATACCAATTAAAATATTGTAATACTTTATCTTCAAGATTCATTTGATATAACTTTAAATTTACTTCTTTTATATTCTGGAGTAGTAGATATTATGCCATCTTCTAATAAACTATCTATGACTATTTTATAAATATCATTAGCTAGTTCTTCAAAATCTGAATCCTCTTCAAATACTTCGTTTTCTGTAATATAATAATAAATATAATGTTGTGCTATTATAATATTAGCAGAACCTATTTCTTCATTGTTAGCAGTTATTTCAGGCACCAAAATTTCATTGTCGTTTACATAATACAAAGGAGTATCATATAAAAAACCAATTACTTTTTCTCTAAAATGTTCTAGTAAGTTCATTTTTCAAAAAGCTATAAGTAAATAATGATATACCAGGATTAGTACTTTCTCTATTTCCTGCTATATTTAATATTTTAATGTTATTTACTTCTATCCAATCTTTTACTGATAATTTACATAAATTTTCTTCTGGAAAAGTTATTACATACCAAGGTTTTTTATGCGTTCTACAGAATTTAATAGTTTTTAAACTACCCCCTTCTGTAGCATTACCAAACACTAAAGTACCGTCACTATTCATAACATTTTCTTCTGTTCTATATAAATAATTACGGTGTTCATTTTCAGTAACATTATACATATCTTTATATTCAGGTCTATCCCCATATTCAGTCCTATAACCCAAAGGCATAGTACCTCCAGTAGTTATACCTAAATCTCTAGCAACATTTAACCCTGCTATATCTGCTCCAGATTGTGCTCCGCTTATAATTTTTTCTATCATGTAAGTATTATCCTTAAAATTACTAAATTTAGCAAATAAAAAATTTTAAAATTTTGTTATGTGCTATTCAAAGTTATATTCTTTATTTAGATATACTACTTGATTATCTCCCCAATATAAATCATTATCATAATAATGTTTTCCCATAATACTTTTAATAGTAGAATTGATATGATCTACTGCTGTATTATATAATTTTTCTTGTAAATCTGAAGAAATAGTAGTAGATGCTTTTTGCATATTATGAATGGCTAAAGAAGGGTTCCATCTAGCTAAATTTCTACTTTCTCTAATAGCAATATCAAATCTTTCATAGTCATAAGATACAAAGTCTGATTTCTTTTTTGTTCTAAGCATTAATAGTTGCCTCTCTTACTTTTAAAATTTCTTTATATACTGATAGTATTAGGAAGTTAGCCTCAAATTCTCTTCCTTGTTTTAGTAAAGAATCTCTCATATCTGTTATTTCTTTAGCTTCTTGTACTTGTAAAGAGTCAGCTCTCTTAAAATATTCTTTTGCATCTTTAAGTTTAGTAAATTGCATTTAGTCTCCTTATTTAGGGTAATATTTTTTTATTAAATTTTAGTATTGCTTTACAATCTTTTTTAATTTAGAATATAAAACTGCGACGGTGAAATTATTATCTCACCGATTAACCTCGACAGCAAATTTAAATTTAAGGAAAATATACTAATGGCCTCAGAAGCTGGAGAACAAATAGATTTAGATTTTTTAGATATAGACGAATCTAAGAAGTCTCAGATTTTATTAAACATAGCCTTAAGAAACAATAATAAACCAAATAATAAATATGTTATAGGGTATTACGATTATTATACGGGGCTGCATAAAGGATATGTATTTAATCAATTACAAAAAATTAATGATTTAGGATTTAATGTAGATACTAATGTTAGTGAATATAAAGAATTATATCAGGTAACTACTAACCCTACTTTTTTAATTATAAAAAACAATAAACTTTTAGAAAAACTAGAAGGTAAATATATGAATAATACATTAATAAAAAAATTATATGAGATAGGATGGTTATGAAAGTAATAGTAAAAAATAATAATGTCAATAAAGCATTTAAACTTTTATCAAAAAAATTAAAGAAAGAAAACTTTTTTCAGGAAGTTAGAGATAATCAGTTTTTTGTAAGTAAATCTGAGAAAAAACGACTTAGAAATAAGCAAGCAAAAACTAGAATACAAAAAGAGCAAAAAAGACGATTAGAAGAGTTAGAGCAGCAAGATTCTCTACATTATAAAAAGATCCAAAAGGGAAATAAAAATTAATTGTTCTTGCCCTTTACCCCCATTTTTAATATACTAATTATAGTGTTAAGTAAACACAAGTAAAATTCAAGTAGGAGAATTAAATATGTATAAAAATGGAGTAACTATAGAAATTGTTACTAATAATGGTAACAAATTTACTGAGTACGATCATCATAACAATAATACTTATATTGAAGGCAGAGAAAATTCAGAATTTAATATAAGAATTACTAATAATAATAATTTTAGAATAGAAGTAGTAACATCTATTGACGGTATAGATGTTATTAACGGTCAAGAAGCTTCTTTTAAAAATAGAGGATATATTATAAAAGCACACTCTACTGAAGTAATTTCAGGATATAGAGTTAGTGATGATACCATAAGAAAGTTTTGTTTTAGTACTAAGGGATATAATAACTATGTTTCTAAAATTAAGGGTAATACTAATAATACCGGAGTAATTGGTGTAGCAGTATTTCCAGAAAGACATACGATATATAGATCAAATATTTGGGCAGAAGCACAGCATAAATCTACTCTTAGTAGAAGAATTACTGATAATAATTTTAAAGGTCATCCTGGAGTTTCTTGTATGGATAGTACAATTAGTCCTGATATGGGTACTAATATGGGTAGAAAAGAATATAGTAAAGTAACTAACACTTCTTTTGTTAGAAATAGCGATACTCCTGAAAGTATTTTTGCCTTTCAATATAGAAGTAGAAAAGTTTTAAAAAATATGGGTATAACAATTCATTCTAATTATGAGGACACTATTCCTAGTGCATTTCCTCAAGAAAATTATTGCAGAGAGGTATAAAATTAGACGGAGGGATAAAACCCTCCGTTTTTTAATATGATATGAAACAGATATTTATAACAGGAATAGCAGGATTAATGGGTAGCAATTTAGCTAAGTATTTTTTATCAAAAGGATACAAAGTAGCAGGTTGTGATAATTTGATAGGCGGGTACGAAAGTAATGTACCTAAAAAAGATTTAGAATCTTTTACAAAAACAGATATTCTAGATTTTGAAAATCTAAAAAGAAATATTAAAGGATATGATATTGTACTTCATTGTGCTAGTCTTCCCTATGAAGGATTAAGTGTATTTAGCCCTAAGTTAGTTACTGAAAGTATATTTACTGGAACAGTAAGTGTAGGTAGTGCTAGTGTAGCTAATGATGTTGAATTACTTATAAATTGTAGTAGTATGGCTAGATACGGAAACATAGCTGCCCCTTTTAAAGAAGATATGATATGTAACCCTGTAGATCCTTATGGTTTAGCTAAATATCAAGCAGAACAGCAATTAAATTTACTATCAGATATTCATGGATTAAGAGTAAATCATGTTGTACCTCATAATATTATAGGTCCTGGACAACGATATACTGATCCTTTTAGAAATGTAGCTAGTATAATGGCTAATAGATTATTACAAGGTAAGCCTATTGTTGTATACGGAGATGGAAATCAAACTAGAAGTTTTAGTGATGTAAGAGATTGTGTTAATGCGATAGATAATCTTATTAATAGCAATTTTCTTAGTAAGGATATATTTAATATAGGTCCAGATAATAATGAAATCACTATTAATGAGTTAGCTATGTTAATATCTAAAGAATTAAATGTTAATCCAGATTTCGATTATTATCCTGATAGACCTAATGAAGTTAAACACGCTCATTGTTCAAGTGACAAAGCTAAAAAATACTTAAAATATGAACAGACAATAAGTACTGAAGATACTATTAAATTCTTGGTTAATTGGATAGAAGAACAAGGATCTAAACCTTTTGATTATCATTTACCTTTAGAATTTATTAATAATAGTACACCTAAAACATGGACGGAGAAACTAATTTAAATGACAGCAACAGTAATAGTACCTTATTTATTTGATAATGAAGTAAGCGAACTAAGGAAGAAATTAATAAATATACCTTCCATCATTCAAAGAGATGATGTAGGTATTGGCAGTGATTTAATGTTTGAAAAACTTTGGAATTCCTGCGATACAGATGTAATAATATTACATAGTGATATGATGCCTTTAGAAAAAGATGTTAATAACAAATGGTATTATGACTTATGTGAAATAGCTAAACAAGAAAATATGAAAAATGTAGGAATGTTCGGTTGTAAATTATTATATCCTGCTAAAGATAATGATGGTAATTATTATTTACAATCTGCTGGAGGA
>Ga0208644_1001685_pt1 | contig 18265 bp, 33 predicted proteins | sample VirMetDEL_Nov_18_FD_184517 | JGI IMG/M metagenome (GOLD analysis project Ga0208644, IMG submission 184517) | Aqueous microbial communities from the Delaware River and Bay under freshwater to marine salinity gradient to study organic matter... | ecosystem: Environmental > Aquatic > Marine >... | reverse complement strand
ATTACAAGAAATAATTGAAAGAGTTCTTTATACCACTGTAGACACTCCAGGTGGCACTGAAAAAGTAAAAAGGCCAATTAGGGGCGTAGCGGAAGCTATTCTTAAAGAACTTTCAAGTATAGAATTTTCTTTACCTGAACTAAATTATGAAAACTTTAGAGCTTCTTTAATTAATGCTAAAAACAGCACTTTACAAGTTATAAGAGATATTAGATCAGCAATTACTGATATATTTTATGAAACTAAAGTTGTTGGTCCAGGAATTGAAGAACTATTACCTAGAGATAACTTTTTTGGGAATAGCTTAGCTAACTTACAAGCTGTTTCAGCAACTATCAAAAATATTGTAGGTGATATAGGTACAGAATTCCAAAAATTAAAAGAAGGCTCTCCTGCAATTCAAGCTATCCTTGAATTTACTGGCTGGGTTTCTAATGCATTTTGGAAGCTTTATGACTATCTTGTAGGTAACTCAATTGTACCTGATACTGTTGAGGAAATTAATCAAATATGGGGAAAACTATCTTTAGAAAATATTAGCTCCTATATAAGTGCTGCAAAACAAAGATTTAAAGAATTACTTGATTTTATTATCTACACAACTACAGAAGAAAACACTCGTCTTGATGGAATGGGTGGCAATAAGAAAGTTAAGAGACGTTTATTTCAATTCTTAGAAGACGCTTATAATGATGTCCTTCCTGTAATTGATAGAGTTAAACAAGCTTTTGCTGACTTATTTGATTTTATTGTTTATACAACTGTAGAAACCCCAGGTGGTACTGAAAAAGTAAAAAGAAATCTCTTTGGATTTATAGACGGAGATATTCTAACCCAACTGAAGAGTTTTAAAGATACTGCAAAAGGGTATATTAAGGAATTAGAAGCCGCTGTTAAAGGATCATTTTTATATAATGAAGATGGAACTTTTAAAGCTGGATCAACTATTTTACAAGACACTGTAACAGTTACTCAAAAAGTAGTTGTAGATATTTCAGCTAAAACTTCAGAACAAATTGATAAATTAAGCAATATTACTCTTGGTTTTAGTGCAGATGATTTATTAAGCAAGTTTAATGCTGCTTTAGTTGTAGGAGGTATTGCTGCATTAAAGTTAGGAACTAAAGGTCTGCTTTTAACCCTTGCAGGTCTTACTATCGGTGCTAACTTTGCACCAACTGAAGGTTTTCAAGCGGCTGTTCGTAGAATAGCACGAGACACTGTAACTGAAATTAATAATTTTCTTTCGGGTAGTGACGGTAATCTTTTTGCTACAGTAACTCTAACAGTAGCTAGTCTTGGCGCTGGGGTTCGTGAAGGGCTTGGTTTTACTGACAATGCTATTCTTGATGCCATTTTTGGTGTTGGTGCTCTTGCAGGTATTGGTGCTATTTTTAGTAAAAATGTTAGAAATGCTCTTATTTCGGCAGCTATTTTTGATCCTAATTCTGAAGAGTCTAAGAAATTAATTAGTCAAACTAAAGGCAAGGCTTTTGCTCTTACTAAAAATATTTTTAGACTTGCAGGTACTGTTGGTGGTGTTATTGCTTTAGATTGGGTTGTTGATAAGCTTCAACTTCCTCAAGAAGGCCTTACAGGGGTAGCAGTAGACATTGGTACTGTAATTGGAGCAGGATTCCTTACAGAAAAAGCCGCTAATGCAATTTGGGGTGGTTTTAAGGGTCTCTGGACTACTGCTAAATTTAATGAACAACTTGGTAATGGTAATAGGTTTAAAATCTTAGGTCGTATGATCTTAGACAGAATTGCTATTGGATTTACTGCTCCATTAGGAATTGCAGCTATTGCAGCTGCTTTAGGCTTTGCTCTAGTTAAAGGTTATACTGTTGCAGCAAACAATTTCGGGGCAGAGAGCCAACAGCTTCGACTTGCTTTAGGGTTTTCTCCTACAGTTGGGGGCGATCAAGCTAAAGGAGTATCTGCTGCTTTTGCAACTGATATTGGTGCAGCCTTAACTGAAAACCGAGCAGGTCTTATTAAAGCTATTGAAGATGGTCTTAATATCAATGAGATTATTGATTCAGAGCTTGGTAAAAAGCTATTTGATGATATTGGCGAAAGAATTGATAAACGCTTAAGAAATAGAAATCCTCTTAAAATTGATTTTCAGTCTTTATTTCCAGGATTTACTACTAAAGATGGTCAAAATATCAATGATGTTCTTAAGGCAAATCTTTCTCGTTTTCTTGATGAAGAAACTAATAAAATTAATCAGGAAGCCTTTAAAGAATATGGCGGCTTTGCTCAAGCATTTAAAGATGCAGGTATTGTATTTAGAATTGATCCTAGCTTAGAAATAGCAGAAGAGGCTCTTGAAAAGAGTGAAGAAGACATTAAAACACAGATTATTGATGCCTTAGGTGCTGAAGAGAAAATTCAAATGTTTAAAGCGGCATTTGAGTCTATTCGAGAACTACCTATTGTTACTCCTGAACAACAGAAGTCAGTAGATAATCTTAAAACATCTATGGATGGTCTTGTTGAATCTTTATCAGAGTATGTAGCTAAACTAAAAGAACTTCCTAATAAAGATATTTCTTTTATAATTCCAGGAAGAGGTGAAAAAGAAGCTACAGCCTTTGCTTCAGGTGGTAAAGTCTCAGGTCCAGGATCAGGAACTTCAGATAGTATTCTTGCTAGAATATCAAACGGTGAGTATGTTATTAGACAAAGTTCTGTTGCTAAGTATGGCACAAAGTTTATGGATGCAATTAACTCAGGAACTTTCCCTGCATTTAGCATGGGAGGTTTAATTGGGAAATTACTTCCAAGATTTGACAAAGGCGGTAGTGCTTATACAGGAACAGAAATCCAAGAAATACTTTCTGCTGGTATACTTCAAGGACCAACGCTAAGAAACTTTAACACTGCTTTAAGCCGTATTAGACGACTTAGTGATCAAATCGCTCAAGTAAAAGATCAGTTAAAAATAAATCCAAAAGACGTTATGCTTAAGGCACAGCTTGCAGAAGCTGAAGAGCGTTTATTAAGAGCTTTTGAGGACCATGATGCTGCACTCACTACTGCTATTGATAATCTAGAAGGCGGTGGCGTTTCTGATGAGCTTAAGAAAAAGGCAGGTGGACAAGGTGGAGATGCACTTGAAAGTGAAACCATTGGTATGCAATATGCACAAGACTTTGCAAGCCAGTTCCAGCAAGGCCTTAGTGAAGCTTTAATTACAGGTGACTTTAAGCAATTTGGAGACTTATTAGTTGATCAGCTTACTATGTCTGTTATAGATAGCTTTACTCAAGGGCTAAGTACTTCGCTATTTAATGGTCTTATTGGCTCTTTGGAAAAAGGTGAAGGTTCACTTTCTGAATTCTTTAGCGGTATCTTTGGTGTTGGCGAAAAGCTAGGTAAAGATACTACTGACGCAATTAAAACAGGTACACAGCAAGGCGCTGCAGAAGGCACTCCTAAAATTTTCGATACAATTAGCTCTGTATTGAAAAGTCTTTGGAATGGTATTACCGATTTGTTCAAAAGCTTTACAGGAATGTTTAGTGGCGGTGGCGGCTTTGGCGGCGGCGGCGGCTTTGGTAGCATATTCAGCAGTATTGGTAGTATATTTAGCGGCTTTGGTGAATTGTCTATTTTTGATGGTCTTTTCGGAGGCCCAGGATTAGGTTTATCATTTAACAAAGGCGGCATTGTTCCTAATACACCATACTCACAAGTTGGTAAAGACAGTGTTCCTGCTATGCTAACTCCAGGAGAGCTAGTTGTTCCAGCAGACAGAGTAAAAGACTTTGGCGAGGCTAATAAAGGTTCTCAGCAAACATTTAACATTAATGTTTCTGGGGATGTTTCTAGACAAACCAGAAGAGAAATTGTTAAAATGCTGCCTGAAATTACTTCAGGTGTTAACATGGTTAACAAAGAAAACAACTTTAGACGCTAAGCCCGTATAATAAAAACTGAGAAAATTGGAGCATCTATAATGAAGAAATGGAATAAACTCTTCAAGCTCAAAAATGGTCAGTTGTACTGGAAAGAATCTCGTGGACGCCAATCTGCGGGATCTGTTGCAGGGACTAATCATGGCGATGGCTATAGAACAGTCCGTATCGATGGCAAAGCAGTGTATGTACACCGTATTGTTAAAGAAATGAGTACTAGCAAAAAAGCCAATGGATTTGTTGATCATCGTGATCGTAATAGATCCAACAATAAACCAAAAAATTTACGTACTACGACACGATCACAAAATAATAAAAATCGTAAATCGTGGACTCGTAAAAAATAAGTACAGGGAATCCCTTCGGGGGTTCCCAATTTTGTCAAATTTGTCAGATAAAAAAGTGAGAAAATTGACGCATCTATAATGATACTATGTATCACAACGAAACCAAGTGGAAACCAGAGAGGAATCTAAAATGAAACACTTGATTATTACTACTGCTTTAATTGCAACAATTTCAAATTCTGCTTTTGCAGAGGGCGTTCCAGCAGACCCTCGTTGGAAAGAATTTGGAAGAACAGCTGGTCAATGTATAATTGAGAATGCTGATGGTGCAGCAATTGGTGCTACTGTTGGTACAATCTGGGGCGCAGGTGCTGCAATGACTGGAACAAAAGTTGGAGCAGCTACTGTAGGCTATGGCGCAGGTATGTCTGGCCCATGGTTGGGATTAGCAGCTTTCTCAAATCCATTTACTGGATTTACCGTGGGTCTAATGATGACAGGTGCAGCAATTGGTGCAGGTGTCGGTGCAGCAATAGACATTGGTAGAGATGGTTGTAATTAATTTGTTGGGGCGGCTTCGGTCGCCCTAATTAAACGGGCTTTGTATAGGAGGCTTTTATGCTAGGGCATATTATAGCATGTGGAATAATTATGTGGGGCTTCAGAGTTGGCATAATTATATTTACTCCACAAATACACTCTAAAAAATCTAATTACTGGAATTTTTCAGCAGCAGTTGGAGTAATTGGTATACTAGGTTTTTTGTATATGGACGGTATCTACGTAAATGAAAATTACAACATTGGTACTGCCATTGGGTTTTTCTGGCCTGACCTCTATAGAGGTGGTTTAGGTCCATACATGAATCCATTCAAATGGTTAGACTGGTTCTCAGAAAGACCAAAAAAGAAAATACATAAAATAAATGCGTCAAAAGTCAAGTGGAGTAAATCAAATGAGTATGACAGCAGTAATGTGTCTCGCACTAAACATGTTTTTCGAGGCAAGAAACGAACCGTTAGCAGGTCAAGCAATGGTCGCAGAAGTTACACTAAACAGAGTAGCTAGCAATAGCTACCCTGATACTGTTTGTGATGTCGTATGGCAGCGTAAACAATTTTCTTGGACTCATGATGGTAAACATGACGATCCAACTCGTATGAGTTACCTTGACCGTGAGTCTTGGAAAGAAATTTACAAAGCAGCAGAAGTCATTATGGCTAATCCTGACTTGTTACCAAAAACAGGTGCAACACACTATCACGCAGACTATGTACAACCGTACTGGACTACAGATATGAAATATCTTGGAAAAGTAGGATTACACAAGTTTTATAAAAAGTGAGAAAACTATTGCATCTATAATGATACTATGTATCAAAACAAAAACCAAGTGGAAACCAAAAGGAGTAAATAATGTCTACAATAGTTGCTACATGGAAGGCCACAGAAGAAAGAGAAATGACAACCCTTCTCTTTCATAATATAGAAGCCTTTAGAGAAAAACGCTGGGAAACCTTTCATAGTATGAACGGACTTCCTGACAGTGTAGTTGAGCTCGACCTAATAGGTCGTCCTCTTGGCACTATGTGGTTAAATTTAGAAGAAGTGTGGGAGTAATAAAATGGCAATGTTTGTAATGCTGTGCGTATTTTTAATTGCCTTTGTTATATGGGGAATTATTGAACATGTTTACTTTTAACTACGACGAAGTAACAATGTTAGTAAATAAACCTGACGCAGATTCAGCTTTAGAGTTTGCAGATAAAATGCTAGTATCCACAGCTGATGGGTACTGGTCATGCCATGTAGATAACGAGCAGGAATATACATGGAAAAGAATCGTGCGAGTACCAATAGGAGTAGAAAATGTTCGTATGTAAAATCACCTATCATGTTCCAGAAACTACACGCAAAGTAAGTGTAGTAGAAAGATCTAACTGGTCAAAAGAGGATGCTTATAATGTAGCTTATGGTGTAGCTTTTAGAAAGCATGGCATAACTATGGAAAACATCCTTACAATAAAGTACAACTAGGAGATAACAATGTACTGGGAAGTAAAACTTTACGATAGTCGTCGTTTTATGTTTGCAATTAAAACTTGTCAAACACAAAGTGAGGCAGACGAATATTTTCTTAAAGTAGCACCAAAACTTGAAAAGTTTAAAGGTGTTGCAACGATAGAAAGGAAAGTCTATGCCGAGGAAAAAGCTTACGGCTGAAGAGCACAAAAAACACTTAGAAGAAATTAGCTTTAGCAACTTAGTTAAGGCTATTAACGAAAAATGGTCTCATACGTATATCGACTATGAAGAAGACGATCTAGAGGTCTTCTTTGATATAGAGACTAAAGATTCCTCCCTGTAACTAAGTGACTGTTGTAGTTGCGTTATGTTGGCCCCTCAAAGCCACAACATAGCGTGTATCTATAACAGTCCGTTGGTACCACACTAGCATGGCTCATGAGGGGCTGCTAGTGTAGGACCAACACTTTTCTTTTACTGTTATTCAGTGAATACTCTACAACCTTTTAACATGAATTGGAACGCATGTTGTGCTTTATACCCTGTAGAGTATTCTCTGGATCACAGTGATCCATCGAGTTAGTCAATAATAAATAAGGAGATCTCTTATGACTAAAGCTTATATTGCACCTTCACGCTATGCACTAAAAGAAGGTCGTGACTATGGTCGTATAAATAATAACATTCGTTACATTGCAGTAGCAGATGTTATGCGAGGCATGTCTGTTAAGTATGTAGCAAACATGTATAACGTATCTGTTGATTCAATCCGTAACTGGATTAAGACAGCTTATCGTAATAACCCTAATCTAACATAATTTTCGCCCTCGCCCTTCGGGGCGGGGGGTTCTATTTTAAAACTTTTTTTTTTTTTCAAGGAATTTGTATGACAATTGGAATTATTACTATGGCGTTTGTAATGTTTATGTGTTCAAAGTATGATTCTGATTCCTAAGTAGTATTTAAATACGAGGTACTTATAGTACAATGCTCGTCATAAAAGGAATATCAATGACAACTACAATCCTAGACAAACTTGCAGAAGATCTTGATTATAGACAATCTGTTTTAGATAAAAGACAGGCTGCAATTTTTCTTAACAAAATGAATGCAAGAGATCTTATTGAGTTCTCTTATACTCATATACTAAAAGGCTTAGAAAGGAAGGCAACACTTGTAGAAGTAGCAAGTAGTATTGGAAGACGTCTTAGACAAAAACTAAGACAAAAACAAAATAGTGTTTTAGATGTTCAAGGTGGTTGGTTTGTATTAATCAGCTATATTGAACTTGGTATACTAGGGTATCGAAAGAAACACACTTATCGTAATGGTAAAAAAGATAAGCATAGATCATATTTCTTGTTTGCTAAAGATTGGAAAGCTATTAAAGAGCTTATGGACTTAGTAGATACAGAAAAATGTGATATGTTTCCAGTTAACACACCTCCAAAGCCTTGGATTCAAGATGCCTATCATGAAGAAACAGGTATCAGTGTAATTAAAAAGGGTTATGAAGATGCATTGAGATACTATGAAAATCATGATATGACTTACATAGTAGAAACCTTAAATAAACTAAATAATACAGGTTGGCGAATTAACGATTTTGTATTTGATGTTTATAAACAATGTATGCACAATGACAAAAATCCTTTTAAGTTTACTAAAGAGATTGATCCAATTAAACGGGCTTCGTTAATCATTGAAGCAGAAGCTATACAGAGGCTTGCAGAGAAGCACCTAGGTAAAGCATTCTATCACCTTTATAACCTTGACTTCCGAGGTCGCATTTATCCTAATACTGCCTTCTTACACGAGCAGTCTAGTGATAATGCTAAAGGTATACTAATTCTTGATGAACCTGTTCTCCTAGGAGATGTGGGTTATTACTGGTTGTGTGTACATACAGCAAATGTCTGGGGTAACGATAAAGTTAGCCTTGATGATCGAGTCGAATGGGTCTCTGAAAATATAACAAACATATTCGATTATGTAGAAAATCCACTAGTTAATACTGATTGGATGAATGCAGACAAACCATTTAGCTTCTTAGCAGCTTGTTATGAATTATATATTATACACGAGTGGATGAGAAATGGAAATGATGTATCTGACTTTCCTTCTTGTTTACCTGTGTATATTGACGGTTCTAATAATGGTGTTCAACATCTAGTAGCTATGTCTCAAGATGATGAAGTTGCACCTCTTGTTAATCTTGTTCCTAGTAGACTTCCAGGTGATGTTTATATGTTCATTGCTGAAAAAGTATGGGAACGTCTTGATAAACAAGTTAAAGGATTAGACAAAGAAACTATTAACAAGTTTCAGGAAACCTTTGATACAGCAATTAAGTTGCAAAGAGCCTATGAAAATGCTCCTGATAAATCAGAGCGTAAGGCTTTGGCTTTTCAAGAAGCACAATCATGGCGAAACAAGAACCGTGATTTACGAGAAAAACTATTTGCTGTTTATTGGCACAATATTCAAGACAAGAAAATCCAACGTAAAACTGTTAAGCGTAATGTTATGACACTGGGTTACGGTGGTACGTCTTACGGTATGGGTCAACAGGTAATAGAAGACACTCGTGATATATCACCCTACTTGAGAGACAAAGAACACCTCTGGGGTGCGCTCCTTGGCTCTCTGGTATATAACACCTGTTATGAGGAACTTAAAGGACCAGCTAGAATGCTAAGACTCTTCCAAACTGTAGCCGAAAGAGCTAACAAACGAAAGGAGCATATGAACTGGATTTCTCCAATAACAGGCTTCCCTGTAGTACAAGCTTATCGCAAGCCTACTACTAAACGTACTGAACTTAAATATGGCGATGACATACTTAAGGTACAGCTACAAGTATGGGAAGAAACCACTGTTAATGAAACAAAACAAAAAACTGGCGCTGCACCTAATGTAGTTCATAGTCTTGATGCTGTTCATCTAACAATGTGTATACATGATGCAGAATATCCTGTTACTGTTGTTCATGATTCTTTCGGGTCTCATGCAGGTAATATGGATAAAATGTTTTATCATGTTAGAAAGAAATTCGTAGAGCTTTACGAATCTGAACCTCTAGAAGACATTCTAGAACAACTACAATCAAGTGACTTAATACCAGAGAAAGGTAATCTAAATGTCGGCGATGTACTCGAATCCGATTTCGCTTTTGCATAAGTATGCAGTAGTAGAATTTGAGGGTGCAACAGAAGTTGTACTTATAACTGACTACAATAAAGACAATAACTGCTTGGAAGTAAAAATAAATCCAGGCAGCGAACACGAAACCTATGCAGAAATGTATATGGAAGACCAGCCTGAGTACTGGTATATAGTTGAAACGTTTGGGTAAAAATTACCTGACGTTAAAGAACATATGTTCATAAATGTAACTTTATTATAGATATCCAAGAGGAAATAAACATGGCTATTCTTAAAAATGTAGAACTATTCTTTGCTAAACTAGACCCAAACAAGCCTAATGCTACGTTTGATGCTAACAATCCTACATGGGAACTTCAAATCCGTACTCGTGATAAGAAACAAGCAAAAGAATGGAAAGAACTAAACCTTAACGTTAAACCAGATGAAGACGATCAAGGTATGTTCTACAAAGCCAATTTAAAGAAGAAAACAAAGAAAGCTAATGGAGATCCACAAAATCCAGTTAGTCTTGTAGGTGGTGATTTATCACCTATTGATCCTAATGTACTAGGAAACGGCTCTATCGGTAATGTTCGTGTTTATCAATACGAGTATAACGTAGGTGGCCGTAAGGGTATTGCATCAATGTTGATGGCTGTACAAGTAACTACTCTCAAAGAGTATACACCTAAACCACGAGAAGATGACTTCGAGATGGTTGAAATGGAGGTTGTCAAAGTAGCTGATAACCAAGTAGTTGATCAAGATCAGTTTGTAGCAGCTGATGAGCTTGATGACGAATTAACATTCTAATTATTCTTAAGGGAGACTGTAATGGTCTCCCTTTTTTATTAAACTAGTCAACCAAGAGGTAAAAATGAAAGACTATGTATACTTAGCAGGTCCAATGGAGGACTGCTCAAAAGAAATGATGATGCATTGGCGACAAGCTGCTACTGATCATCTTTACCACTCTGATATACGAACGCTTGATCCTACTCGTAGGGTTAACTTCCATGATCAACTAACAGAAAACTTACAGGATGTTACTAAAACTATGAACACTTGTAAACGTATCTTTAAACAAGACTTGCAAGATATTGCTAATTCAAAAGTTGTGCTTGCTGATGTACGTAGAAACTCTGGTCGTGGTACTGGTACTTCTATGGAACTGATGTTTGCTCATACTAAAAATAAGATTATTATCTTGTGGGCGCAAGAGGATGATTTTATCCATCCATTTTATGAAGCTATGGCAACAGAAAAACACTATAGCTTTTATGATGCAGTAGAAGCAGTAAAGGAGTACTTTTAATGCCAATGGTAAGAGCTTATGCAACTATGGCTGTTGATTTAGAAACAGAAGTATTTATACCCGATAATATTCCTGAAGATGAATGGGGAGAATGGGTTAAAGAAAATGTTGATGGAGGTAGTTTTTATGACGCAGACCCTCTTTATGGAGGGGATTGGGAATGGAACACTTTTAAACCAGAAAGGATTGACTAATGGAACTTCGTGAAGTTTATTATGAGTTATACTCAGATGGAAACTATGAGCAAACTTATACACGGTATACTGATGCAGAAGAAGCATCGCTACACTATCTAGATGATGATTGTGTAGAAATCTACAAAATAGAACTTTATGAAGAAAAGGTAATGTAATGTTTACACTAAAAGAAAATACTTTCTTTGGAACACCTAAGACTCAAGAAGAACTAAATAAAATATTAGAAGACCTTGGGCAAGTAGGTGTGTTAGGTGCTATGTATATGCATAACTTTATTGCAGATCAATACAAGCAAGGTAATGTAACACTGGAGGATCAAGATGGGGTTTAGTCCTAGAATGTATGAAGTGCATCTCTGGATGCAAGATGAAGAAGGTTTTTGGTGGTGGGAACCTGAAGGTGGTGCTTATGAAACTTTTGATAAGGCTCATGGGTGGTATGAAAAGTATAAAGCAGGTGGATACGATGTTCGTATTGTTGAAACTAAAATCTTAAAGGCTTGGGAAGATGGGAAGGAGTACAAATGAAAGTTGACCATCAACAAGTAATCGTTAAAATTGACGATTCACACGACTTATCTATAGTATCAATAAATGGTAAACCTGAAATTGCTATTCTTGGCCCTGAAGGCGTAATGCATGATACTGTAGAATTCTTTGGCAATGTCAAAGGATTAATAAAATACCTAAATAAATACTTTGGAGGAATTAAACAATGAAGGGTTATTACAAGCCATTTAATTCTACTCTTTATAAAGAAAACGATAGTCCTGCCAAGGCTGCATTAATTAATTTTCTTAAAAGTAGAGGACACTCTATAGTAAATACAGAGGAAAATTATAATGCGGATGTAGTATCTATAATAAAGGGAGTTACACACTTTAGTGAAGCTGAAATAAAACTTTCATGGAAACAAGAGTGGCCCTCCCACTGGTCAGAGATTAGGATACCTGAAAGAAAACAAAAGCTTTTAAAAAAGCATAAAAGTTGTTTAAACTTTTTTGTATTTAGAAAAGATTTAAAACAAGTTTGGAGAATACCAAGTAACTTGTTAAAAGAGTCTTCTCTTAAAACCGCAAAAGGTTGGAAAATTCATCCCGATGAATTATTTTTTCATATACCTTATAAAGAAGCAGAACTATATAACGTGGAGTAGAAACTATGAAAGCAGCCGTGTATTGGAATCTGCACAGGAATATTTTCTCAATTCAGTCCCGAGAGAAAGAGAACTATGGCAAAGTAGTATCTCATAAAGACTCTGTAGTAGTAGGTCTACCAAAGTTTGTTGTACGACAAGCTGGACGAGAGAAAGTATTAAAAGATAAGTCTAAGAATGTACACGCTTTTGTTGTTGGTAACGTAGAGCCTGATATGTTCTTTAACTTAGGTCCAGGAAGACTTGTGACTTATAATCCTTATAAATACAATAGCTTTGTGATGGCTGACACTAAAGAACCAATTAAAGAAGGAACTTTAGTTAGGCTTAGAACTCACAACAATAAACCAGTTATGGAGTTATACTAATGCAAACTGATAATGTTTGGAAAGTCTTTAGTGTAAATGTACGGCATATACCTTATGTAGATTTAGAAGTATATGGTACTATTACTGAAGGTGGTGGCTATGATGATGAGCCGCCTTGGAGGGAAGTAGAAATTACTGATATTTGGAGTTTAGACCGTCATAAACGAATTTCAGGGAAAATCTACAAATATGTCATGGACAAATATAGAGAATACTTTGAACAGGAGTTGTCTGATGAGTACGATAGATGGTAATGATGACTGGGCTTTACTAGAAGACCAGTATGAAGAAAGAGCAGCTATCTTAGAGTATGACGCTGGTTATACTCGCTATGAGGCAGAACAGTTAGCTGCTCAAATGTATGGCTTTGAAAATAAGTCAGCATTAAAGAAACATGTGCAGAGATTAAAGGCAAAAGAAAATGAGCATAATGTATCACGTTGAAATCGAAGGCGCTGAAATATTAGTAACTAATTCTTGGCAACAGGCAATTGACTTATGGGCATTTGAGAGATCAGTCGGCAAGTTAGGTCAAATTGTTGCTAACTATAAAAATAAAGAAAAGATAATGAAGACTCATGAGGATATTGCTCATTGGTCTAAATTTCTTTTAGATAATAATTATAACAGAGTAGAAAAGAGGCTTATGACTGACTTAGCTTTTGAACAAGAAGATGATGGTATGACAATAGTAGACGTTAAAGATGATATACGTTTCCGTGATGAAATTTCTGATCTTATGGGCAAAGTATTTGGAGGTTCTGAAAAGTTTAAAGAAAATCTAGACTTTCATGGAAACTTTGAAGAAATGTCTTCAGAAGAACAAGATCAAATCATTAACCCTAAACACTACAAAATGATTCCTAAAGAAGCATATGCTGCTCATCCAGAAGGTTTAGAGTATATGGATCTTATGGAGTATATTCTTGCTCATCACAATGGTGTTGAATCTCACTTATTAGGCCAAGTATTTAAGTATGCTTGTCGTTTAGGGAAGAAGGACGCCAAACTTCAAGATGCTAAGAAAATCGCTTGGTATGCAAATAGACTAGTCGAGGTAATCAAAAATGAAGGATCAGGAAATTCTTGATAAACTAACCACTGTATCAGATCTTATAAATGAAGAATTTAAAGATTGGAATCGATACGAAAGTAGTATGTATATGGCTTATGGGCCTAGTATGCTAACTGTAATGGAAACTCTTAAAGAATTAAGAAAATACTTTGAAAGTCATGCTAAGTTTGAGAAGGAGCTTAGAGAAGCTTATGATGAAGGTTGGCCTGATTTTGTAGATGGAGATATCGTATGATTGATTTAAAATTCTTTCAATCAGTAGGAATCCCTGTATATACAGTAGATGAAGAAGGTATTAAAGAAATGATGACAGAAGAAGATGCTTGGAAAATTGAACAAGAACGTCAGTTAGCTAGAGTCAAACCTGATCTAGAAAAAGTTTTAGAGGGGTTAAACACAGCAAAACATTATCTACATGAAACTTCTGAATATGAGTCAGAATTGCTTGATAATGTATGTGATAGTATCCAAGAAAATATCAATCTAATTGAAGGGCTTATCAGTGATTAAAAAATTTGAGCAAGCATATATACGCCGAATGGCCCGTATGTATAGGGATTTTCATAATGATATGTCTATACGTGCAGCCGTGCATAAAGCGTACGAAGCTTATGAAATCTATCGAGAAACAGAAGTGGAGATAATGTATGAAGAATCCAAGCGCACTTGAAGACTTAGAGTTTAATATTGAAGGTGGTTCTTACTCTGAACTAGCAGATGCTTTACAATATTGGGCAACACTATTCTGGGAAGGAACCCTTGAAGACTCTTATGGAGATTGCCTTGCATATCTTCTTTATAACATGTCAAAGGAAATGAGACAAGTAAATGAGACTAGTATTTGATATTGAAGCTGATAACTTACTACCTAAGTTGTCAAAGTTTCATTGTGCAGGTGCTATCGATATCGATACAGGAGAAGAATACTGGTTTATGAATGAGGAAGATGATTTCGTAAACTTTATTAGTCTATTGTATAAGGCAGACGTTGTTGTAGCTCATAATGCTTTTGGATACGACATCCCTGCTTTAAAAAAGTTGGCCCATTTTATGGGCCGCTCCTTTAATATCGATAATAATAAAGTACAGTGTACAAAAGTAATGAGCCAAGTCCTTAACTATCGTAGGTTCGGGTTTGGTCACTCTTTAAAGCAATGGGGTGAATTCTTCAAAGATTATAAGGGTGACTATCAAGGTGGTTTCGAAGAGTTTAACATGGAAATGTTTGACTATATGAAACAAGACGTTAGACTTGGTGTTAAAGTTTATAAGTATCTTTTAAAAGAACTTAAGGCTTATATCGGTAAACATAATTCTAAAGATATACTTTCGGCTTTACGGTCTGAAATGGAACTTGATAGAATTATGACAGAACAGTGTGAGAACGGTTGGCTCTTTAATAAAGAAGAGGCTAAAGAACTTGTCAATACGATTGATACAAAAATGGTAGAAATTACTAACTTTATCAATCCTCTATTATCAGGTAAAGCAGTTGTTGTTGACCCCGATACGCAACGTGAACATGAACCAATTACAGGTAAACGTTATGCGAAAGAAAAAACTCCGACTTACACGAAAGCAGGAAAGATCGCTGCCCACACTATCAACTGGTTTGGGGGTGATATGGGCAGTACTATTGATGATTCCAAAATCATGGGAGCTTACTGTAGGGTTAGCTTTGAGTCTGGTGATATTGGTAACACTGATACGGTTAAGTCTTATTTGGGAACAATTGGCTGGAAACCAGACGAATGGAACTGGAAAAGGGTTGATGGACAATTCGTTAAAGTCTCAGCAAAACTCACAGATAGTTCATTGGAACCACTTGGAGATGTAGGTAAGGCTCTTATGGAGTACTATACTTTACGTTCTCGTAAATCAATCTTGGAGGGTTGGTTTGATCACATTGATAATAATTCTCGCTTACATGGTGACGTCTTCAATATTGGTACGCCTACTTTTAGACAGACTCATAAAATCATTGCCAACTTACCTTCGGGAAAGGCCACACTTGGTCCCGAATTTCGTAGACTTTTTGTTTCTCCTCGTGGGTATAAGTTGGTTAGTGCTGATAGTGCTGCTTGTCAGTTAAGACTTTTAGCACACTATATGAATGATCCTGAATTTACCAAACAAGTACTTGAAGGTGATATTCATCAGATGAATGCAGACATTATTGGCTGTACAAGAAACGAAGCTAAGCGATTTATCTTTGCTTATCTTTATGGTGCTGGCGCTCAAAAGCTTAGTGGCTATATTAACAAATCTGTTAATGAAACTAAGAAAGCTATTGCCAAATATAAAAGGGCTTTACCCAAACTAGTTCAACTTGTAGACAAGTGTAATAAAGCTATTGAAACAAGAGGCTATATCTATGGTCTTGATGGTCGTCCTATTAAGTTAAGCAGAGATGAAAGACACAAATCTCTTAATTATCTTATTCAAGGTGCCGAGGCAGTAGTTATGAAGTACACAGTTCAAATGATAGATGAAAAGCTTAATGCAGCAGGTATTGAGTTTAAACATTTATTGTTTTATCATGATGAACATACAGTCGAGGTAAAGGAAAATCAAGCAGAACAAGCTCGTGATATTATTATCGAGTGCTTTGAAGAGGCACCTAAAAAAGTCGGTATTAATATTATGACTTGTGGAGACTGTAAAATAGGTAATGATTACTATGAAGTCCACTAAAATTCATAAAATAAACCCTGTTGCTAAAAGCCTAAGTAATCCTAAGTATCGGCAACAGGTCATTCCTAACAAAAAGAAGGTAACTAAACCAAAGCATAAGAAGGATGAAATAAATGGTCAACAGGACTAAAGGCTTAGTTAAGTTGCGTAATGGTAAAATACTGCCCTATGTAGAAGGTAAAGAGTATGGTGATATGGTAGTTAAAGTTTGGTATCAAGACCATATTCGCCCAATGAGTAAAGAGGAACGTAATCGTGCAAAAGAACGAGAAGACGCAAACAGAACAAGTAAACGAACTTCTAAATCGAATAGAAGAAAAGGTAGACAAATTAGCTAAACAGTTAGGTATTTGTGTATCCTGTGGGAATCCCTCAAAAGGCGATTTTTGTGAATTTTGTTTAAATGAGGAGTAAACATGAGAGTTTATGAATTAGAACCTTTTATTATGAATTGCTGGGCAGTTTGTGATGATATAGAGGTTATCTATAAACAAATCGGAGATGGTGAAAGAGAACCTACTCTTGATGAAACTATGAATGCTCTTCTTGGTATTCAACAGCTTTATCAGTGGAAGTTTGAACAGTTATTTAACAAGTTTGAAGATCTTTGTGAAGAACAAAGAAAAATTATGACAGGAGAAAATAATGCCAACAATACCTAGTGAAACTCTTATTCGTAATGCTTTTGATGAATTTTGGGAAAAGGCCAAACTTCTTGGTTGGGAAATTGATTATAAGCTAAAGTCTGAAATAGAAACCGTTGAAGAAGACATCGTAGAAAGTCTTGAACCCTACAAAGACAAATACGAATGGGAAGAAGAATGGAGAGATATTAAAGACGAAGTTTATGACGATGGTTATTGGGATGGACATCAAGATGGTGAAAGCTCTGGTTATGATAATGGTCATGAAGAAGGTTATAAGGAAGCTAAAGCGGAGTGTGAACATTGTACTCAGTAGAGTTTGAAAAAGATTCAGCAGTAATAACAGTATTGTCTGAAGATGATTCCCAAGAAGATGTTGAGGTAATTATCGGAGATAATGACGTAGTATTTGTTCGGCAATACCAAGAGTATAAGAATGAATATGATGTTATTGTTATGACATGGCAGCAGTTGAAAGACATTGCTGCTGCTATTAACAGCCCTGAAGGGTTATTTAGACTAGTTCGGAGATAACTATGAATATGAATTGTCAACTTTATGAAAAAATGGCATTAGATTTTTACAAACCTGGACATAGATATTATGAAAGTTTGTTTCAAGGTTTAAGAGAAGAAGTAGAAGAAGTAATTGAGGCAGAAACATCTGAAAATGTTTTAGACGAGCTTGGAGATGTACTTTGGTATATTACTATTATTGCTAGCGGATTAGGCGCTAGTTTAGATAAAGTAATGATGCGTAATATCAACAAGTTAGAGCGAAGAACTTTATCAGGAAAAAATACCTGACGTTAAAGAACAATTAAAGGAGCTATTTATGATAGCAATTATTGATGGTGATGTTCTCTTATACATTAGTATTTGGGAAGCAGAAACCAAAAAAGAAGCAAGAAGTAACTTTGATGAGTTATTTACTGCTATCAATGAAGATCTCTTTGCAGAAGACTACGTCATGGCCCTTGGTGGCCCTGACAACTTCAGAGTAGATTTATATGATGAGTATAAAGCTAATCGCAGTAAGTCGAAATCAACAAGGCCAGAATGGTTCTTAGATTTGAAGTCCGATATAGCAAACGAGTATGAAAATTGTATACTAACTGACTATTGTGAAGCTGATGATATGGTTCGCACTTGGTCAGAAGATTGTCGTAAAGGCGGTAAAGACTTTGTTGTTGTCTCTGTTGATAAAGATTTAGATTGTATTGAAGGCAAACATTACAATCCTCGGAAGAGTGAGTTATATGAAGTCAACAATTACGCTGCTAATCGGCATTATTGGAAGCAAATTCTTATGGGGGATTCAACTGATAACATTCCAGGACTTCCTGGAATTGGTCCTAAAAAGGCTGAAAAGTTATTGGATGAAACCCCTAAAGAATTTAAACAAACTGTTTGTGCAGCTTATGCAGATTACT
>Ga0208644_1001683_pt1 | contig 18270 bp, 2 predicted proteins | sample VirMetDEL_Nov_18_FD_184517 | JGI IMG/M metagenome (GOLD analysis project Ga0208644, IMG submission 184517) | Aqueous microbial communities from the Delaware River and Bay under freshwater to marine salinity gradient to study organic matter... | ecosystem: Environmental > Aquatic > Marine >... | reverse complement strand
TTGAGCGTCCACTTCAATGTCTTGCCCATCGTTTACATAATAACCTGTAAACATATTTTTAAAGAACTTTTTAATAGCCATAGTATAGGTATTGGTCTTTTGCTTCTTTAATAGCTTCTTCTCTTAATTTTTTAAAGTCCTCTAATAATTTTTCTGTAGACATATTTTCATAATCGTAATCCATAGCATATTGGTCTACCTTTGCGCCATATATGGTTGCTACTCTGTTTGCTAATTCTATTTTTTCTTGATTATTTAATTTGTAAGTATTTCCTTTATGGGTAACTGTATTACCGGGCATCCAATAACGATTTTGCACGTTTAAATTTGTTCTACTTAAAAACAACTTATGTCCCGGACTTTTTTTACTTGTTTCATTCACCCAATTATCCAACATTTCTAAGGCATTGTTCATAAATAAGAAATTTTCCGGAAAAACCAGCCTATCTTCAACAGGTTTTCCAAGTGGATCTAACAAGGCTCTTTTCTCTCCACTAAGATATGGAGTAAGCAATCCAGAGAAAAATGCTCTTTTTACAAGGTTGTATGCATATGTTTCTGTAAAAGTCGTGGTCTCCGGAATATATCTAGGTTTATCCGTTACTTGTCCATATGCTTTTGACATTTGGCTATAAAGGTTAGCACCTAATGGAACGTACATACTACCCTTTTCCCCAAGAAATTTAGCCAAAGCTATAATTTTACGTTCTTGTTCTTTAGCTGTGTCTGTTGTTGGATCTACGGCTTCGGAAATACCTGCTAATTTTACGATCTCATTTAATGACCTACTAAAAGACTGAGCAGTTATAAACTGAAGACCGCCTAAAATTATGCTTAAATTAGCTTGGTTAACAGAGTTCTCGCTTTTAGGATTCAGAGCTGCTGCATCATACATTTGACCTATTGGATAAAGTACAATCCCTAATGGGGAATCCGCATAGTTCATGCTAATTACCCAGTCTGGATATTTCTTGGGGAATGGTCGAATTTGTAACTCAAGAATTCTATAATGCTTATCTATATATTCATCCTTCACGAAATTAGTTGAACCTAACCCGGTAATCCGCATTCTCCAATCATCGTTAACTTTAAGAATTTTGTTACCTTCTTCATCATCGTCAAAATCAAACATAGAGAAAAACAAAGAAATAAACGTTGAGAACCCTAGGGTTGCTGCTGCCATTTGTCTGTAACCTTTTTCTTTTGCCTCCTGTGTACTACCTTCACTAAATACATTAATTCCACCTGCGATAAGGCCAAAAGGTGTATAATAAGTAGCTTGTTCTATAAATGCAGCTGGTGTCCGAACAATTGGAAACAATGTCATTAAAATCATTTTTCCAAGCATCTGTGCCACATTATCTTTTTCTTTAATCCTAACATTAGCTACACGAGATGCTTGTGTAACGTGCATAATCAACGCCTCGTCTGCTAAATACGCAGCTTCTTCTACTAACTCAGGGTTCATTTTAGTAACTCGTAATTCTCTAATACGGGCTTGCTTATATCCAAGAGGAATTTTCTTTCCCGCAGTTTTTAAAATGGCGATTTCTTCTTCAACCTGTTCTTTAATTTCTGCTTGGTGTATTCTACCTAATTCTGTTTTTAATTTAATTACAAAATCTGCATCGTTTGGGTCTACTCCATTATCTATTAGCTTTGCTCTTGCCACTTGTGCAGCTTTAAAATTCATAATAGATGATTTTATCAGCATATCCCCCATAGCTAAAGCTCTAACTGCAAGCATAGGTGGAGTATACGCAAGTAGCATTACCCGTGCAATATATTTTTTTAAATCACTTGGGTTTTTTACAGGAGACACTTTAAAAATGTTCTCCATAAAATTATTAATTTCAATGTCTAACGGGGAAAATCCTGAACCTGTTGGATCATTATATCTTGTAGTAGCAATACCGTATTTTAATTGATATCCAAATTCATAAATAAATCTAGAAATAAAATTTTTGACATTATTTGCGTAACTTAAAAAGATATTGTTTATTTCTGGATCTGGTTCTCCTCTAAACAACTCTCCCATAATGTAAGATAACGCTTCTCTTTCATTTTTCCTGCCTCTCACAAACGCTGTTGCATATTGAGGTAGTAACACCATAAAGTCTCGCATTAAATTAGGACCAGCAGCTTTAAAAGCCCCTAAAAATGCCCTTACACCAGAAGTAAATCCACTAAGAAGATTAACAATACCTAATGTTTGTAACTTCATTAAAAATAACTTCTTCCAAGGATCTTTTTTCAATCTTGCTATCTCATAATCAATTTCTTTATAAATCCTTTCTTTATCTCTAACAGAGAAAGCTTTATTAGCTTTATCAACTAATTCTTTTAGTTTTTCAATTTTGTCTCTGTTACCCTCAGCAATGGCATATTTCTCAAACCAAAGATCAGCCATCCGAGCTTCATTTAAAACGCCCATAGAAAGCTCCTCTACCATTCTTTGAGTGGCAGATTTAGTTTTCTTTCTTAGCTTTTTAATCCTAGTCCTAATTTTGGCAGCATTTTCATAATCTTTAGCTCTTACAGCTTCATCTAAACGCCTTTCAAGAATATCAAGATTTTCTTTTAATCGTTGTTTTAAAATCTTTTTCTTCTTATCCTCCATCAAGTCTTTCCAAATTAATTTAAACTCCTCTTGGAATTTACGAGCTTCCATAGGAGATAAATTTAATGCTTGGACAAGTTTAGACGATAGTGATTGGGATTGGTCTCCCTTTGTGTAATGATTTATAACTACTTCAGAAAGAGTTGTACCTAATTCTCTGGCTCCTTGACGAATCTTATCTCCAAAAGAAGTATTGTATTCTGACGAAATAACTATAAACACTTTGTCAAGAACATTATGCAATAAAGCTATTTCCTCTTCTTCTAAAAATCTAAATTGTTCAATAATACTATTCCGTATGGCTCTTGCTGCGGGTCCTTTTAACGACCTATTTTTAATTACATCCTGTACTGTCCCTAATTCTGGATTTTCACTAGTAATTTTTTCTATCTCAGATAGAATTAAATTATAAATGTTTTCCATTTGAACTGCTACCTCTGGCCCTCCTCTACGAAGAGCTTGTTTCATACGCTCTTCCATTTCTAAGAGACGATCTACTAATTCCTGTTCTTGAATTTTCGCAATATCAATCTTATTGTTAGATGTTAGAAAATTCCAAATGGCGGTTGCATCGTAGTTTTGACCACTTAAAAGATTGTAAATATCTACTTCCTCAACAAACGCTTCTTTTACTTTTAATATGTTACCTTTAAATTTATAAATCAATCCTGTTATGATATCTACAATTCCTTCTATTTGATCTTGATTGAAAATTAGTCCTGCACTTAATTGCCCTCTACCACCCTTGCTGAATTTATCCCATCCTCTTTTAATTAAACTATCTCCTTTTTTTGAAGCTTTTGTAGATCCCTTTATCCTTGTAGCAGGTCTCCCCTGTAATCCTAGTACTTTATTAATTACTTCTTGTATTTCTTCAGGGGAATGGCTTACCATAAGACTGGCAATCTCCTCTTCTAACGTACGTCCAGATTCAACTTTTTGACCTAAGTTGTTAATAAATTTTTCTTCAAGTTCATTTATTACGTCCGAATAGAGACTTTCAGGCACAACTTTAGCGATACCTGCTCGTAATTCGGTTGCAGCCGTTCTTCTAAATCTTGCAATATCTTGTTGCATTTGCACAGCTAAACGGGTGTCTCCTGTTTGCCGGACTCTATCCCACACAATGTCCATAATAATAGTGTACATTGCATCCTCTGCTCTCCTTTGCTGTTCTTGCTCTTTAGTCTCTCTACTAGGGATTTGACTTGTAATATTCTTTCCCGCCTTAGCTTCTTCAAATATTTCGCTATAGCTTAATCCATCTAATATAAGATTTTCAATAACAATTCGTGCAGCATTAGCAACCCGTTGTAAAGAAATAGGTAAATATTTGCTATCCTCGTCTAACAGAAGAGCCTCCTGTAGTTCTACATCCACTCGTGGATCATTTGCTGCTCTACGAATCCGCTTAGACTCTTTGGCTTTTTCGTCCGTTTTACCTGTATTTTGACTAGAAGGCGGTTGCTGACTAGGTGGTTGCTGACCAGAAGGCTGCGGTTGATTTGGTGTAGGCGTTGAGGGCTGCTGCGGAGTTGCCTGACTAGCTGGTTGCTCTGGCTCAGCTTGTGCTTCTTCAGGAGCAAGAATTTCTTCTTCAGCTGTTTCTTCCCCTTTTATTGCCTCTTCCAACTTTTCATCAAAATCGTCATTAATGTTATCTATCTCCTCTTTTGTAGGTTCGGATTCGATGATTTCATTTAATACGGCAATCCTATCAGTAATTTGATTAACACGATTAATTAAAGCTTCAATAAGATTTAAAAGCTCTGCTCTTTCTCCAAGAGTAAGCGTATCCTCTGTAAACTTTTTGACGTTTGCATCTATCTGCTTTGCCAAATTTTCTCTTTCCTGCTCTAAATCCCGTAACTCGTCTTTTTCTAATTTACGATTTTTTAAATCTTCTAAAGCTTGTTCTCTTTCTTGTTTAATCTGCTCACGAAGTTCCCGTATTCTTCTTGTCTCCTCATCCTCCTCTTGTTTCTTACGCCTTCTTCTAAAACGAATGCGGTCTAATAAATTTGCAATATTAGGTAACTTAGTAAAGCTAAGAATTACTTTGTCTGAAACTGGAGCAAGATCCGCATCTAACATTCTAGCGTAAATCTTACGCATTTTACGGTTTAAGACAATACGTTCTCCGTTATATTCAAGTACATTATTGTACATAGTCTGTAGCCAAATGGCAAAACGATCAAACACATTGGCAAGTTTAGCATTTTCAGTTCGCCCTTCCATTACATATGCCTCAAACCCTTTGGCAAACTTTTCTCTAAAATCAATTGTACCAAATGTTGCTTTTGACCATCTTTCTACAATCCGGATTTCGTCTGCTGTTAACTCAGACTCAAATTCATGGGCAAGCTCGTGCAATGGGCTACTTACATCCGGATTTGTAAGCGCATGAATAATAATTTTACCATCCCCTGTTGTTACAATTGCTGCCCTTTGTTCTCCATCTTTTGTCTGATACACCGTATCTCCCTGCTGATAATCTTCCTCAGTAGGTTCATATAATTCCAAATTACTATTTAACCTAACACCGTTCAATGACCTGGCTGCAAAATCACTTTCCGACATCCCCTCTTCTTTAGCCATGCCAAAAGAAATCAACTGGTGATGCGGTTCAGGGAAATTAGTCCTTCCTAAAACTTCTGGTCTAATGAAATTAAAACTACCATCAGGCATCTGGACTCTCATCAGCTGTCTTCCATCGGCAGTCTCAACTACTCTATCGTTATGGGAAGCATCTATCTTTTCCCCTAAAGTCAGCTTTTTCATAATCCCTGCAACCCGATCCATTTCAGCAAGGATACGATTTTTCTCTGCCTGATTGGCTTCGTTTGTGTTATCAGCAAGCCCACTTTGTTCAAGAAAACTTTGTAAAGTATAGTAATAAATACTATAATCTTCAAATGTAGGTGTCCCTTTTGTCTTTAAATCAAAAAAGTTAGCAACTTTCTTTGCTATTGGAGTAGCAACTCCTAACTTTTTTAATCCATCTATGAATTTAGCCTTATCGTAATTATTATTAAAAGCCTCATTCATATTCGAAGCTACAAGATTTCGCAATGCTTCGACACTATTTTCCGATACAGATAATTCTAATACATCCATCATACGGATGTCATTAGAATTTTCAAGATAATTATTTACTATCAGATAATACAGTTGCTTTTCTGTTATATTATCTAAATTCGTATAATTTAGATCGGCTTTTTCTTTAGATAAAATTTCTTCAGCGATTGCTGCAAAATCAGGATTTATAGTAAACTTTGTCTTTGGAAGCTTTGCACGAAGTTGCCCAATCTTTTGATCTAAGTCAAAGGTATCTTGATTGGCATTAATGCGAAGCCTACGCTGAAGCTGTAATTCTTCATAGGTATCCCACATCTCAGACATGGTAATCATGCCGATCCTACGCAAATCCATTAAAGTAGCATGATCCGATTGACGAATTAAATCATTAATCCATGCTTTAAGGGTACGAGTTTTTGGGCTAACCCTTTCAATGGCTTGACGCAGATTTGTGAGATACCTACTTCCTGGAGAACCATCTACACCTTTAATGTAAATAGAAGATGCCAATTTAAAATTGGTAGGCATCTGACTATTGTTTTTTACAATACCTTCTAATCTTTCTTTGTACCAATCATTTTTTCGCTTGTTGTTCCTTTTCGCCCAAGCTGCTGCTCTTGCGTCTATTAAACTGGCGTTTGCTTGTGCCTCTTCTAAAGAAAGTCCAAAAGTTTGTACTAAAGTTTCTACGAGTTCCGATCTGTTTCTAGGCTTGTACATCGGTCCTCTACTTGTGGACTCTATCTCTATTTCTTGCTTTGTAGCAAGTCCAGCCTCTATCAACGCAGCTCCATCTAAAACTATGGTATATCTACCATTGCTATCAATCTGTGCAGTTTTAACTACCTTATCTGCAACTTTTTTTAATTCTGCGGGAACGTTTTCTTCTGAGCTATATGAAACAGTATATTCTACAGATGGTACAAGAGGCCCAAACATACTTCGTCCAAATCCTTTTGGATCAACTCCTCTCTTTTCATACTCTTGACGAATTTGCGTATTTAAATCGAATATCTCTTCGGTTAGCTCATTAAGCTGTTGTTGGATTTTAGGAGGAACTTTACGAACAGCTTCTAATTTTATATCATTGTATTTCTTACGAATTTTAGTAATACCTTCAGCCAGTTTTTCCATACCCTTTTCAGAAAGCGCACCTTTTGTTCCATACTCCCTTTGAACTTCCTTAACTAGCTTATCTATTTCAGCTTGTTCCTGCTCCAATATTTCAGCAACAACTTCTTCATCCACTTTCCTACCAAAAAGTTCACTTACACGTTCATCTATGCCAATTTTTTTACGAGCTTCATCAAGTATTTCATTATATTCTTTTTGTAATTCAATTACCCTAGCCCGTAGTTCCGCTTGTCTTTTGCGAACCTCTGCCTTTATCTTCCTTAGTTTGGTAGATGGTAAATGATGAGCATCCTTTTTGGCTTGTTCTGTGCCAAATATTTCTGCGTATAGACGATTTATTTTAGTTTCGTACTTAGCTTTTTCTTCGCTGTATTTTCTTTGGGCTTCTTCTAATGTTTCTGATCTTACTTTTACTTCGCCCCTAACATACTTTGGCACGCCAAAACTTTGCCCAGGAGGCAATTCTGAAATAATATCGGTTACATACTTTACAGCTAAGTCGTAAGCATTTTCTACGCCTAATAACTCTTTAGCATTGGATTTGGTAATACCCAGTATTTGGGTAATAGCATCATAAACTTTCTCTAAAAATCCTTTTTTCCTTTTCTTTAATTGATCCGTAAATTTTTTGTTTGCTAAATGTGCTACAAATTCTTTAATATTTGATATTGCATATTCTCTTACATTAGGATCGTTTACAGCATCTTTAGCAAATTCGTTGTATAGTTTTTGTAATTTTAATACTGCTTTTCTTTGGTTTTCAGTAATAGCAGGATCATTTACATTGTTTAAAACAGCGTCAATAATTCTTACTGTAAATCCATGAAGTAATTCATGTATAAAAGTGTCCGCAAGTTTTTCTTGCCCATTTCCAGAATAGTTAGTATTATTTCCTTTTAATTGGTCTAAATAATTAAAAAATTCAAAAGGACTGAGATATATTATATTGTTCCAATAAAATCTTCCAACTGCATCTGTCATTACCTCATCCCGACTACTTGGTATGTAGAAAGGTATTGCAAAATTATCGACAAACGGTTTTAATACCTTGTAAATTGCTTTTGATTGTCCTTTTAAAGGAATTAATTTAAAAACTTCCGCTAATGTGTATAAATTGTTATCTCTTGGTTGAACGCCTCTTTCTTTTGCGTACGCTTCAAAATCAGCTTTGTCTTGTTCATTAAGTCTTTTTACTAATTGCTTATAAATAGTTAGAATCTTACGCCTTGTTTTTAAATCTAATTTATTATACTTTTCTATATAAGGAATTAATTTGTCATCAGTATTTTTATCAATCGGAAACTTTTCAAAATGTTTTTGATTAAGTGCATCAAATTTCCTTGTAAAGTATTTTATAAAAATCAAATAATTTTTAAATAGCCCTTTCATACGCTCGTCAGGAAATAAATCATTGACCATTTCTACTAAAGGATCTAAATTTGCTGCTTGCGGTACTTTTGTGCTATGCTTATTTTTTTCAATAGTCGGTTTGTTTTTCTCTCCCAAGTTAAGAGTGGCATTCTCTCTTTCTCTTCTCGCTTGCTCTAATGGTGCATTGGAAGGACCTCTTTGTAATGCCTCGTTGTATAATGCAATCTCATCGTTTAATGCATCTATCTCTTTCTGCTTTTCCTCCAACTCTGGAGTAATCTGTACTTCAGGTTTGGAGGGAGTAATTAACTTGTTTTTAAGATTAGTTGTACGATTATCGTACTTCTTGTTTATCGAATCTTGATTTGCTGTATCATCCTCTGCTATTTTACTTAACTCTTCAACACGACTTCTTTCATTGTTAGTAAGTAAATCAAAAAGCTGACGATTTTCATCAATAAGCTTCTGATCTTCAGGAGAAAAAGAAGTTTCTCCCTCACTCGTAGCTCTAGCTAAATTACTTAAAGTATCAAAAGTGTCATTTGCTACCGTATTTTTACCCTGTTCTCTTGCATCAATCAAATCATCATATACTTCAGATTCAGTCCGATTTGCAAGCTCCATAGCTTGAATAGCTTCTTCAAGTTCCAATTCTCCATTTCTAACTGAATCCCGGTATCTACCATCAAACTTTTCATTTATTTCGTCCTCAACAGCACCTTCCGCTTCTAAAGCTGTTTTTCTACCAGACTCCACTTCTGCCGATTTTGCACGAGCTGCATTAGTTGGACCCTCAGGTTTTCTTGTAGCCCTCCTTATCTCGTTTGCTTCCCTGTTGAGACGATCTCTATTTTCAATTAATTGTCTTCTCTGTTCTCGTAATTCTCTAATTACATTAGAACTTCTACGTTCGGGAGTCAAAACCACAATGTCGTACTTCTCTTCAAGATACTTAATTTGATCTTGTGTAAGCTCCATTGCCATATTTGAGTTTAAAGCAGCGACTCTCATGTCAACTTCTTCTTTAAACAACTCATACATCTCCTGCTCATATGCAGTTAAAGCCCCCTGCTTATAGGCAATAGACTGTAATCTTCTAGGATCAGCCTTTTTCTCTTTTTTTGCCTTATCTAATTCTTTTTTTGTAAGCTCCGTTTCCGGCTCTTTACTTAATCCAAAAAAGATATCTATTTCTCTTTGAGCTTCCTGCCTGTTTAACTCCGAATCAATGCTATAATCTAACTTAATAGCTTCTGGAGTTACAGTTCGAGCCAGAGAATTGATTTCTTTATCTAACTGTTCAATTTCTGCATCTAGCTTACGAATGGTTGCCATATCTTCTGCGGGTACGGCTTCCAAATCTTGGTTAAGTTGAGTTCGCTCTGCCTCTAATTCTTGTAACCTTGTTTCTGCATCGCTTCTTTTTTGATTATTGTTTTGAATCTCGTTCTGCCTATTTGTTTCAAGCCTTTCATTAACCTCTTGTACTTTTTCTGAATACTGCTGTTCAGATTGAGTTAATGCCTCCTGTGTGCTTTGAGATTCTATCTGAAGCGTTTCAAGAGAGGTAATGTTGTTCATTATATTTGGAGTGGCTTGAACAGTTATTTCGCCATTAAAATAATCAGATCGCAAATTAACTGTACCATTCTCATTTACACTTGTCACTACAGCAGTAATTCCAATTTCAGTATCTGATTGCGCACCTACATCTGCTGCATTAATTCCTAAATCTTTTAATGAAACATTTAACTGTACATAATCCTTTTCTTTAGGATCAAAGAACTCTCCATTTTGCTGAGCTTCCAATCTTGCTCTTGATTCTTCTGCCCTTTGTTGTGCTTCAGTTAAATTGTCTCGCAAAGGAATCACCTCTTGAGCTAATTCAGGTCGTAAAACTTGATCATTTATATCAGTACGCTCTTGTTGTGACTCTTGTAGTTTTGCATTTTCATCCAGTAATTCCTGCTCTATCTCTTGTAGTCTTCCCTGTATTTCTTCCCTTTGTCGAACAGGAGCCTGAAGATCGTCAGACTGCTTTATAAGCTCACTTCTTTTCTGCTCTAATTCATTAATCTTACCTCGTATTCCAAATTCTTCTTCAGACAGTTTACCCTCTTTTGCCAACTTAGCGTCAATTAGTTGCTGACCAGTAAAAGTTATGGTAACTTTTTTATCAGAACCATGCTTTATACTATTTATTTTTATAGGTTTTATACTCCTAAATTGCTTTGGAATATCTCCTGTAGTTTCAAAAGTAAATGTATATTCAAGACGAGGGTCAACTGTTCCCACACTTTTTAAATCAGGGGCTAATCTTAGTTCCCTTTTCCTACGCAATTCCTCGTATATTTCTTTTCTTTTATTTGTTAACTCTTCTTCTGTAAATCCTAATTTTTTACCGACCTCCATAAATTTCTTTGGATTCCTACCAATAAACGCAATGGCTTCTTCCTTTAAATTTAATGGAGTTCCTGCACCAAACAATGCGGATACCATAGTAGTAACTACACCTTCGCCTAAAATTTCATCTCTATCTCTCCCAGTAAAAGCTGGCTTAAATTCAATATTTTCCGAATCAGTCATCATAATCTGCACCAGCTCTTGCCATGCAGGTTCTGCAATTAATTCCTCAAAATTCTCACCAAGTATGTTTAAAGCAATTGTTTTAGTCCGTGCAGCAGCTAACATTTTTGGAGTGTAAGCATTCATTCCAGCTTTCGTTAAACCCTTTGCTCCACCTAATGTCCACCTTGACAAAGCATCAGTCACGTTACCATATGCAGTTCCACTCACCAACTTACCGCTGATACCAAACAATCCGTTGATTGCGCCAATACCAAAACCTACAGCATTTGCATAGGTAATAGCGTCCGGACGAGTTAAACCTGCATCTAATCCCTCCTCAATTAAATCCCCTACTAATTGACCCCGAATTATATTAGCTTGAGCAGCTAACATTGTAACAGTATTACGCAACTTACCTGCCTTCAATAACATTCCACTACCCCTTGTCCCTGCAATCAGAGTCATAAGATCTAGTGTAACATCTGCTGACATGGAAAGTATAGGAGTCCATCTAAACTGAGTAGATTTTGCCTCTGCAAGCATATCTTCAGGGCTGGGCAATCTATTAATAAACATAGGATCGACTTTTGCAGCCATCCCATCCTCATTATAAATACCTACAATTTCTCCAGTTTTCTTTAAATCTATTTGATATTTTTTACCATCATTATCTTTATACTCATAAGTCTTTGTAATAGCCCCCCTCGTCTCATCACTTGATTTTGGCAACGTCATATCCATATCACGGGATATATTAGCTGCTGTCTCTACCATTACATCAAGTCCTTGCCTAACAAAATTTGGAATATCCTTACCTGTTAAAGATTCGACTCCTCTTATAAGTACTTCTGTAGCAAACTCAGGAATCATCATTGGGACTTCCACAGCTCTAGCTGCCGTTTTCAATGCTCTACCAAAACCTCTAACTCCCGTACCTCTAAAACGGTAATCAAGTTTACCTAAAAGCGGATCCTCACTATCCGCAATTCCTTGCATTATTTCAGATACTGATTTTTTCCGCTTTGATACTTCTATTTTACCATCTTCTTGTCGTTCTACAGCATATAAATCATTGTTATCTAAATACTCTTGCGGAATTTCATCTAAAGTGTCATAGGTCTTAAACGGCTCAAACAGGTTTTTACCTACTAATTGCCTCGCCATTTTAGTGTCATCCCTTAAGTAGTAATCACTTGCAAATGATTGTAGGTTGTTAGCAGCGTTTGCTACCCGTAGGTACTCTTGATATTTAGGGTCTTTACCTAACTGTGTTTGTAAAGCCTGGTATGCAAAATAAGCCGACCTGTAGATTTCTTTATCTTCATCTGTCCATTCCTCATAATTTTTTCCCTCAACTCTACCTCGGGCATATTCATATTGACCTGTTATTTTTTGCAAATCCGGGAAACGAGATTCAACATCTTCAGAGAGAAAAGCCAAGGCATTTGCATATTGCCCCATTTGCTTGTTCATAGCTTTTACCTCGTATTCGTACTGCCCAATAGATAATTGATCTCCTGCATCAGGGTTTTGACTTTTCCATATAGCTTGACTAGGTCTAGGTGCGCCAAACTGATCAGGAGACATTTTTTGTCTTTCATAAGCAGCAGAAAGTACTTCGTCCCCTGTATCGTAAATCCTGTTTTCCTCAAATAATAGTCTGTATTCTTTTTCTCTTTTTTCCTGCAATGCTTTTTGATGCGAAGAAATATTCCCTTGTATTTTTTCCCTTTTACTTTTTTCTTCTTCTGTTAAAGGGTGCTGTTTTTCATACTCTTGACGTAATTCCTCTTCAAATAAATCTTCCTCAGTTTTAAACTTTAATCCAAAATCATTTTGAAAACTATCCCATTTTTGAACCCCATGCGTGTTTAAGGATTCATTATGAAGCTTCTTACTAAATGCTTCATCTGTTTCTATTTTTTGACTAAATTCCTGATAAGGTAAATCCATCTTACCTTGCTCTGCAAGCTGCATATACAAGACCTTACGATTAAATACGGTTGGATTAGTAATCGCAATCTTATCTCGCATATTCACAAAATAAGTGGCTCTAAAGTCAGGCGTCCTTAATAAATCTTTAAATTGGGTATATTCCAGATTTTCTTTATTGACCGGACTCATCGCATTATATAGCCGGATAAATTCCTTCTCCATGTGTAATTATTGTTGGTAGATGTTTGCGTTAGTTCCAATTTTTTCGTACAAATAGTAGCCACCAGAGCCATCTTCTTCAAACTTATATGAGCCTGTATTAGATCGCATATTGTCCCATGTTTGACCTAATCTTTTCATAGTAGCTTCTATGTCTGTTTTATCGATAGGTCCTACAAAACGATACCCCTTAATCCTTTTTAAATTTTTGAATTTTTTTAAATCCTCCTCTGTAACTCCAGATGCTTCTATTTCTTCAGGAGTCATGTCATTGTTCGCATATTCGCTAGTAAAATCGTCCTCTCTTTTAATAATTGTTGTTGTCACAAAAGTATCTGCTGGATACTTAGCTTCAGGCAAAATTTTCTTTATATATTCTTCTTTTGCCTCCTCCACTGCCCCTTCTCCAATTTCCTTATCTACCATTCCCGGGTCTAGCTTTTCTGCCTCTTCTTTTTCTTTTTTGGCTTCAGTTAATTGTCGTTCGACTTCTGCTAATTCTTTTTGACGAATTTTTCGATATTCCGCACCCTTATATTTATTACCATTATTTAGATCTTCATAAATATTATCATCTTTAATTTCAGATATTATTTTTTCAAGATTATTTTTATTACTTTGATATATTTCTACATTTTGTGCAGCAGTTTTAATTTTATTTTCTATTTTAGTTTTTAAAACTTCTTTTGCGTTAATATTAGCATCTAACGGATTTATATCGTTTCCGTATTTATTTTTTAATTGCTCTATCACTTCTTCTGGCATATAATATCTGTATTCTTTTAGACCTGTTTCTTCGTTTATCATCAAGTCAGCTTGGTATCCTAAATCTTTTAAATTTTGATTAGGTGTAGTATATACTAGATATGCCCCATTTTTATTGTTATCAGTACTTTTATTTCTATCAAATCTTAAAAATACATTATCCGGCAATATTATGTCTGTTTCTGCTTCCTGCGTAGTATCAGGATTAGCAGTTGTAACAGAAGATTGCGTCTGTGCATTTCCCCTCCAATTAATCGTATTAGTATCCTCGTTTATCATATTCCTATTTTTCAGAATATTATAAACTTTATTCATCTCAGTAGTACCTAATACACGCTCAAGAAGCTCTAAAGTTAAAGGTTCTTCTACGGTTACTGTAGTGCTTTCTCCGGCACTTTTTGTTTCTCCTGGATTTTTTGGCCTAGAATATCGAAGCATTACTTGCTCTTCTTCAGCTGCCAATGGATCAAAAGTTATATCTAATACAATTTTTTCTTTATTATTTATAAACGGTTTATCTTTTAGCGCATTTGAAATTGTATTAGCCGTATCTTTTGATAACTCTACAGAAGCTAATTTTAGACCCTCTAAAATTTCCTTTTCTCTAGGCGTTAGATTATATTCACTTAAAGGTTTATTTGGATTTGCAAGTATTTCAGTGTGGATAGGTAATAAAAGATCAAATTCTTCTTGTGTAACATTGTCAGGTAAATATTCTGATAAATCTTTTAGTTCATATTTATTCATGTCGACATACAGAGTACTTAATCTATCCGCAAACCAACTTGCGTCTTTTTTCGCATCTGGTCCATCACCACTACCTTTAGCTTTACCTATAGCAATCAACTCTGCTCTCTTTTGCTCATCAGTTGATTTAGTAGTATTTCTTTCAGTCCTCGTAGTACCCGATATTGCCTGTGAAAAACTTTTTACTCTTTTAAGAAAGAATTTCTCCACTTCATCTGGATCATACCCCATTAATTCAGCTTCTTGACGAATAGCTAATCTATCTTGTGGCGATAATTGAGAAAGTATAGCAGTTTCAATGTCGGCTGCATTTAATCCATAAGTGTTAGACCTTTCAAAGAATTTAGTAATTTCATCACTTACAGCAGGGACACTTTGCCAATCTTTACTGTCTTGTAAAGTGGGTTTCATTGATGAAAGAACATCCTTAAACAACTTGCCTTCCCTTGCCGAAGTCCAAGGATCAGTTACCCTAGGGGCACGAATTTGTTGATACTCTCCATTCTCGTCAATCAAAGGGGGTATTTCAATAGCACCAATAGCAGCGTCTAATAAATCTGGTCTATCTTTAAATACTTTTTTTAAGGTATCTACAGTTCTGTCGTATTCTGACTTCCTGTTTAACATATGGTAGATGTCTCCTGCTCTTACATCAGAACCAATTTCTAAAGACAATTTCTGCATTTCAGGGGTGAGGGCCTTAATAGATTTCGGATCTTGTTGAGCTTGGTAGGTAAGGTCATTAATCCTCTTTTGGTAATCAGTCATTCGGGAATCCAAAGCATTTACATCTTGAGGCAATACCTCAAAATCTCCTAACTTAGGCGCAGCAGTAGACCTTGTACCGCTACCTGTTGTTTTAGCAGTACCAGCATACCCATAATCGCTTGGATCAAAAGGTTTTAAAAATTCCCCCTTTGATGTTGTATAGAATCTTGCCATTTGTTAATGATTTTAACTTCCGCTGTTGCTACTTCCGCTATTATTACGTTTACTTCTACTGCCACTGTACAAAGGGGCCATAGCATTATCACCCAGTTGTAAAAATGCCGCTAGGTTATCCGTATTTCTATTCGGATCATTAAACACATCAAATACTTCCTTCTGCCTTCCCAATGTTTGGAACATAGATCCTACATTTGCTAAGTTACTTGCCAAGTTTGTATAGAACTGATCCCTATCTTTTACATCAGCAGTGAATGCAGCTTCTCTTCCTCTCATAACCGCTTGGTCTTGGGCTTGTTCAAACTGCGCTCTATTACCTAACAGGGTACGAAGAGCGTTTTGATATTGCCCAGTAAGCTGCTCATTGGCTTTCATGCCTGAGGTTAAAGCAGCCTGTTGCATTGCTTGCATAACATTAGACGAGCGAGCAGCATTTCTTGCCTGTCTTGCTCTTAGATTCTGAGCCAACCTGTTTTCCTCAAAGCCTCTGTCTCTCGCTCCCGCAATTCCCCTTTCTGCGGCATCTAATGCACGCTCTGCATCCCTGCCATAGTTAGCATAAAAGTTTATATTCTCCTTATCACCTAACCTGTTTAAAATGGTAGCAACTAATGGACTTACTCCCGATGTAATTACCCCAGCTGTACTAAGCGGATCGGATTTCCATTGGGGTTCTGTTTTTTCTTTTGATTCTTCAGGTGTTGTGGGTGTTGTCTTGCCAGCTTGAATCATTTGATCACCAAATTGACTTTTTGTTGCAACACTAAAATCTTCTCCTAAAGCACCTCTATTTAACAATCCGGCATCGGTATCAGTAGCAGCCAATCGTGATATTTGAGTATCTGTAGCTGCTCCTAATCCTGTAGACCTTTGATAATTATAAAGGTCTTTTTGAATAGCTTCTTTGTTAGCATAATCAGTTTTCCAACTATCTATCGCAGCAGTAGTATAATTACTAAGCTTACCATCAACACCCTTTGGACCTAAGTCATATCCCGCTGCTTGTAAAGCTGTTTGTAATTTTTTTATTTCCTTCTTTTTTGTAGGGTTTAAATTTAAACCTGCTAAAACTTTATCTTGCTCAGTAAATTGAGCCGCCTTAATTTCCTCGTCAGTAGGTCTTTGATACTGTTCATCACTAACTTGTGTTGAACGAGTATCTGTAATATACGGACTTTCATACCCAGGACTCATACGACCTTCTAAAAAGCTTTGATTCAATCCCAACAAATCTTGGAATAATGAAGGTTCTACTGGTGGAGGTGCAAATGGTATTTCGTAATCACTTTCATTTCTACGCCCTTCAAAAAGATCTTGATTTAATCGCAATCTTTCTTCAAAAAATGAAGGTTCTACTGGTGGAGGTGCAAATGGTATTTCGTAATCACTTTCATTTCTACGCCCTTCAAAAAGATCTTGATTTAATCGCAATCTTTCTTCAAAAAATGAAGGTCCGCTCGCTTCTGTAGTAGTTTGGTCTTGTGCAGGTTCAGCAAGTGGATTATATGTAGTTTCAACTGGTTTATCTAAATTTTCTACATTAAATACTTGCGCAGTCTCTTCGCTGTAAGGAACGTAAACCTCGTCTGAATAAGGCTCTAAATTAGATGTATTTATTATTCTTTGGAACCATGTATTTTGGTATGCATCTGACTTAGCACCAAACGGATTATCGGTAACTGCCTTTTCACCTTCTGGAACTATATTGCGATAATAAAAATCCCTACCTCTATTCAACAACTTCATTCGTTCTTCAGCAGGTAAAGCCATCACCTCTTCATAAAACTTGTCAATTTGTTTTTCTAATTTAGAACCCTCGTATTTGCCCTTGTCCATTGCTTCTTTATACTTCATCCTATCTTTCCATTCTCCATCTTTTAATTTATCTGAATCAATTGATTGGAGATATGCTTGATAAGCCCACACACGAGGATCTGTACCTGTATTGTATAAATGGTCTGCAAAAGCTAATTTTTCTAACGTGGATAAATCTTCAGGAATTTTAGGAACAATATTTTCCATTATCCAATCTAATGCCTCTTCTTCGTTTTTAAAATCTTTTTCTATCTCCTTATTCCCAAAGTTCGACAACCCTGATCCATCAGATGCTCCATGATTTGTTTCATACTGAAGTATCTTTCTTAACGCCTCTCTTAAAGAAGGCTCTCCTTGCACCTCACCTCCGGCTTCCATAACAGGCAATTGATAATTAGCAAACTGATTGATATAATCATCGCTCATCATCGGAGTAGTACCACCTGCTGCCATTTTATTGTAACCACTTAACAACATTGCTAAATCTGTAAAGCCATTCATGGTATTTCCATTTCTGATAACACCTCCTGCTTGCATCATAGGCATATTGACTGCTGTGCTTTCACGAGGCACATATCTATAAAATTCACCACTTTTGTCTAAATCATATTTACTTCTAAAGTCTTTACCTTCCTCAGAATAATACCAATCTAATTCTTTTTGTATTGACTCATGATCGAAACGTTTTACAAATCTACCAGTATTAGGTTCTGCACTTCCGCCATGATATTTACCATTTTCTCCCAAAAAAAACATAGGGTCTTCTCTGTTTATAGATTCCTCAAAAGATTTAGGTTTGCCTCCATGTTTCCATAAATATTTCATATCATATGTTTCATCCGTATCTCTTAAGTTTGGGGGTAAACTGTTTTTAAATCTTTTATATCTACCAAAAAATGGAAATATTGGGTTATCTCCTGCATAATCTCCAATAACACCTCCTGCTTGCATCATTGGCATATTGATAGCAGTATTATCTCTTGGCATTACCATGTTGGGATAATCAAAAGTAGGTTGGTATGCTTGCTTCCAATTTCCCAACATGGTAATGCCAAGAGATAATACTGCTATCA
>Ga0208644_1001679_pt1 | contig 18287 bp, 16 predicted proteins | sample VirMetDEL_Nov_18_FD_184517 | JGI IMG/M metagenome (GOLD analysis project Ga0208644, IMG submission 184517) | Aqueous microbial communities from the Delaware River and Bay under freshwater to marine salinity gradient to study organic matter... | ecosystem: Environmental > Aquatic > Marine >... | reverse complement strand
TATTACAGGTGGGACTATTATAAATAGAACTTATTTATCTGGTAAAGGGGTTTCTATTGAAAACTTTGGAGATGGTTTTAATTTTGAATATCAACTTGGACAAACAATAGCAGGTGCATCTGACACATTAACTTTATGTGCTAAAGGTGCATCAAATGGTGATGATGTTGTGGGTTCAATAAAATGGTACGATACTACAAATGGCTAATTTTTATAAAAACGCATTCTATGATCCAACGGTTACTACAGCAGTAACAACATATACTTGTCCAAGTAATGCTAATGCAATTATACAAAATGTACAAGTGACTAATTCTGGTGGATCAAAAACATTTAAAGTACATATCACTGATAATTCAGCGACTACAAGTTATGTCGTAGTACATGCAAGTATTACCGGCCCAACGATTTGCAACGTTGCCAAAGGACCATTAATACTAGAAGATAATGATTCGATAGCCCTTGAAACTTCTGATACATCTGGTATAAGTGCTGCACTATCAATATTAGAAATTAGTAGAGAGGATCAAAACGGATAATGGCACACGATGATTTACCAAAAATTCATTGTACAACTACAGTGATTATTAGAAATACTAAAACCAATAAAGTATATAAAGACGAAGCAGAAAGAGACGCAGATATTGCTGATCCGAATACTTTAACAACTGCAGCAGATATTGCTCAAGATGTTCAAGTGCAAGTTTCACCGAAAGGACTAAACGTTTTACAGAAAGTGATGAATCAAAAAAATGAAGAACCGAAATCCTAGAGGCGGGACAGAGCTTCAATTTGAATATTTAAGAAATCATGTTGATTCAAAGTTATTGGATCAAGTACAAATTTGTACATCCGTACCTGAATCTATTCCATTAGCGAAAGATAAAATAAATATTCTTTGGCAAAAAAATTCATACGATCAACCGAATCTGGCTCCATGGTTCAAGAATAAATCAAATCATCATAAATATGATTGGTATGTATTTAATTCAAATTGGAATTATGAAAAATTTAGAATGATGTTTGATATTCCTTTAGAAAAATCATTAGTTATTAAAAATGGTGTAGATACTATTGAACCAATTAAAGAGCCTTACAAAAAAGGTGAGCCTATAAAAATAATCCATCATTGTACTCCATGGAGAGGACTCAGTGTATTACTAGGTGCAATGCAACTGGTAAAAAATCCATTAGTTAAACTTGATGTCTATTCATCAACAGAAGTGTATGGTGAAAATTTTTATAAACAAAATGATCACGAGTATCATGAACTGTATGATCAAGCGAGACAATTACCCAATGTGAATTATATTGGATATAAACCGAACGAATATATTAAAGAACATTTAAAAGATTATCAACTATTTGTTTATCCAAGTATTTGGGAAGAAACATTTTGTATATCTGCTCTTGAGGCTATGGCTGCAGGTTTATATTGTATTACTACTAATTATGGTGCGTTGTATGAAACCTGTGCCGAGTTTCCAATGTATATTCCATATAGTGATAATTATAAAAGTTTAGCACGTAAATTTGCACAAGGTATAGAAGTTGCTGCACAATCGCTTGAGGCACCAGGCATCCGGGATCATTTGCAAATGCAGAAAGATTATGTAAATAGATTTTATAATTGGAAAGTAAAATCAATTAGTTGGACTAGATTTTTAAAAGGAGCAATTAATGCAAAACAATAAACCAATTTGGTTTGAAGATCAAACTACTGTTGCAAATAATGATACGTATCAAACTATAAAACATGATAAAGTAGAATCTGACACTATTGAAATAAATTTAGATCAAAAACCAGGTTTTAAAATTATGGTATGTACACCCTGTCATAGTGAAGTATCCATGCATTATACTCAAGCAGTTTTAAAATTTCAAATGGAATGTATGAAAAAGAATATTCTAGTTAGTTTTAGTTTATTAAAATCTTCATTAGTGACACAAGGTAGAAATTTATGTGTAGCTGAATTTTTAAATCATCCTGATAATTATGATTATTTATTGTTTATTGATTCTGATATTCATTTTGAACCAAAAACAATATTTAAAATGATTGGTGCAGATAAAGATGTTATTGCATGTCCTTATCCAATGAAAATGATTGATACGGAAAAAATGTGGAGAAAACTAAACAATACTGATTTAGTTAAAACTAAAGAAGATTTATTGAGAGCAGGATATACTTTTCCAATTAAATTAGAAAATCAAAGTGATATTACCATGGAACATGGTGTAATTGAAGTATCACATGCTCCAACAGGATGTATGTTAATTAAAAGAGAAGTTATAGAAAAAATGATAAAACATCATCCAGAGCTAAGAATCTATCAACCCACAGTCATTAATGGTAAAGAAGTAGCAAAAGAAAACTTTTACAATTTATTTGATACATTACATGATGTTGAAACTAAACGTTATTTTGGTGAAGACTTTGGTTTTTGTCAACGATGGACTAATATGGGTGGTAAAGTCTTTATCTATGCTTTAGACTACATTACACACGTTGGAGAGCATCAATATTGTGGTCGATTTTATGACTTATTGGACAATGCAAAACGTGTTGACGTTGATAAAAAAATCAAATAAAGTACGATATTACAGGTTAATATACCTGCCTTAAACTAGTTTAAATATTAATATATGGCGATAAACAGATCACAAATGAATAGACAATTACGTATGGGCGGAGGTATCATGAGCCTTTCAGAAGATGGTATTGGCGGTGGTATTATTAAAGGCGTTGATATGGGAAGCCGAACTGGTTTTTTTAACCCTATTAAATCAATAACAAAAGCAGTTAAAGGTGTAGCAAAAGGTGTAAAAGATGTAGTAAAATCTGATGTTGGTAAAGCAGCATTGACAGCTGCAGCTTTATATTATGGAGGTGGAGGTAATTTATTTGGACTACAAAGAACTGGTATGTCTGGTTTTAGTTTAGGTAATTTACCAGGTGCAAGTTTTTTTGGCAAAGGTAGTTTAAATCCTTTACGTATGTTAGGACCAGCAACTTCAGATGGCATTATGACACAACTAAGTCCTTTTGGACAAGCTTTATCAAAATTTGGTTTGGCAACCGGAGCAAATCAAGGTACTTTAACTGGTTTAGGAAAAATAGTAGGCACAACTGCAGCAATAAGTGGTCTTACAGGATATCTTGCTGAACAAGGTATGGAAGAAGAAGAAATAGAAGCAGTTAAACAAGATCCAGAATTATTATCAAATTATTTGGGTCAGTATTATAAAAATTTAAATCCAAAAGCTAGTCCACAAGAAGTTGCAAATTTTGTTCGTGTTAATACTTTGGAATACAGAGCAGATGGAGGAAGAATAGGTTATCAAAATGGTACGCCTAAAGAAGGAATTGAAACTCTTACACCAATGAAAAAACCAGATGGTGATGTGCAATATGTAAGAGACATGATTAAATCTTTAGACGGTTTTGCACAATTAATAGCTCAAAAAAATAATCTTGATCGTCAAACATTTCAAAATCATATGGATTTATTTGAAGATTTTAGACAAAGAAAAGATATTGATCCTATGCCTGCATACACATATTTAAAAAGAAGAGTAGAAGAATTAAATCCAGAAGTAGCTAAAATGATTTATATTACACAAGAAGATAATCCTGATAGAAAAACTATAGAAAGACCTGAAAAAGCTTATGGTGGTAGAATGGGATTTGAAGGTGGTACATATACATTTGAACAGTTTTTAAAAGACAAACAACAAGTTGATAAAGCGATGAGCATGGAAGAATTGCGTAGAGAATATGAAAGAATGATGAAGTTAAAAAACATTAGAGACACAAGAGATATAGCAGCTTATGGTGGTAGAATGGGTTTTCAACAAGGTGGTAATTTTGATTTCAATAAATTTCTAGAAGATAGAACTAAAGAAGCACTTCAAGTAGAAGGAATAGGTCAAGCAATTAGACCTGTTGTAGAATCAAATATAAGAGCTCAAGCTGCAAGAGATTTAAGTCAGGCTGCAAGAGGAGGTGGTATAGAATCATTTTTGAGAGGACAATTAGGTTCAGGAATTATTCCTGGTATGTCTGCTATACAAAGTCCAATGTCTGGAACTTCTAATTTTGGAAGAAAATTAGTTTTGGATGCATTAACAAAATCATATATGAATCAATACAGTCCTTCATATTCAACACCTACAGACAGTGTATATGATCAAATGCGTTTTGCTCAACCAGGTCAAAGTGGATCTTTTGTTCAAATGCTAGGAGGACAGTTTGGTGATGGTATGGGTATTGTTATAGATGGTAAACAATATAAATCTGAGCAAGAAGCAATTGATGATTTAGGTGTTGAAAGATACAATATGTTTATGGCTGATGGTGGTAGAATAGGTTATGCTTATGGAGACAGAGCGGAAGACAACGCGATGCAGGCTTCAAATGCAATGGGTTTACCTTTAAATCAAAACCCTGCAGGAGTAACAGAATTAGATCTTAGAGAAACAGGTGGATTTATTCCTCCAGTTGGTGTAAAAGAAAAGGCAGATGACATTCCTGCAATGTTATCAAATAACGAATTTGTATTTACAGCAGATGCTGTAAGAGGAATGGGTGATGGTGATGTCAACAAAGGTGCACAACGTATGTATGACATGATGAAAAAATTAGAAAACGGAGGAAGAGTTTAATGGCTGTATCAGAACAAAGAATACTTCCACCAGCTTTTATAGAAGCTGGAGGTAAAACATTTTTAAGTGACTTATCTAAAGCAGTAGGACAATTTAAAACAGCAGACTTATCAAAAGTATATGGTCCACAATTTGTTGCAGGACTCGATCCATTAACGCAACAGGCAACTGGAATGGCTGGTGGATTAGGATCGTATGCTCCTTTCCTACAAGCTGCAAGTGGATTAACGGGTCCAACTGCATATCAACAATATATGTCTCCGTATCAACAAGATGTTATTGATACAACTTTAAAAGAATATGATATTCAATCGCAAAAAGGTTTACCGGCATTAGCTGCACAAGCCATAACAGCAGGTGCATTTGGTGGTGGTAGAGAAGGTGTACAAAGAGCAGAATATCAAGCAGCATCAGATAGAAATAGAGCGGCATTACAAGCTCAGTTATTACAACAAGGTTTTGGTCAAGCTCAACAATTAGCACAACAAGATTTTGCAAGACAAATGAATTTAGCTCAACAAGCTCCTTCATTAGTTGGTCAACAAATAGCTGGATTAACAACTTTAGGAAGTTTAGGTCAACAACAAAAACAAGCTGAATTGACTGCTCAACAACAACTTGCTCAACAACAATTACAACAACCATTACAAGCAGCACAGCAATATGGTGCTGGTGTAACTGGTTTAATTGCAGGTTATCCTGGAAAAACAATTTCTGAAGTAACTCCTGCTCCAAGTGCTTTAGCAACAGGTTTAGGAGCAGCTTCTACATTAGGCGGAATTTATAGATTATTTAAAGGTCCTGAAGGAGGAATATTCGGATAATGAGTAAAGTATTAAGAAGACCTATGTTTAGAGGTGGATCAACTAATATGAATGGTATTATGTCGGGCATCAAAGATAGAGAAAATTATCAAGCAGGTTCACCTTATGGCCAAAGAATTACACAGACTTATGAAGACATTCAACCTGCATTACAAGAAATAATGGGTACTTATCAAAAACCAACAGGTCTATCTGATCCTGTTACTCAGTTTTTAATTCAAGGTGGGTTAGATTTAATGACTAGACCTAGTTCAGGTAATATATTAAGAGATATTGCTCAAACAGGAAAAGCAACTTCACCTCAATTATTTGAAGCTATTAGACAACAAGAATTACAAAAATCAGGTTTAGAGAGAGATATTAAATCTGCAGGTTTAGGTTTAGCAGGAGATATTATAAAATCAGAAATTGCGGCTGAAGGTAGAGCTGCTAAAATGGATCCAATTGAGGCTTTAAAATTTGAAACTGAATTTAAAAGATATTCAGAATTAGGTCTTCCTGCAAATGTTACTGAAAGAGCTGCTAATTTTGTAGTAAAAGAATCAGATGATGTAATTAGTCAAATAGGTTCTAAAAGATATGGTGGTATTTTAGATTTTAATGTATCTGATAGAAAAGAATATGAAGCAAATAAATCTAGGTTAGTAGATTTAGGAAAAGAAAATAAAATTGTTTATGATCCATTTGAAAATAATTATAAACGAATTACAATAGTTAATGGTCAACCTCAATTTGATGAAGCAAAAAGTGTTGCAGAATTAATGCAAATTCCATTGCCAACCGCAGAACCAAGAGAAGAAATTGATAGGTCTTTACCAGATTTTGGTATGTCAATAGAAGACCCTATAGCATAGGAGAATAAATGGCTGAGTCCTTTTTTCCGGCAGAAGAAAACAACGAAAGATCATGGTATACTTCAGGTCTTGCAGGTATAGCATCTGGTTTAATTAAAGTTCCAGAAGGTGTATTTTCATTAGGTGCCGAGTTAATTGATTTAGGTTTTGATACAAATACCGCTGCAGATGTAGAACAGTTTTTTGATAAACTTAATCCATTTGAAGAAGTAGCAGCTGAAAGAGGTATAGGTAAACTTACAGAAGCTTTAGTATCAATTGGTATACCGGGAGCACAGGGTTTTAAATTAGGAAGCTCATTAGCCAATAAATATTTTCAAGCAAAGAAAGCAGGTACGGCAATTAGTTCTGGATCTAAAAATTTAGTTAGAGCTAAACAAGAAGCAGATAGATTAAATGAAGGTTTAGGTATTAAACGATTTGCTGCAGGAGCTGTTGGTGGAGCAGCGGGAGAAGCATTTGTTGCAGATGTAGAAGAAATAGGAAGTTTTGGAGATTTATTTGATAGAGGACCAACACAATTAGATACGTATGCATTAGAAGGTGGAAGAGAAGATGCTACTAGAAAATTGATGAATAGATTAAAATTTGGCAGTGAAGCTTTATTGGTTACTCCTTTTGTTGCAGGTGTGGGTAAAGGAGCTAAAGCATTAGCAACTAAAGGAAAAGATTTAGCATATAGTAATTCAAGAATAGAAAGATATTTAAGTAAAGTAGCGGAAGCATTTACACCAGAAGGTGCATTGACTAAAGCTGTTTTTGGATCACAAAGAGTAATGGAAGGATTTAGAGCAGCTGATTTAAATAGAGCAACTGAATTAGTTAAAACTTTAGACCGATCAGTATCTAGAGCATTTCCACAAATGCAAAAAGTATTAGATAGATCTTTAACTATAAAAGAAAAAGAAAAATTTTATAATGAAATTAATGAGTTAATATTAGATGGTGATTTAACTAAATTAACTGACGGTAAAAAAGTGGATCAATTTGTCGAAAGTTTAAGTAAAAAAGGTGTAGATGAAAAAACTTCAAGTGAAATAGTTAAAACTATTGATGAAGCAAGAACTGCATTTTCTAATTTAATGGAAACTACCGGTAAATTTAATGCACCAGAACTTAAAAATATTTTACAAGAAAGAATTAAAACATCTATAAAAAATACATATAAAATTTTTGAAACTAACCCTGTGTTAGGTGTTTTTGGTAGGTATAGACCTACTAATGATTCTATGGAACAAGCTATAAATTTTTTTAGAAAACAAATTGCGGACAACAATAAAGACGTGCCGTATAATCCTGACAGTTTACAATACTATGAAGATGCAAAATTTATAGTTGATAAAATTTTAGATGATGGAATCAAAGCAAAGAAAAGAACAAGAGGAATTCCTGACATAGGTTATTTAAATAAAACATTAGAAGATTTACCTGGTGGTAAATTTGTAAATGAGATTATAGAAAAGACTGGTGAACCACCAGCAGTTATTAAAAAGCTATTGGGTGAAATGTCAGATCCAAGATATTCAATCTTTAATGCTATTACAGAATTATCAGGTATGGCAAGAACAAGTGCAATGTTTAAAGAAATGTTTGATGCAAATGAAGCTGCACAAAAATTAGGTGAGCGTGGTAGTTTTTGGAAAAGTGCTGATGAAGCAAAAAAGGCAACTAATAACCAAGCAGATATTGTAAAAGTTGGAGATGAACTAGGAGGTATGTCACAATTTAAAGCAGGTAATATAGAAAATCCTTTATCGCCTTTATATACTACAAGAGATATTGCAGATGCTTTGAAAAGAGCTAACGGTTTAACAGAAGGATATTTTACAGCTGCAGTTAAAGGTAAAGAAGGAGCAACGGTTGCAGAAAAAGGTGCAAGTTTTTTATATAGAAATCTTGTGTTGTTTCCAAAAGCAACAGCGCAGTTAGCTAAAACAGTTTTATCTATTCCTACACACTTACGTAATTTAATTAGTGCCGGTGCATTTGCATCTGCAAACGGAATATTATTTGAAGGATTACTAGATCCAAAACTATTGGGTAATTCTTTTAGAAAAGGTTGGCAAATATCTGGTGTGGGTAATATTAAAAATACTAGATTTAAAGATGCTGATTTTGAAAAAGCATATAGAGAATTATTAGAACTTGGTATTGTAAATTCACAAACACAAATAGGAGATTTAAAAAATCTTTTACGAGACGTAAACTTTGGTGATAAACTGACTGATTTGGATTCTATGTTAAGTCCAATGATGTCAAGACTTAAAAAAATTCCAGAATACTTACAAGGTAAATACGTTGCTGAAGATGATTTTTGGAAGATTACAAATTATTTTGTAGAATTAGAGAGAAGAAATAATGCATATAAAAAAGCAGGTATTACAAAATCTGTAGATGAATTAAAACAAGAAGCAGCAAGTATTGTAAGAAATACTGTACCAAACTATTCATACGTTGGAGACTTTGTTAGAACAGCAAGGTTATTACCGGTTGGTAACTTCATGTCGTTCCCGTCTGAAATGATTAGAACCACTGTTAATATTGGTGAACAAGCAATCAAAGAAATGAAACATTCTAAACCAACTATTGGAAGTAATATTACACCGTATGTCATAGAGCGAGAATCAGGCCTCATGGTTAAAAATGATAACCCAATGTATAGAATAGGAGCAACTAGAGCTGCAGGTATGGCTTTTACATTAGGTGCAGTACCAACTATGTTTGTAGAAGGTGCTAAAGCTTTATATGACGTAACCGAAGATGAATTAAAAGCATTAAGACAATTCGTTCCTGACTGGTCAAAAAATTCTACTTTAATTCCTGTTAAAAATACTAGTACAGGTGAGTTGAGTTATATAGATTTTAGTCACTCTAATGCATATGATTTACTTGCAAGACCATTTAGAACTTTATCAAATGAAATTATATCCGGTGTAAATGATGGAGATACAATATTAAAAGGATTTATTGCAGGAGCTGAAGAGGCAGTTACTGAAATTGCATCACCATTTATTGATGAATCTATTTGGACAGAAGCTGCAGCAGATATAAGTTTATATCCATTATTACCAGGTAGAGGTGGTCGAACAAGAGATGGTAGAGTTTTATATACAGATCAAACACCTTTAGGTGACAGAATGTATATTAAAATGAGACACTTATTAAAAGCAATTGATCCATCATTACAAAAATATGGAAGAGTAATCCAAGCTGCAACTCAAACACCAACTAAATCAGGTCAACAGTTAGAACTTAATGACGAGTTAGCAGGACTAGTTGGATTTAGACCTATTGCAGTTGATCCATTAAGAACAATGGGATTCAAAATTGCTGAATATCAGAGAGGTATTAGGGAAGCTAGAAGAGAATTTACTGGTGGTTATTTTGGATTACTTAGAGGAGGACCAATAGATCCGAATGATATTATTACAAGATTTTATGAGTCTAACAAAGCAAGATTTAATGTACAAAAAGAAATGTATAAAAATATTAATGCTGCACAAATATTAGGTACACCATCTAATAGATTAAGAACAGAATTTAAAGATAGACAATTATCTTCACAAACTTTTACTAATTTAGAGAGAGGAAGATTTGATTCTTACTTTCCATCTCAAGATATTCAAGAACGATTTAGAGAAATAGCAAGAGATCTTGGTACATTTGATGTATTTAAACAGGTGCTACCTACTTTAAATGTAATGAGAAGAGATATGAATAGATTATCTTTAAGTGGTACATTTGAAAAAAATATTGAACCACAAACGTTTGCAGAAGGTGGAGCAGCATATACACCAACTTTAGCAGAAACTTATGGTGGTGGTATTGATTTAAATGATTATTTAATTAACACGAATCCAATGGGTCCTGTTGCATTACCACAACAACCAATGCCTAGTCCGCAAGTAATTCAACCGATGCCTCAGGTAACAGGCATCATGAATCAGGGGTTGACCCCTACTGAAAATGCTTTATTATCTGAAGAGGAGAAACAAATTCGTTTAAGACAAAGAGGATTAGTCTAATGGCACTTTATAGTACAAGATATGGATTACCACAAAGCATGGTTGATTATTTAAATCAAGCTTTACCTAATATATCTGGTATTCGTTCTATACCTGTAGAAGCTCCTGTAGAAGAAGATGTTGTAACAGAAGAAGGTATTGCTAGTTTATATCCACAAGTTGCGGCAAGTGGTGAAGGATTCTACAGCAGTTCTCCATATAGTCCAGATCCAAGTAGAGTCAGTGGTCCAATTGATATGAAAACAAAACCAATGAATATCTATAACTACGAACCAGGTAGTTTTGAAGATGATTTCTACAATAGACTAGCTGAAAAAGGTATTTTAGAATATGGCACTGCAGATTATTTTCCAGAGCAAGGCGGTATACAAACTTTATTAAGCAACCTTAAAGAAAATCCAATTGTTCAAGCAGGATTAATGGCTATAAACCCGTTGGGTACACTTTTGGGTAATATGGCAAAAGCACTTCCAGTTAATGAAAGAGCAATTCAAGAAAAAGCATTAAGACAAATGGGTTATTCTATAGATGATATAGGTAGAATTGTTCAGGGTCCAGGTGATTATCTAACACGTGAAAATATTATGTCTGGATATGCTGCATCTCAAATGACTCCAGAAACTTTTGATGAAAGAATTGCAAGTATTTTAAATAGATCCTTACCACAAACAGCTGCATCTGCAGCTAAAATAAAAGCAATTCAAGAAGCTAAACAAGACTTTTTAGATGCCCAAAAATTAACAGAGATTAGAAAAGAAGCTCAGTTAAAAGAAAAAAAATTATCTAAACAAAAAACTGAAAGTGGTGGTGCGAGCGCAACTCCAAACGTTGGCGGTGATTTTGCAGGAAAAGGAAGTGGAGCTCTTGGTCCAGCAGGTGGTGCTACTCAAAAAAATTATGGTGGTGGTAAAAGCGCAAATCCAAACGTTGGCAGATCGGCTGCTGCTACAAGATCAAAAGATTTAGGTTCTATGAGAGGTGGAGTAGGACGATAATGCCTAGATCAACTAAAAGTTTAGCCTTACAAAAAATAGAATCCCACGAAAAACTTTGTCGTATCATGCAAAAACAAACACACGAAAAAATAGAAAAATTAGAAAATTCTATTGAAAGAATAGAAAGAATTTTAATAGGTTGTGCCGGTGCTTTACTAATAGGCATGGGTGGTGTTATAACTGCATTAGTACTTAAACTTTAATTTTTTGGGAGGTCAGGTAGTTCGCTACCGGGATTATTATAGTGGGGACTATAATACTTGAAATTTAAAAAGAATACATTATATTAACAGTAGGTCGCTTTAGGAGGACCTATAAACAAACTGTCTAACACGGAGGTTATTATGACAAATCTAAGTACATTCCTAAATCATACAATCGGTTTTGACGATATGTTCGATAAATTAAATTATTTTTCGACAGTCAATTCTGGTTTCCCACACTACAACATAAAAAAGAAAGATGCCTATAAATTCACGCTTGAGTTGGCTTTAGCAGGATATAGTAAAGATGAAATATCTGTTAAAGTTGAAGATAGTGTTTTGTTTATTGAAGGATCTTCAAAAGAAGACAAAGAAGACTTTGTACATCAAGGTATTGCTAAAAGATCTTTTAAAAGATTATTTCAATTAGCAGACTATGTTGAATGTAAAAGTTGTAAATTAGAAAATGGTATGTTGAAAATTGAAATAGATTACAACCCACCAGAGTCTAAAAAACCAAAACAAATAAAGATTGATTAAATCCATTCTTTGTAATCTTCTTTCATTATTGCATTTGCAATATTGACTTTAGTACGAAGAGCTTTAACGATATGTTCATCAATAGTATCTTGAGCCATGATATCAATATACGTCATCTTTCTTGTTTGACCTATACGATCAATCCTTGCTTCAGACTGTTGACGTTTTTCTAGATCATATCCGTTAGAAAAATAAATCATATTACTACCGGCGGTTAATGTAATTCCATAACCGCCGGTATGTGTAGTTCCAACAAAAAATCTACATTTATCATTATTTTGAAATTTTTTAATATTTTCTGATCTTGAATCCGTATCGGTTGCACCATAATAATCTACAACAGAATCATCACCATAAACTTTTTTAATTTCTTTTATAATTCTTTCTACATCATGAGTGTAATGAGACCATATAATAGTTTTACCTTCTATGTTTTCTAGAATACTCATTAGTTCAGATAATCTAGAACAAGGTAAATCTTTTATGCTACCATCATCTGCAGTAAAATGTCCACAAGTAATTTGATGTAGTCGCATTAATTGCGTCATAACTGTTGCTGAAGATTGCATCTTACCATCAAGAAAAGCAATTGCTTCTTTTTTCATTTGAGTATATACTTTTTGCTGCTCTTTTGTAAGTTCAACATAATGCTTGACATAAGTTTTTTCAGGTAAATCTAAACAATCTTCTTTTAATATTCTTTTAGAAAAAGTTTCTACTTTATCAGAAAGTTCTGGTATGTTTGTATATCCTACTATTATTTCTATCTGTCTACCATTAACTAAAATTTTTCTAGTTAATGCATGTCTTGCTTTAAATGTATAATAAGATTGATGACCTAGTAAATCAGGATCTAAAAATTCACATTGTGAATATAAATCTAATGGAGATTTAGTTACTGGTGAACCTGTAAGTATTCTTCTGTACTTACACATTTTACGTAGTGCAATAATATTTTTAGTTCTATTAGTTGTTGGAGTTTTAATTGTAGTCGCTTCATCAATAGCAACCATTGATTTAGGATGTGCAGATAAAAACTTATATGCAAAAGCAGGACCATCACCAGATGAAAAAGATTCAACGTTCATAATTAAAATACGAAGATCAGTTCCTGATTCAAATAATGTATTTAATGTTTTTATTTGTTTAATTGATTTGTCAGATGTTTTCCAGAGCACTATTTTTTTATCAATGTGATCTGGTAAATGTGTAGGTATTTCAGAATCATACCAGTTTTTATATACACCTTTTGGTGCAATAATTAATAGAGCGTTTATTTCACCTTTATCATATAAAATAGCTGCATTATCTAATAAAACCTTAGATTTTCCAGTACCCATTTCCATAAAATAGGCAAATACTTCTTTATCACAAGAAGCTTCTAACGCATCTAATTGATGTTCGAATGGCTTAGTCTTAAATTTATAGTTCATATATTTGCTTTTTCTTTCTAAACATGTATATAGTTTATAAAAGTAAAAAAGTCAATGAGCAAAGTTTATTTAGTACAAGACATTCCTGTCGACAGAGAAACCGGCCAACCCAAATATAATGTTATGGGTGCACAAAAGTATGGCGACATTGTGGTAATGCTTCCTGCAAAAGCACAAATGATTTTTTCACCTGGTCCTTTAATATTTCAAATACGAGATAAATTAAGAAACTTTAAAAATAATGATTATTTATTATTGTCAGGTGATCCTGCAATTATTGGAGTGACATGCTCAATAGTTTCTGATATGACTAATGGCAAATATAAGTTGTTAAAATGGGACAGACAGGAAAAAACATACTACCCAATCGAAATAAATATTTTTCAAAACTAGTTGACAATATCAAATTCTCCTATATATACCTTTTACGAAAGGTAAAATTATGAATATAAATTTAAGACAGGATGCTCCTGATCAAACTGATAAAGTTGATGTTAATGAAATATCAGAAGCAATAGAACAATTTAAATCTGTTAGCGCACAAATACTTGCAACAGAAATAAAATTAAAAGAACTAAAAGAACAAGAAAAATATATTTCTGAATTTGTCATTCCAGAAATAATGAATAAACAAAATCTAAAAACTTTAACACTAACAGATGGTTCACAGCTATCCGTTAATAAAAAGTTTATAGTTTCAGCAAAAGCAGATAACAAAGCTGAAGCGATACAATGGCTTCGAAATAATGGCTTAGGGGATATTGTGAAAAATGAAATCACAGTAAACTTTGGTCAGAACGAAGATAACAAGGCTATTGAATACATTAGCCTTGCGAGGGAGCGTGGCTATGAACCTTCTCAAAAAGAAAATGTTCACCACGCTTCACTCTCAGTAGTGATGCGAGAATGGAAAGAAAAAGGAAATGAAATTCCCGCTGATCTATTTAATATCTTGGACGGAAACCGTACAAGTATAACTAATAAAACTAAACAATAAATAATAAATAATAGGAGTAAATAATATGAGTACACAAGTCGTAAAAAAGAATAGTGCAGGTGCACTAGCCGCTGTAAACCTACGAGCCGATTCAGGTAAAGGTGCAGAGGAAATAAGATCAGATGACGTATCAACACCGATTCTGAAAATCTTACATCAATTATCACCAGAATGTAATTCAAGAAACGCTAAATACGTTGAAGGAGCACAACCTGGAATGATCTATTCTAGTAGTTTTGGACAACTAATAGATGGTAATAAAGGACTAGATGTGATTGTAGCACATTCACAAACTAGATATCCTGAATGGCAAGAAAAAGGAGATAGTGTTGCAGCACCAGTTGGAACACATTTAACTCCACCTGCTAACTCAAAAGAAGAAATTAGAGGAATCAAATATAGATTACTAAATGGTAACTATGTTGAAAAAACTATGTACTTCTTTGTACTTGGTATGGTCAATGGTGAAGCAAGAAAAGCAGTGATCACAATGAGATCATCTAATCTTACACCAGCGAGAGAACTTAATAATCTTATTTCTAATTTAAGAATGACAGATGATAAAGGTTCTTTTCAACCAGCAGCATACTCAGCAATCTTTAAATTAAAGACTGCAGAAAAAAGTGCTGGAGATAAAACTTGGCATGTATATAAACCATCATTAGTTAGAATGTTAGATGTGTCTGATGAATCAGATGCACACATGTACAAGATGGCTCAGGACTTTCAAAAACAAGTATCATCAGGTGTAAACAAACCTAAGTATGAGAAAGTAGAAGAAGGTAAATCTGAAGATATTATCTAATTCCCTAAGGGAACACTTGCAAGACAAGGTAGGGCCGGGAGACTGGCCCACCTTTAAAATTAAATGGATAGGAATTTATGAAAGATTACATAGAATATTTTACCGGACTACAAAGAAGTTACGGTATTTGTAAAATTGATAACGGATACATTGACGAAATAACAGGAAAGAAAAAATGGCAACATGAATGGACTAATAAACCTGTTACCAATGAAGATTACGAAGATCATATTAAAGGAATTAAATCAATAGGAATACAACCTTGTACCGATGAAGGACTAGCTAGGTTTGGTGCAATAGACGTTGACCAATATCCAATAGATAGAAAATTTTATCTAAACATTATTCAAGATAAAAATTTACCAATCATCCCTATCCTATCCAAGAGTGGTGGATTACATTTATATGTATTTACCACTCGGTTGGTAAAAGCAAAAGAGATTAGAAACTTTTTAGAAGAACTTTTATTTATATTTAAATTACCACAAGGCACTGAAATATTTCCTAAACAAACACAGCTAAGAGCTAAAGACGGAACTTTATCTAACGGTAATTTTATTAATCTACCTTACAATGGTGAAGATAGAAAAGCATTAAATTTAGATGGCACTGCAATGGCATTTCAAACTTTTTTAGAAGTTGTTAAATTAAATTTAGTTGATCCTAAAAATTTTAAAAAGATAAAAGAAGATTTAGTTTATGCAGAACTTACAGGAGGTAATGCAGAGTTTGAAGATGGACCACCTTGTTTACAAAAATTAACTAAAGAAATGATGACTTTTACGGATGGTCGAGACAGATTTTTATATAATTACATGGTCTTTTCTAAAAAGAAATATTCAGATTGGGGTAAGAAAGTTTTAGAAGCAGGTAGAAATTATTTTACTATGGATATGCAATGGACTGATGATCATATTAAAAAGAAAATAAGTAGCTGGGAAAAACAAAATAAAGGTTATACTTGTAGTGATCCATTGCTACAACCAAACTGTATGAAAGCAGTATGTGTTAAAAGAAAATATGGAATATTGTCTGACGGTAAATCTAATTTTCCAGAACTAAGTAATCTACAAAAAATAAATTATAAACCTTATCCGGAATGGAGAATTACTGTTCAAAACAATGATGGGGAAAGGGTACCTCTTCATGTAAAAAATACTTATAAACTTTTAAATCCTAATGAATTTGAAACGATTATGTTTGAACAAGCACATATCGTTGCACCAGGAATCAAGCGTCAGGAATTAAAAAACATGATTAATCTTTTATCATCAAACATAGAAACTATAGAACCTGCAGAAGGTACAGGTCCATTAGAAGTCTTAAAGAAAATATTACACAAACATATATTCGGGGCTCAGGCAACAAGCTTCATGTCATTTGCAAGTGGTAGACCTTTAGTTACAGAGGAGTTTGCATTTTTTGTATTTGATAAATTTTTAGATAAATTAAAAAATGAAGAATGGAATTATGATGCACAAAAAACATCTTATATGATTGAACATGAATTGTTTGATAAAGACAATTCAGATAGAGATAAAAGAGCATACTTCAATCATCCAAAAAGATTTCCAGGTAAAGATGATAATGGAGAACCTTTTAAACCAATTAAAGTAGCAAAAATACCTTTGTATATTTTTGAAGAACCTGAAGAAGTAAATGAAATAGTACCAGTAGAAAGCGATGACGAAGTAGTATGATTTATAAATATTATGGTCCTCCAGGTACAGGAAAAACATATCGATTAATTAATCGAGCTAGAGCTTATGTTAGAAAATATAAAGTACCTTTAGATCGTATTGGATATTTTGCATTTACTAAAAAAGCTGCTGAGGAAGCGAAGATGCGGATGCCTTTTGAAAATAAAAAATTAAGGTATTTTAAAACACTGCACGCTTTAGCATTTGAATGTATTAAAATCAAAGATGGTTTAAAAATGTCACAAGAAGATGTGATGCAACCATATCATTATGAAGAGTTTGGAAAAAAATTAAATCTACATGTAGAATTTTATGATCGATATAATAAAGATAAATCTTTTTATTTAGGTTTTGAAAACCCGTACTTTCAAATTATACAAAGAGCATTTAATAAATGTATTACTCCAAGACAAGAATTTGATTTAGAAGAATATGATCCTTTAGAAGTTGATTGGATAACTTTAGACTATATTTATAAAAATTTATTAAATTATAAAAAGGTAAAAAATAAATATGAATTTAATGACATGATCAGACTTTTAATTGATCAACCAGAAAACATACCAGAATTTGACGTAATATTTATAGATGAAGCACAAGACTTATCTCCATTGCAATGGCAACTCTATGATGTTTTAAAAACTAAAACTAAAGATATTTACTTAGCAGGAGATGATGACCAAGCAATCTTTGCCTGGGCTGGAGCTGATGTTAAAAGATTTATAGAGGAACCGGCAAAAGAAAAAGTATTGATCTATTCAAAAAGAATATCTAAAGCAGTACAAGAAGAATCTAAAATTGCTATAGGTAATATACAAGGAATTAGAAGAGCTAAAGCATATCATCCTAGAAATTATAAAGGTACCTGTGAACAAATTTACAATTTAGATGAGTTGGATTTAACTAAAAATAAATGGTTAATACTGGCAAGAACTGTATCTAAAATAAAGAAAATACAAGATATATTAATAGAAAAGGGTTTATATTTTCAAAGTAATAAAGGTAAAAGTATAACGGTTTCTTTATACAAAGCTATAAAAAATTATAATCAATGGCGTCAAGGTATAGAATTATCTGAAGAACAAGTAAAAGATATTAAAGACTACATTGGAGAAGTTGAGTGGGACAAAAATAAGAATTGGTTTGATGCGTTTAAATTATCAAAAGACAAAGATAAAGAATACTTTGTACGTTTGTTTGAAAACAAAGAAGATTTAGATGCAGATGCAAGAATATGGGTTTCTAC
>Ga0208644_1001677_pt1 | contig 18298 bp, 35 predicted proteins | sample VirMetDEL_Nov_18_FD_184517 | JGI IMG/M metagenome (GOLD analysis project Ga0208644, IMG submission 184517) | Aqueous microbial communities from the Delaware River and Bay under freshwater to marine salinity gradient to study organic matter... | ecosystem: Environmental > Aquatic > Marine >... | reverse complement strand
TCAAGAAGAGATTTCCTAAAGGTTGGGAAGAAAAAATGCATGAGTATAATAAAAAATACTTTACAAATCCACTAGATTTTCAAGAAGTCAATAACACAATTAAATCTGCAGCAGATAAAGAATATAAGTATGGTTGCGGTAAATCACCATTAGAAAATTTTTGTGATTCTAAAAAATGTGCATTACAAGAATTTGGAGTAGGAGACGATACTCCGGCTATTCAAATTAATTCTATTGAGAAATATGATTCAGATCCTCCTATTTATATTGCATGGATTGATGGAGAAGCAGTAGATTGTGATGATGTAACTCTTCATGATCCTGAAAAATTTTCCGTAGCATGTATGAATCAAACAGGAAAAATTATGTTACCGGTAGCTAAAATAGTATGGAGAAAAATGTTAGCTAAGTTATTTACAAACTTACAAATTACAGAGGCCCCAGAATCTTCTAAATTAGATGTACGATTAAAAGATGCCTTTGTTAAATTTGCTAGTCGTGCACCAGGTAAAACCATATCCGATGTAAGTAAATACAAAGCATTTACCGAAGGTGGTAAAACTATCTTTAAATGGGAATTCTTTTGGCAATCGGTCAATAACAGTAATCTGTTTGATCGTAAATATACCAGTGTTAAGTTACAAAAAATATTTTGTGATTTGTTTAGTGCAAAAGAAAAATCTAAAAAGATAGATAATAAAACAGTACGAGTCATTGAAGTACCTGCGATGGACTTAGATACTCCTATTATTAGAAAAAACGTAAAGAAAGCAGCACCTTTTGAAGTCCACTAGAACCATCATACCAGGACCTCCTGGGACAGGAAAGACGTATCGATTAATTAATGTTCATTTAGAACATGAGTTACAACAATTGAAAACGGAATCTAAAAAGATTTTATATATCTCCTTTAGTAATGCTGCAGCAGAAGAAGCAAGAAAAAGAATTAATGAATTGTATCCTGGAAATGAAATTATTGTATCTACCATGCATTCGTTTGGAACTTCTATGTTGAAAATAGATACCAATACTCAATTACTAGAAGGTAAAACCTGGAATACTTTTAAAAATTATTCTGGAATCTGTAAAGATTTAAATTTTGAAAACGTGCAGCGAGACAATGGTTATAGAGAATACAAAAATAATTATATGAAAATTATTGAGTATCATAGAAATAAATTAGTAGATGTAGAAGATGCAGCTATTGAATTAGGATTAATTGATTACATCAATATGGGTTTATGTAAACAAATTTTACAAGACTTAAATGATTACAAAAGAGATTATGACATGTTTGAATTTTCAGACATGATATCCGAGTTTGTTAAGAAAGATATGTGTCCATCCCTCGACGCAGTTTTTCTTGATGAAGCACAGGACCTGAGTCCCTTGCAGTGGGAGATGTTCTTTTATATTGAATCCCAATGTAAACGTTCGTACATTGCAGGGGACGATGATCAGACGATCTATTCGTTTCAAGGTGCTTCTCCCGAAATATTTATTAACTTAGAAGGAACGATGGATCCGCAAACTATTTCAAGACGAGTACCTAGAAGTGTACACAGGTTGGCATTATCTATTTTAGATAATTTAGATATACGAAGAGAGAAAGAATGGATTCCTAGAGATGCAGAAGGATCTGTGATTGAAGATCATACTTTAGAAGATATTGATTTTAGTTCTGGTCAATGGATGATTTTAACCAGAACGAATGATCAAATGAAATTTATAGCGGAACATTTAGAAACTACAGGGTACAGATTTGACTGTAAATTCAATGACTTATTGCCGTTTGAATTGATTGAAGCGATTCGAATCTGGGACCGATTAAATAAGGGAGCAATTGTATCCGGAGAAGAAGCGAAAAAGGTATATGAATTTTTAACTTTTAAAGATGATCAAATTAAATATAAATTTTGTAGTGGAGCATCGTTAGATGGAGTCGAGAACGTAGATATGGATGAGCTACGAATCAATCACGGGTTACTAGTGGCGGGCAGCTGGGAACTATTTAATATTTCTAAAGATCAAAAAAATTACATACAAGATTTAATTAACAATGGAGATAATTTATTACATCCTGCAAGAATAAAAGTTTCTACTATCCATAGTGTCAAAGGGGAAGAATCAGACAATGTTATTTTGTTTACAGATTTGGAACCTATTATTTATCGTGCTGCACAGAAAGATAAAGACACCGAACATAGATTATTTTTTGTTGGAGTAACAAGAGCAAAAGAAAATTTATACATTATGAGTAGAAATTTTAAACATCAATATATCATAGGAGGAGAAATAGTATGACAACGAGAGAAGACATGGAACGTTTGATTCCATCTAACCGACAAGAAGGAGGAGATCACTATGCTAAACATAGTATTCAACCTTATACCTTTATATCATCCAACAACTTGTCTTTTTTTCAAGGCAATGTTATAAAATACGTAGTTCGTTATAAGGATAAAAATGGTATTGAAGATTTGAAAAAAATTATTCATTACTGTGAATTAGAAATAGAGAGACTACGTAAATGAATTATGTCATGTTAATCACCATAGTAGTTTTAATGTATTACTATGTTTGATGCAGAAATAGAGTGGAATTGTCCTGATCATTTCCCAGATTTAAGTAAAGCAGAATATATTGCCATTGACTTAGAAACTAGAGATCCAAATTTAAAAACAAGAGGATCGGGTGCCGTTATTGGAGAAGGTGAAATCATTGGTATTGCCGTAGCGGTAAAAGGTTGGTCTGGATATTATCCTATCGGACACCGAGAAGGAAATTTAGATAAACGAATTGTATTAGAATGGTTTAAAGATGTCTGTGCTACACCTGCAATTAAAATTTTTCATAATGCCATGTACGACGTTTGTTGGATTAGAGCTTATAATATTCCTATTCATGGAGTCATTGTAGATACCATGGTTATGGCATCTTTAATTGATGAAAATCGTTTATGGTATTCTTTAAACAGTGTTGCTTTTGATTATTTGGGTGCAGTTAAAGATGAAAAAGCATTGAAAGATGCAGCAGAAAAAGCAGGCGTAGATGCTAAATCAGAAATGTACAAACTTCCTGCGATGTATGTAGGTGGTTATGCAGAAAAAGATGCAGAATTAACATTAGATTTATTTAAAATTTTATCTAAAGAAATAGAGAAACAAAAGTTAGAAAAAATACACAGATTAGAAACAGAGTTATTTCCTTGTTTAATTGATATGAAATTTAAAGGCGTTCGCGTTGATGTCGAAGAAGCTCATAAATTGAAAAAACAATTGTTATTACAAGAAGAGAGCTTATTGCTAGAAGTAAAAAAAGAAACAGGAATAGATACTGAAATATGGGCAGCAAGATCCATTGCACAAGTATTTGATAAATTAAATTTAACTTATGAAACAACTGAGAAAACAAAAGCACCTTCTTTCACTAAAAATTTTTTACAGGAACATAAACATCCCTTGGTTAATAAAATAGCAAAAGCAAGAGAAATAAACAAGGCACACACAACCTTTATTGATACGATTTTAAAACATTCCCACCATGGTAGGATTCACGCGGATATTAATCCCATACGATCAGACCAAGGGGGAACCGTTACAGGACGATTTAGTTATTCTAATCCTAACCTACAACAAATCCCTGCAAGAAATAAAGATTTGGGACCTAAAATTAGAAGTTTATTTATTCCAGAAAAAAATCATAAATGGGGTTGTTTTGACTATTCCCAACAAGAACCAAGACTGGTGGTTCATTTTGCGGCTACTACGGAATCTACTATGTTTGATGATTCGGTTGTTAATATTGTAGAAAAATTTAAAAAAGATTCTGTAGACTTTCACCAAACGGTTGCGGACATGGCAAATATTTCTAGGTCTCAAGCAAAAACAATTAACCTTGGATTATTTTATGGAATGGGGAAAGCTAAGTTACAAGCAGAATTAGGTTTGAGTAAAAAAATAGAAGCAGAAAATTTATTTAATCAATATCATGAGAATGTTCCATTTGTAAAAGAATTAATGACACACACTTCTAACTACGCACAAAAAGAAGGATGTATTGCTACTCTTCTAGGTAGAAGATGTCGTTTTGATAAATGGGAAATAAATCAATGGAACGATGGAAAATTTGTAGCACCCATGAGTAAAGTAGAAGCAGAAGCTGCGTTTAAAGAAAAATATCCTGATGCAAAACCACATGTCATAGAAAAAGGAATTAGAAGAGCTATGACCTACAAAGCATTAAATAAATTAATTCAAGGTTCTGCTGCGGATATGACAAAAAAAGCTATGGTAGATTTATATAATGAAGGAATTGTTCCGCATATTCAAATACATGATGAATTAGATATTTCTGTAGAATCAGAAGCACAAGCAAAAAAAATTATTGAGATTATGGAAAATGCTGTTACATTAGCCGTCCCCAACAAAGTAGATTATGAGTCTGGAGAAACTTGGGGAGATATAAACGGATGATGAGGGAACATGAACATAGATATAAAATGGATAGCAGGAGCGTTTGCAGGGATATTATTAGGATTAAGTACTTGGGTATTAATTTCTGTAGTTGATTTAAAAGAAAAAACTGCTGCAATACAATCTGAGCTTTACATGATCAACAAACAGTTTGGTAGAGTATATAATCATATGAATGAAATGATGAAAAAATGAAATTATTTTGTAAAGGATGTGGACATCGCTGTCATTGTTTAGGCAAAGGTTATTATGTTAGTGAAACCTTTTGTGAATCCTGCAGCTGTAATCATTGTACTTGTATTGACAAGCCATTAATTTTAACAAAACCTGTTCAAACTAAAAAAAGTAAAACATGGATTGTAAGTATTGGCCTTATTATTTTTATTTTGTTTGGATTATTAAGTTGCACCAAAGAAAAATATCCTAATAAAATGGATAGCATCGCTAAAGCTTTATCTAACATAAAAAAATGAGACGTTGTATTTACTGGGTTTGTAAAGGTTTCTGTCTCTTGTTAAAAGATTGTAAATGTAATAAAGTTGATAAAAATTTAAATGAAACAATAGATCACTGTAATCCTTTTAAATACATATCATGAAACTTTCCGCAAATTTTCAGTTAAGTGAGCTCGTTAAATCACAAACGGCCGAAAGAAAAGGCATACCCAATAACCCATCGCCAGCTCATATTGACAATTTAAAGGCCCTCTGTGTCAATGTTTTGCAACCGATTAGATCGCATTTTGAATCTCCGGTCATGATTTCCTCTGGATATCGTTCTGCAGAACTTTGTATCGCGATTGGATCGAAACCTACATCGCAGCATGCCGAAGGCAAAGCCGCCGATATAGAAGTGATTGGCGTTGATAACAAGGTCCTAGCACAATGGATTAAAGATAATTTAGAATTTGATCAAATGATTCTCGAATTTTATCGAGATGGTGAGCCCGATAGCGGCTGGATTCATGTATCATGGAACAGTGGCGAGAATAGAAATCAAACCCTGCGAGCGTCGAGAGACGAGGAGCGAGGGACTACGCACTATAAACCATGGTAAAAAAGAAAAAAGTATTAAACACACAAGATTTATTAGGAAATATTCATACCGTAAATGGTATCTGTCCGGAGTGTGAAGAAGAAACAGTTTTAGTTTCTATTGTTTCTGAATATTATAGATGCGTTACATGTGGTTATGATGTAAAACAATATGTTAATGGTTCGATACGATATATAAGATTAGATAAAGAAGATATTCAATGGCTAAAAAATCAAAGGTAGGTGTATCCGAATTACTTAAACGTAATCGTATTAAACGACGTGGACGTCATTCGAAAAAACATAAAGGGAAAAAGAAATCAGAACGCGGCCAGGGATATCCTATTTAACTATTATTTCCTTCTTTAACACAAGTAGAATATACTTCTGTAACCATCATTCGATAACCCAAAGCAATTTCTTTTATTTCTTTTCTTTTAATCCGCGACATACTTTCGCACTCTTTTTCTGTTTTATAATACACTTTTGGTTCTTCTACCATAGGAGTACAGGCTTCTTGGTTGGACCCTGGGCTCCAAGTACATAACATAACCACAATAATAAATGTATCCATAAGCATTGACTTTAGTGTGACAAAGTCCTATATATAAATATAATTAAATAAACAAGAAAGGTAAACTAAATGACTGACAAAAGCAAGTATAGTAATGTCACCGTCGATAATAAAACGTACGAGATCATTACGAAACTACAAACGAAATTGGTTCCGGATATGAAAATAAGTCGTAGCCAAGTAATCAAACAAATCATCAACGAGAAAGTGAGAATGTTAAATGGTAAATTCAGCAAATAATAATGCAGAGATAGAAGTGGTACGTCTATCTCCAGAAGAAAAACTTTGGAGAGCCGTCATGGCACAAGCTATTTTTGATGCTCTTCGTACACCAAAAAAGAAAGCCTATAGTCCTTATAAAATCTTTCAAGATCAAAAGGATGTAATTGCTGCAAGAGAATGGTTCACCAACAAAGAAGAAACTTTTGCTTTGGCATGTGAGGCTTTAAATTTAAACGAAGAAGTGGTAGTAAAAAAGATGACCAACAGAATCAAAAGTAAAATATTTCAAGAAAGGTTGGAACGTATATGAAAATAGATAAACGATCAAAATATTCTGTGTACATTACTATAGGAGATTGGATTTATTATATTGATGATTCCACAGGAGAGCAAATTATGAAAAAATGGAAACGAAAGGATTCTCAATGAGTGGATCGATGATTTGTCCGACGTGTAAAGGCAACGGATTTGTTTGGGTAGAAACACCGGAACCGAAAAAAGATCGATGGGCCGCTGATTGCACTGCATGTAATAATCAAGGAGAAATTCCCATTACCGATGAAACCATTTGGAATACAATTCAATTTATAGGAGGTAAACAATAATGATGATATTTGGAGAAGCAGTAACTAAAGAAAATGTAAAAAGACTTGCTATCAAATACAAAACAGAAATTGCTGGGTTAGTAGTAGCATTTATTTTAGGAGCTTTGTTGTTTTAATGAAAGTAAAAACGTTAATAAAAAAATTATTAAATTACGATCCAAATGCTAAAGTAGAATTAAGTACCATTGAATACAGCAATAACTACACAAAAACACAATATATAGATTATAAAATTATCGATATATTTGATTTACCTCCTAATTTTAATCGTGTTTATGGTAATGTTTATTTTACTCTTAATAAAATTAAACAATGGGAGAAAGATGATACAGGAAAATAGTGTTAAATGGACAATCATAGGTTATTATTGGGATAAAAAACAACACTACATTATTTATCAAAATGAAAGTGGCCAAACGAAAATGGAATCCAGTAGCAAAAAATCTACATAAGTTTCATAAACCAAAACGCATGGAAGATAAACGATATAAAGAACAGTTACGAAGAATGGAGAGGGAAGTAAGAGAGGTTAAACGTATGCAAAAAAATATGTATGAGGAATAAAAATATACCCATTACGGAAAAAGAAACTCACCAACGAGGAAACATGACTGTACTTGGCTCCATTGATGAGCAACGAGTTTGTTATCAATGCAAAGAAACCAAAAATATTTTAGAATATGGAACTGTGAATAAAGATAATTTTGGCAGAGCATTTACGAAAAAAATCTGTAATACCTGTAAATATAAGAATGATCGGATCATACGTAAATTAAAAAAATTATATAAAGCCATAAAACCGGATCATTGCATGTTATGCGAGAATCCAAGTGATGTGTTAGAAGTAGATCATTGTCATATCACGGGACAATTTAGGGGTTGGATTTGTAAAAATTGTAATACTGGTTTAGGTAAATTTTTTGATGATTCTCAATTTCTGATTAAAGCTATTGAATATCTACATAAGGACCCTGTTCCTGTGCCGGAGCAAAACCAATTAAGTTTACCATTAGAGGAGCCTGAAAAATGAAAGTAAGAGATTTAATAAAAGAATTAATTGAATTAGATCAAGATGTAGATATTAAAATTCATTTAATGGGTAGTCAAATGCCTGATCAATTAAATTATTTTGCTGAATGTAATGGTGATATTGATTATGATCCACATGAAGAGGCTTATACTATTTCTTTTTATACTATGGAATTTATTAATGAAAATAAAGGTACGTTACTTGATTTATTAAGACAAGTTGAACCAACAGGTGATGGAATAGAAGAATTTCCTGACTGTTTAAAATTTTATGATGAACAAAGGAAAAAACATGAAATGGAATAAATTATACGAGTACCCGAAGTCCATACGGTCTTTGATTAACGACGCTAGGCATTATGACATTGGCGACGAGAAGCTACCATCGGTAACAACGATTCTGTCTGCTACACAAAGTGACGAGAAGCGAGCGTCCTTGCAAAAATGGAAGGATAGCTTAAAAAATGTATTTGTAAAAGTACAAAACCCAGACGGGACCTATAGTGACATAAATAAGGCAGAACATGTCAAAAATGTGGCAGCGAACAGGGGTACTGCGATGCATAAGTATTTAGAACATCACATCGAGGGACAAGGTATCTTAGATCTAACGGAGATAGGCCAGGAAGCCGAGAGAATGGCAAAGACAGTCATAGACAAGGGATTTAAGGATTTGGAAGAAATTTGGGGGTCTGAGGTGACTTTGTACTATCCTGGTTTGTATGCAGGTGCTACGGATTTATGCGGTGTGTATCAGGGAAGAGAGAGTATTGTTGATTTTAAGCAAACCAATAAGCCAAAACAAGATAAATGGATCACCGATTATAAACTACAAATGGCTGCGTACGCTATGGCCCATGATCATGTGTACGGGACGAATATTGAGCAAGGAGTTATTTTGATGTGTACGCCGGATTGTTTCTTCCAGCGATTTATTATCAACGGACAGGATTTTAGAAATTGGAAGGGAGAGTGGTTGAGACGAGTCGACCAATACTATGCAAACAAGAACAGAACAGCAACTTAAGCGCGAATGTGACCGGCTAGCAGCGAGGCACTGGGAGCTAGCAGCGAGTGACAGGGGTAAATCGTACGAAAAGTGGCAAAAAGCATGCCAAAAATATGTTGATTTTATTAATCAATTGAAGAGAAAGGACAGTAAATGATTACTAGCTATAGGATTTTAAGGGAGGTTACAAAAAATATTTGCAATTTATATTTTAATTTCAATAACTTATTCAAGCGTTTGTGTATTTGTAACTTTCTTGTAACCGAAAAAGTTGCTCTATATAAGCATTCTAGAGCAAAGTTACAAAGTTACAAGTTTCAAAACTTTTCTCGCGTAATTATATTTGAAATAGCTGGGGGAGTCTTATAGAGTGAACTTTTTAAAAATCCATGAAAAATAAGAAATCTAAATATAAGTCATTGAAAATTAATAACAAACGTTATTATTTCTATAAAATTGTATGGGTAGATATCGTTGGAGATGCAGGTCATGCAGATTCTGCGGAGTTTTTAAAACTTATACCAGCTGAGATGGTATCCTATGGATATATTTTTAGTAAGGATAATCAATGTGTTAGGACATTTGCGTCGTATGATACGACTTCAGAGTCATTTAGTGATAGAAATGTCTATCCAACTGGGTGTATAAGGTCGCTTCACAAAATAAATATTTAGGAGATCACATGAAAAAAAATTGCAACGTATGTAAAAAAGAATTCGACACTGATAATGAACATCAGTCCATTTGCAGTGAAGAATGTAAACAACAAGCATTAGCAGACTTAGATAGAAGTTCTGACGAGTGTTTGTCATGTCAATAACAACGGAGGGAAACCATGCCTAGAAAAAAAGAAGAAACAATAGAAGATATCCTAGATAGAATGGAACAGGATATAGAAACAATCAGAGAAAAAATGGATCAAGAGGTCGAAGATGATGACGATTCTTTTGATGATGAAGATGAAGAATAAGTATCGGGTTCTGATGAAGATTGATCATAATCGTATAGCACTGGGGTTACTTGCTTTGGTAATTCTAACTTGGGTTGGTTTGATTGCTTCTTAACTTTATCTTTCAATTCACTAACCTCAACACCTTCCAGGATGGGAGAGTATTCGTTGATAATTTGTTTCATGCGAGATTCTAATTCTTCCGCTGATAAGTCTTCGAGCTTTCCTGTCCTGATGATTTTTTGTTCGACGTAAAGACCCGCTGCCTTACCTCTAGCCACTTCAGCGTTGATGGCCGCAGACCACGCACCTTTTTTTCTGGACTCATCACGAAGTTTCGCAAGTTCTGAAATATGATTTTCAAAAGTGACTTCATATTTTTTCTGATACTCTTCCCTTAATTCACCAATGTATTTAACCACCAATGGAAATACTTTTGGATTAGTTAATTTACTTGCCATGACCGTAGCGGCATCTTTTGAATACCCTGCGTCAATACAGCACTCCGTTTTTGTTTTACGACCTTCGTTAGTAACTAATTCATATGCAAATTTCATTTGCATTTCGGTCAATCTTTTTTCTTGTGACATTGACTTGACATTTAAGGTAAGTTTAATTATATGTCAATAAAACAATTATTTTGTTTGGTTCATTCTGGGGTCGGCTTACGACGTGGATGTATTCACCCTTTTACCCACTGATACTGGGCCCCAGGTTAAAAAGGAAGAAATGATAAATACAAAACAGTTTAGATTAGCAATAGATAAATTCCTAACATCAGAAACAGCTGGCAATGCTAGAGTTCAAGTTTGTTTACCTAATGGAGATTTTTATGACATCAAAGGAATTCAATTATTAGAAAATAAATTAGTCGGTGTGAGAGAAACACATCGATTAGTCATTACCATTGAACCTGAAAAGTGGACTATGGGTAAAGTTATGAAAAAATTATGATAAAGAAAACCAATGCAAGACATGGTGATTTTTATATTTTTACAAATGATATTTTTATCTCCCGTTGTTTAGATTTATATGGTGAATGGTCAGAAGCGGAAATGGTTGTCTATGAAACTTTTATTCAAAAAGAACATATTGTCATTGAAGTAGGAAGTCATATCGGAAGTTTCACTGTCCCTATTGCAAGACTCGCTAAGTCTGTATTTGCTTTTGAACCACAACGCACCGTGTTTCAAGTTTTGAATACCAATTTAATTACAAACGGTATTCATAATGTTTATTCCTATATGCATGCAGTAGGTAAGGAAGATAAACATTTATGGTTAAAAGAGGTGGAATATGAAGCAGGGACCATGGAAAAGGGATTTAACTCTGGTGGTATTCATTTAAAACAAATTAGCGCAGAGAATAATGGATATCCATGTAAACAAATAACACTAGATAGTTTTATACCTAAAGAAGCTAAAATTAGTTTTATTAAAGTAGACGCTGAAGAAATGGAGATAGATGTTTTAAAAGGAGCAACTGATATTATAAACAAAAATAAACCAGTTATGTATTTAGAAAGTCACATGTCTAATACGGAGTTACCGGAGTACGTAGCTACACTTGGATACAAGGTGTTTGAACATATACCTATGAATTTTAACCCTGATAATTATAAAAAAAATCAAACTAGAGTGTTGGCATTTGATAGAACTGTAGAACATATGCATGACTATATGTTGCTTTGTATTCCTAATGAAATTCCGTTTGAGACTAATCTTAAACAGTTAAAGTAAAACTACTTCATTACCTTGAAACCAGAGTCTAAATTTTGGAAAGAATGGAAGAAATTTACACCTAATATTTCCTGGACAAGATTAGAAAATTTAAGCTCTTTTGGTACTCCAGATCTATTGGGATATAACAAAAATCATTTCTTTTTCACAGTCGAGTTAAAAGTAACCAATGGTAATTCTGTACGCCTTTCCCCACATCAAATTAGCTTCCATGTCAGGCATCCTAAGAATACATTTATCCTAGTAAAGTCCCTCGCTTCTAGCCTCTCGTATCTTTATGAAGGACACAAGGTCCTGGAGCTTGTTGCTCGCGGCTTGAAGCTTGACGCTTGTTGCTCGACGCTTGAAGCTTGCCGCTTGCACCTTGAGCAGCTTGGCGCTTGAGGCTTGTAGCTTGTGGCTTCGGGATGGGATGCATGATGATGGCCCCAGCTGAACCGGGGCCGTGATATTAATCGAAGAAGTTTCCTCGGTGCCAGATCCAAGTGTTAGCTGGGCTGCCATCACGTGGACCGAACCAAGCGCCTTCAGGAAGGTTGAAATGTTTGTTGGCTGCGCCCATCGCGTTGTCCGGTACACCGTACTCGTTGAGCGTGTCCTCCATTTCAAATTTTTGGTCGTCAAAGATAAATGTAAGTTTTTGCATAAGTTTCCTTTCTGTTGTGAGCTGCCGCCTGCTTCTCCCCGGATACACGCTTCGCATGGTTTAGACCGGATCGTCGAGACTAGCTCCCTTGCAGCTCGGGACCAGATTACCATACCAGTACCTGATGCATAGATGACAGATTGCCGCAGCTTGTTGCTTGCCGCTTGTTGCTTGTTGCTTGCCGCTTGTGGCTTGTCGCTTGTGGCTTGTCGCTCGAGTCAATAGTACATAGTGACGCGCGGCAATTTGCCGCAGCCCATGGGTTAGTGTTTCCCATAGGCTACATTTTTGACAGAAGGATCCCAGCAGGCGCGACAGTCTCCGCATGCGTTGTTCTGGTCAGGCGCTGGGCACGTTCTACCTGATCCAGATACAACTGTTGACGTATGCGGCCAGCTCGCTGCTGCAGGCTGGTCAACCATCGGCATAGAAAATCGTATTACTAAATTGTTAGGAGCTCTATTTAAATATGGCTTAACCCACGCTTCGCGCGTCGGCATCCAGTGAGCTACATCAGGCGTTAACCTTGCAACTTTAAAAATTTTGGCCAGGTGCTTCAGGTCCTGCACGTCGCCGGAATCGTGCCATCTAAAAAATTTTGACTTCTTAGAGCTGATCAGGTGAACCATGGCCCGGACCCAGTTAGGATGTTTGATGGAGGCCAGACGTCTATATTGTGCTTCCTGAACTACTTTGAACACGTAGCAGCCCTTCAGCGCATAACATTTTTCACAAGTAGAACCTTTGACCTGCCTGAGTCTGGTCCCAGTCTTGCATTCTTTTGCCGGAGTGCCATAGGCCCAGCCGGGCATCTTAGAAGGCTTGCTCAGGCCTCCCACTAATTTTAGAGCGTCAATTGTTTTCATGATTATAATCTATTCATTATTTTTTGTTTGTCTCTGCGTCAGCTTGACGCTTGCTGCTTGTAGCTTGAAGCTTGTCCGCTTGCAGCTCGTTGGCCTTCGTTTTAATTCCCAGGCTCTCAAAAAATTCGCGGCAATGTTTCAGGTAAGACTCCGGCAGCTCGCTGTGGTCCCTGAAAAAATAGTGTGTTAGATCGTTGTTTTTTATTCTCTTCATAGTTTTATCCTTTCTGTTGTGGACCGTTGGATCCAGAGGCTTAAATACATTAACCACAAACTCTAACTAGTATGTTGCGGAGCTGTTACCGCTATTTAAGCCACTGCATCCAAGTGTTTAGATCCAGCGAGCATAAGCGGGTCATAGGCCTGTTCAGTTCGCTTACCTTCTTATGCTCACTACATCCAATTGAGCTGATACTATGTCCGTACATCTAGAAGACCGTAACAGCGTACCAGCTCATCGTTACTACTACATGCATTGAGACGAACTCTGCGTCTATTCCCAATAAGTAGTAACAAAAACAAACTACCACATCCAAACATAAAAAACATTTGACAAAGTGTCGCATGTGGCTTGTCGCTTGAAGCTTGCAGCTATCTCCAACCTACTACGTGGTCCTCCACTTTTATTTTCCAAAGTGGTACATCCGGAATATTTTCCTGGACCCAATCAATTAATTTTTTCTTCACTTCTTTTTTTGTCATAGCATAGAAATGTTTATTTATTTTTTTTCTAATACTAGTCACCGTAACAAAGTGGAAGTCCATTCCATCTGTTGTGTATTCTATTTTCATACTTTCCTCCTATTATTAATTATCCCATATTATCCTATATTAATGAATAAGTCAATGCGACAAAACGACGCATGTGGCTTGCAGCTCAATACAACCTGAGGTTATGTCAATACACCAAATTGTCGCTGCGACAATATGTCGCAGGGTAGGGTGCGACAAAAATGTACAACATATTTTTTTTCATTATGATAGACTTTGGCAAATAACAGAAAGGTAAAAAAATGGAAACAACAAAAGACATAAGACTTAATGCAGAAAAAAGAAAAACACTTGTTCAGCATTATGAAAATCATTTACGAAGTGATGTAAGTAATAAATTTCGTAAGTCAATGATTGAGGCAAAAAAAACTTATGATGAGATGAAACCAAAAATGTTTGAATTGGCTCATCAAGTTGTAAGAGGACATCAACCACAGGAAGATGTGGAAACCATTAAAAGCATGATAGCAAAGTATGATGATAATGGTGGAAGAATACATGAAGACCATTGTTTTAATTTCATCAATCCTACTATGGAAGAAAATCATAGAGGACAGTTGGAAGAAAAATCAAATGAAATAAATATTGATTTTAGTTTAAAAGGTGGCGACAGATATTCTTCTGAACATAATTTTGCCCACGCATATTTTTATGATGAATTAAAATCAAAAGGATATGACGCAGACTATGCTCTTAAATGGGGGAATGAAAAGAAAAACCCAAGATACTACGAAGAAGAAAGTAAGATTGACGAGTATCTAGGTTTTAATCGTTCCAATCAAAATAATCACAGTACCACTAATTACAAAGAACAATGGGAAAAAGATTATAGCTTTGATGTCATTGGTACTAGCTACTGCCATGAAAGACAATTTAAAGTTGATGATGTTACTCATTCAGTATTTCAGCAATTTAAAATTGTTATGGAAAATGTTGCAAAGACACACGAGCAATTTTTTGAATACTTGAATAAGAAAGTTAAAACTTTCGAGCAAGGTATCAAAACTTATACCAAGTATAGTCAAGCAAAAGAATTGTTTGATAAACTCGGAATTGCTTTGAATGAAAGTGTTGTCAATGAACAATCATCAATGGCATTGTCAGTATTCAGTCCAAGTAATCTTGCAGATATGCTAACTGATAAAGATGAGTTTGCAAGTAGAGAGGAAAAGATTGCATACTATAAATCTTTACAATCACAAAGTGTAAATTAACTATTGACACAATAGGGGATAATGTATTATTATCCCCTATATAACAGAAAGGATAAAGTATGAAACTAGAAACAAATGAAACATTTAAGATTACTTACTATGCAGAAAAACATGGTAAGCATATTACAAGGACAGGAAAATGGACTGCTCAATGTAGAGAGTGGATATCCAAAGCAGGTCAAAAATTATTTACATACTATGACCTAGACAACAATGGTTATCGCACAGCAAAAGGCGATTACATGATAAGTGTTAGAGGTAATCAATCATGACCGAACAAGATTACGCATATCTTATTTTAGTAATTGGTTTTCCAACAATCTTATTCCTAGCATGGCTAGGAATAAGTGGAACGACTGAAATTATTGATTACAAAAACCGACAACACATTATTGATAAATTAATAGAAAGGAAAAGAGATGAGCGATTATAATTGGTGTCATGGTCCTAAGTGCCATACTTATCAGACACAAGATAGAGTGCGAGGTGTGAAAGGAAACAAAGTATTAAGAACTAGAAAAATAAAAATAACGCAATGGAATCAAAATGGTCCATGGCAATATTTTTGTAGTCATGGCTGTTGGACTGATTTCTTTGTAAGGTATGCGGACCAATGTAGAAACATTGCGCCTAGACACGAGGCGCTAGAAACACCTGTTAATGTTACTACAGAAACATATCAGAATTGGCGAGGCGATGACTACACAGCCAAAACGATTACTAAACTAAACAACGAGGGGGAAACCATGTCGCAAAACTAGTGCGACAATACGCACAGGTACAGACTACCATTAACATGGTAGTCTGTATTTAATTAACAGAAAGGAATATATGAAAACAATTACATACAATAACAAAGAATATAAACTACCATTCGAAGTAGGTTTATCTGATGACCCTACTGCTACTGAAACTATTGCGAATAGATTCACTGGAGAGGAAGTAGAACTACCACAGTTTGCGTCAGCTGTTTATGATACAATCATTGGCGCTGAATATCTAGAGCAATGGGATACAGTACGCAAAGGACTTGATTGGTTTCGTAAACACTTTGCAAAAGAATACATGGTCATACTAGACTAGCTAGCATCTAGCAACGCGCGCCCCGCTTCGCGGGGCTTGCGCTTTCCTCTATAGTAAGAGAGGTCCCAAGCCTAACCCAATTTACTTTTTAACTTGTTGCTTCAATTCTTTATTAAAAAAAAGGGATCCTAAACTTGTTCCTTTATCCCTTGATTTACACTTAAATAGGCGTTAAATTCAAAATGACGTTTCAAAAAATATTACAAAAAATTTTTTAGAAAAAATTTTCGAATGCTAGACTTAGAAAAGATAAATAGATTACCCCCTGATGTACGAAAAGAGTTTATGAAAACTCTGGTACAATATGATCAAAAGAAAAAAGTAGATAAGATTCAAAATGACTTTATGTCTTTTGTTAAACATGTTTGGCCAGAATTTATTGAAGGTAAACATCATACGAAGATTGCAGATAAATTTAATAAGTTAGCGAACGGTGAAATCAAACGATTGATTATCAACATGCCGCCTCGTCACACGAAATCAGAATTTGCATCCTTTCTACTTCCTGCCTGGATGATCGGTAGACGACCTAAATTAAAAATTATTCAATCGACCCACACCACCGAACTTGCCGTTAGGTTTGGTCGTAAGGCAAAGAACTTAATGGACACCGAAGAATATAAATCGGTATTTGAAACTAGACTCAGGGAAGATTCACAAGCAGCGGGAAAATGGGAAACATCACAAGGTGGAGAATATTATGCAGCTGGTGTTGGATCCGCGATCACAGGTCGTGGTGCAGATTTGTTAATCATTGACGATCCACACTCGGAGCAAGATGCTTTGAATCTTGATTCTATGGAACGAGCTTATGAATGGTATACATCCGGTCCTCGTCAGCGTTTACAACCAGGTGGAGCGATTGTCTTGGTTATGACTAGATGGAATACAAAAGATCTAACTGGGATGTTATTAAAAGCTCAGAAAGAAGTTAAATCAGATCAATGGGACATTATTGAATTCCCAGCTATCATGCCAAGTGGTGATCCTGTCTGGCCAGAGTTCTGGAAGCTAGAAGAATTAGAAGGAGTCAAAGCTTCTCTGTCGGTACAAAAATGGAATGCACAATGGATGCAAAATCCAACTTCCGAAGAAGGAGCAATCATCAAAAGAGAATGGTGGCAGAAATGGGACAAAGACTACATACCTACTTTAGAACATGTAATCCAAAGTTATGATACCGCGTTTATGAAAAAAGAATCTGCAGACTATTCTGCTATTACGACTTGGGGAGTATTTCATTTAAACCAAGATAGTGGACCTCAATTGATTTTATTAGATGCCATTAAAGATAGATTGGAGTTTCCTGAACTAAGACGTAAAGCTTATGAACAGTTTCAATACTGGGATCCCGATACGGTTTTAGTAGAAGCGAAAGCATCCGGATTACCCTTAACCTATGAATTACGTAAAATGGGTATCCCCGTAATAAACTTTACACCATCTAAAGGAAATGATAAGCATACAAGAGTTAACGCAGTTGCACCTCTATTTGAGAGTGGATGCATATGGGCGCCCACCGACCAGCAATTTGCTCAAGAAGTCATTGAGGAATGTGCAGCGTTTCCGTATGGTGATCATGACGACTTAGTCGATTCCATGACCCAAGCGGTAATGCGTTTTAGACAAGGAGGGTTTATTGAACATCCAGAAGATTATTTGGATGATCCAATACCACCACCAAAAAAGGAGTATTATTAGTTTATGTATGAAAAATTATTAGAATTAATCAAATTAATTTTTGGAAAAAATGCAATTAATAAAACGATTGGCACAAGAACCAATGTTATTAAACTACCCAATAATAAAACTAAACGATACACCAAACAAGATTTAGATATTGAGTCTGCGTCCGATGCAGCGGCTATGAACGCCAAAAAAGAAATGGAAGAACTCATTGCTGAGATTCCTAAAATGAATGATGCAGAACGATTAATTTTTGAAGGCAATTTACAAAGATTAAAAAACAGATTAGGCATACGATCAGAAAAAGATCCTACTGCTGATGTTTATGAATTTGGAACTAAGTTAAAAGCTACTCCAAAAGGAATTGAAACTTTAACAGAACAAGCAGGACAAAAA
>Ga0208644_1001676_pt1 | contig 18304 bp, 29 predicted proteins | sample VirMetDEL_Nov_18_FD_184517 | JGI IMG/M metagenome (GOLD analysis project Ga0208644, IMG submission 184517) | Aqueous microbial communities from the Delaware River and Bay under freshwater to marine salinity gradient to study organic matter... | ecosystem: Environmental > Aquatic > Marine >... | reverse complement strand
CTATCGCAAAAACCAAATGCATGCTCGCCATTTGCAAATTTTGCCATTAGATCATCCCATACCCACCGGGGACAAACCGGACAGAAGAGCGATCCCTATCTTCGGACTGGGCAAGATCCCACTGAAATTCATATTCAGCTTTTAAATCACCCATGCGCTGGGTCGCCTGCGGGTACTTCATGGAAATCTGATAAGCAAGGCCAGCAACCATGCAAGGCAAAAACCTAAACGGCGCATCCATGGTGTTAGATCCAGTGCTACCAGCATCTTCAATCCTGCGAAGCTTCTGGTAGACGAACGTGTAGTTTTCGTCAGGAACCGGCCAGAAATATGCTACTGGAGCAGAAGCCTGCTTGTCCACATAAATATTAACGGGCCTTCCAGACGAATTCTTATTCGGCACACTAGAATACTGAGAAACGCTAAACCTGCTTAACTGTAGATCATTCTGAGTATCACCGGATCCAGTCCTAATCCAGTGCTCAATAATGTCAATTGTATCAGTAGGCAGGGTTAGCGAGGCAACATTTGCATTGATGGTTGTGGAAACCTCTTCCACAGTCCAAAAATTTAGACCACGATTGGCCCATTCAATCATTAACAAATTGAGAGATCTGGTCGCAGTCTTCATGTCGTATCCAGTACGCAACTGAAGTCCGCAGCGTTCAAACGCTTCTTCCGCGATCTCTGCAATATCCAGATTAAAAGAGGTTGTGCCTGAAGTAGCCATCTTTTGGTCCTAGTATATGTTAATAAATATTATTGTTTATTAACTATACTTCTTTTCAAGAACAAGAATAATCGTGTAGCGATCTCCGGCGGTGGCACCAACGGTGGTAAACGCAACATCGCCAGTCTTGCCAGCACCAGCCGTGTTGGTCAGGGCACCAATCTCGCTGAAATCAAACCGACCATCACTAGAATCAGTAACGGTAAAGGCAATAACATCAGCGGTTGCCTCCCAAAGAATGTCCACGCCCATTCCAGACAGAGAGTAAAAAATCTGCTGGATCTTAACTTCCGTACACGCCTTTGCGGTGCCGGACTCAGGTGCAAGCGTAGACACATCTACCTTAGTTACACCGGACTCGCCGGTTCCATCGGAGATGTTCGTAAACTTCAGGATAGCAAGCCTGTCACCATCCTGAATCTTCTGAGTAGTTACTGCGTCAGCCATGGTATTTTACCTGTATTGTGGGTGGCAGCGGGTGGGCTACCCATTACAGGTAACCCACCCACCATTGTTAGTTCTGGCGATAAGTAATCGTCAGACGAGCCGCACCCGCACTCAGGCCTCCACCAGCCGAATTAATCTTCAGATAAACGGTAACATCGGACGAACCAATGTCGTCAATGGCCGCGCACTGGGTTGCATCGGGGTCAGCGACCGCACGACCAGAGGCCTGAAGATTAGCAATGTCGCCAAACGCATCGGGATCCGCAGAGGTCCCGATCTCAAGCGCATCAGAAGTTGCCGAATCCCACGCAGTGGTAACATCGACAATCTGGTCAATGATCTGAGCGCTGGCGGGAAGGATAATGGTGGTAGCAAACGCACCAGTATCGGTATAATCGAAGGTCGCAGTCTGGGTCAAAACGGCACCGCCAACGTTAGCGCCAGCGCCGTCACGAACCGTACCCGACTGAACCGGTCCAGAAAAAGTGGTAGTAGCCACAGAAATACCCTCTCACGAAAGGATTTGTTTTGGGATCTTCGTAAGCGTCTGCCGGGACAGTTACCCAAAACTTGTATGTTACCCGGAAATATTTTTTGATAAAATAAAAATGGGGTGGGAGCAGCAATAGCGCCACTCCCACCCCACCTTAATTTACCACTTAGGCTCCGGGGGATCCCCAGATGCCAAGCGGATCCGAAACGCCGAAGCTGTAACGCTCACGCGCCTTGTAACGAACGTTTCCGGTGTCAAAGTCACCGTCCATGCTCGTCTCCATGGCAACGCGAGTGAAGTGCTTCATACCATTCGGAACATCGGTCAGCAGGTACCACGCATCCGTATCGGTCAGGAAGTGGTTCACCGCGTGACCCTCGGGGACAACACCCATCACGCGAATCGCGTTGATGTCGTTATCCGCAGTACCCGGACGAAGCTCGCTCTTCAGAATGCGCTGAGCGACAAACTGGAGATCGGGCGGGATAATCAGCTTGCGCGGGCGAGCAGCGATGAGCAGACCGCGCTCATCCGTCCACTTAGCAATCTGAATAACCGCGGCCTCAAGAGAGGTCTCGTTCAGGTCAACCGCCGTCACCGGACGGTTGGAGTTCTTACCACCGCTAACGAGCGGGTGTCCGTCACCACCGCTGACGCCATCGCCAACAGCCGTGAACAGGTTCACACCGTCGCCGCTCTGGAAGGCGCTGGTAAAGCCGTTGTTAAGCGGCACCATCGCCTTGACCTGCTTCGTGTGGGCCATGGCACGAGCAAGCGCCTTGGTGTAACGAGCAGAGAGCGAATCATACAGGTTGTCTTCCATGGCCTCTTCGGTGATCGAAAAGCCCATGGCAATCGTCTCATGGTTGTACCGTGCGACGAAAGACTCCTGCGCGGCGTCATACGAAATCGACGAGCCTTCGCCCTTAACAGGCGCGGCTCCGAAGCCCGAAAGCTTCACTTCCTCCTCAAAGGAGCGATCCGAGTTCTCGGTCTCATAGACCTCAGCATGCTCATCAGCATAACGAGCATACTCAAGACCAAAGAGAGCATTGAGCCCCGGCAGAAGCTCCTTGAGAAGTTGTGCGCGTGAAATAGCCATTAGTCAATATCTCCTTATGCACCAGTGGCGTTGAGGTACTGATGCGTAGAAGCGGACCCGCTGGAGGCCGCATTGAACTTGACAATGACATCCGTAAACGCATCACCAACAGCACTGTCAGGACCGTCAACAAAGTCAACGATACGCAGAGGCAGCGTGTTGGTGGTGGCAGCACTGCTGGCGTCCACAGAAACCTTGGACTTTCCAATCGAAGTGCTGCCAGCGGTCTGAACAACAGCAGCGTTCAGGCCACGGGTGGTCAGAGCAAGGGTATCATCAGCCTGCATCTGAAGAAGAACGAACGGATCATCGAGAACATACGCCTTCGCATCCGAGGCCACCGTACCGGCGGGCCACTGGGTGTTGAACGTAAGCTGCTTGCTACTAGGATCCGTATACTGGCAACCAAGGAACACGCCGCAGGTCGTCAGGGAGGTCGTCCCCGTGTCCTTTTCGACGGTTCCAGCGGCAACCAGCTTCACAAAATCACCGTTAAAAATGGCGGTATTGTACCCGCTGGCAATCTCCAAAAGCCGCGTCTTGCTCGAAAACGAGCCAGCCGAGCTAAGGGTACCAACAGGGCTAGCGCCATACGGTGTAGCGGTGCTTGCCATAGTTATTACCTATTGATTTGATGACTAGCGAGAGCCACCGCCCCCGAAAGTCACATTGGTTTTACGTTCTGGCGCTAAAACAGGCATCCGAGGATCGTTTTGGCGCATGAAATTATTGTCTACTGCCGACATCTGGTCCTGAGCGCGCTTAGCGTAGTAATCCTGACGGCCCTGCACCATTTCCTGAGGTGCCTTGCACAGTAGGAGTCCACCAACTTCGATTGCACCTTTCTGTGCCCATTCAGAGCCGTGGTCGCTCATAATCCTAAGCTCAGGATGATCTTCTGCCCGAACTGGCTCCCAGCCTTCTCGAAACCTCTTTGACGCATTGGTATTGTCAGGAGATCCAACCATGGATGTCCTGATCCAACGAAAGGCCCAACCGTCCTGAGGCTCAGGATCCGGAAGGATTGAGGCGGGTTCCCAGTTCTTGGTGCGCTCACTCTTTTCACGAGTGTCGGTACCGCTGTTGTTACGAGGTGCGCGATTGGTAGTCATTACGACTTCTCCTTAAGTAGTTGCGCAGCATACTGCTGCGGGCTGAGACCAAGACGTTTCGCGAGACGAACCTGAGTCTGAGTTAAAACAATTTTGCGCGGTGACCCACCAGAGGCAGAACCTCTCTTGGCTGGAGCGACCACGGGATTTGCCCGCTGACGCGGTGCGATGTCAACAACGTGATTTGTGGACACACTGTTGTCATCGAAATAAGAGGGAAACACTTCTCGTACCCTCGAATTGATTAATTGATAATATTCGTCGGTGTCTGGGTCAATACCCTGAGAAACAAGTTTATCATGAACACCATAAGCAAAGCTGGTCATCTCATAGTCCGAACCAAACCAAGGATTGTCTTCCTGCCAAGAAAGTGCCTTGGGGTCGGGCTGCTGGACATAATCGCTTTCAACTTCGTGCTGATGCTGCTGGTACGCCTGCCGCATCTCAGCATCCTGTTGTGCTACCGCAGCCTTCCAATCGTTAATTACGGCGCTTGAAACATTGCCGTAATTCGACTGAATCATCTTTGCTTCAATAAGATGCTTTTGGGCGGTGGATACTGCATCAGGATCACCAAGCTCATTTGCCCGGCGAAGCATGTCTTCGGCCATGGCGACAGCCGCATCGGCGCGGCCCTTAGCCTGAACATTCAGGGCACCCTGAGACCTCTTTACAAGCTCAAGCAGACGCTGGTTTTCCATGTGAAGCTGCTTGGTTGCTGAAACAGCCTCATCAGAAAGACGCTGAGCCATTTCCTTGGCGCGCCTTTCCTCATGGTACTCCCACTTAAGCTTATTAATTCTGTCCTTTACGTTCTTCCCAACATTCTTAATTTCATCACCATCGTCAGACGACTCAACCTTTGTGACATTATTGTCACTATTACTCTTGACGTATGGCTTGTCTTCTTCTGGTGTATCGTCTACAACATCGACATCAATATCTTCTTCAGTATTCATAATTGACGCTGGAGATTCAATCGTGTGCTTCACACCAAAAAAAGCTTCTTCCTTGGTAGACATAATTAAGCCCTTTCAATTCCACGAGGATCGTCAACGACAGCTTCTACAGTGTCATCGTTAATAAGGCGGAACTCTCTGCCATGAATCCTGATTCTGGTTCCGCTAAAAGCTCGGAAAACAACCCAATCTCCAACCGCGCAATAAGCTCCGTTGGGAAACCTGTCAGGACTCTGATATGCATCAGGTCCCATGGACATTACCCAGCCAACAACAGTCGCGATTGTTTCTTCATGGATGTACTTAGCGGACTTGATGATTCCGCCTTCCGTCTTTTCTTCCATCTCGGGAAGAGCGATTAAGAGCTTATAGCCCTTGGGCTCAGGTAGCTGTGACGCCTTTTTCGGCGCGTCACCGATATTGTCGTCATCTGACGCAACAATATCATGTTCCGTTGCAAGCGCGGTCATTAAGACCTCCGTGTTGTAAGTGCGCTACGAGCTAGCGATGCGTACTGCGGGCACAACAAATAAACAACTTCTTACCTAAAAGCAATACTACTAAAAATTTTTTTTAGACTTTTTTACTTTGGACTTACCGCGCTCACTTAAATCCTTGAAATGAAAAAGTGGCTTACTCGTTTTAGTATGCGTCTTGTTAGTGTGCAGAGAGCCGTCAGACATTTTGTGATAATTGCCATTCCAGACCGTACCGTCTTTTAGATAGTGTTTAACATTCTTGGCCATTATTTGCTCCTGTGCCCCTTAACCTTTTTAGCAACCTTTGCTGGCTGCCTAGAAAACTGCTTCCCCTTTTTTGTGTCCTCTCTTTTCTTTTTGGTCGTAGATGCGTATTCGCTGGCACTGAGAGATTTAATAGCTGATGCCGGAAGATAACGCTCTCCCGTTGCGTCTGGACCCTGCGTAGACGGCTTGCCACTCTTGGTACGCCATTTCTGCTTAGTCCAACGATCAAGATCCTTTTGGCTCTTCTTCTTTGCCATTAGTCCTTGTACCCCCCGCCAGCCTTCTTGTACTCAGAGGCAAGCATCTGTGCCTTCCTAGCACTCCATTGACCCGCACGACCACCCTTGGATCCAGACTTAATTTTTTCAAATAACTTTTTTCTGAGAGTTGGCTTTGTGTAGTTGCCAGCCTCATTCACTTTGGATTTACGGGAAGTCGCCATTTTTACTTCTTGCGCATACTGGAAAGCGTCTGTGCAAGTTTAGCCTGACGCTTTGTCTTCATCGTGGCCTTAGAGCCCTTCTTTAAAACGGACTTGGCATACGCAGCCGTGGTCTTTCCAGCCTTTTTTGCCTTGGCCGAAAATGCTCCGGGCTCCTTGATTGCCTTCTGAATCCACTTCTTATCCTTAGCCATCAGCCCTCAATCCTCTGTTCCATGTCAATAATTTCGCGCTCAGTCCAAGCCAAGCCTTCGATCATTCCACAGACCTTGCGGTAATCTTCCATGTTTGATGCGCCACCTGTGGCAAGGTGATCCGCAAGATTGTTCATCTGCTCTCTGATCTTCTTCCTAAGAAGACCAAGAACACTTTCCGCCATTACATATCTCCCATTTTATCAATGGCAAACTTAAAGCCTTCTGCCTCAAGCTTATCCTTTTCAAGCTGTAGCCGTGCCTCTTCTTCCATCTGTCTGATGGCAAACTTATAACCCTCAGACTCAAGCTTATCCTTGTCTAAACCAAGCTCTGCTTCTGCCTTGGCCTGATCAAAAGACAACTCGGCCATACCAAGCATCTGCTCGGCCTGAATCTTTTCCATCTTGATCTGTGCGTCGGATGCGTCCTTCTGCTGCTTTGCGGCCAGCTTCTGCTGCTCAAGGTTGAGCCTTGCCGCGTCAGCCTGAGACTTGCGCTGAACATCCATCTCACGGATGGCAAGTTCACGTTCACGCTGCTGAATGATGGGATCCTGCTGCTGCTGGGCCTGCTGCTGGGCCTGAGCCTGCTGTTGCTTCTTACCAAGAAGCTGTTCTGCCGCCTGAGCGATAAGAACACTGAGGCGCTTTTCGATGTCCTCGGGTAACGGCTCACCCATCGGCGGAAGCTCAATACCAAGCTCCTGTTCAATCTGATCCCTGAACTGGAACCCAAGGTGCTCCCTAACGTGCGCATCAACAGAACTCATGACAGCACCACCCATCGGAGAGTTCTGGGCTTCCTGAGCAATCTGAGGATCATTCTTGAGAACCATGTGAACACGAATGTGGGCTTCGTGATCCTGATACTCAAATGCCTTAACGGGCTTAAGGACAAGAATGTTCTGGTTCTCGGTAACCGGATCTTCCGGCTTGATGTCTTTAGCGTTGGGCACAATCTCATCGGCATTCGGAATCCCGATAAGCTCCATCATCTGCCTGTGAAGCATGGGCATGTCGTAAAGATTCGGAGCCTGAGCCGCCAACTGCAAGGCCGCCTGATACTGCATAATGCGCTGAGAAAGCGTCGATGCGTTCGGGTCCGACACGGGGATAATATCCACGCGATCATCAAAGTCAGACTGCTTGATCATCTCGCCTTCGGAGGTTTCATACGGATACTCAGGAGCGGTGTAGTCCCTGATGATCCTCGCAAGAATCTTGAACTCCTTCTTGAGACTCGCGTGAATCCGTGCCTGAATAGCCGACTGGACCTTCATCGACCGCTCAATGATGGCAAGGGTGGTGCCCACGGGGGCGTCCTGCCGCATGTCGTCGATCTTGAGGTCTGCCATAGATGCAAACCTACGGCCTTCTTCAACGATGTTTCCAAGAAGCTGGTACAGAACCCCAGAAGGCTCCTTGTATGGCAGGAAGGTGATATTGTCCCTGATCACGCCACCCGGCACATCTACATCCCTAAACTCACCGGGCATGATCGGAGTGTCGTCACCCTTGATCCTAAGACCACGAGTCTTGAGACCGCCGGGCAGATTAGAAAGCGTTCCGGCATCAACCAACTGACGCAAGAGGCTTGTAGCAGACTTAGCTAACCCACCAATCATGTGGATTAAGCCAAGGTTGTAAAACCCAATTCCCGGTACATAACCATAATCCACAAAATGATGAATCTTCTTGCGCATAGGATCAAACTGATCCCAGTTCCTGTAAATAGACAGAATTGTACTAGAAGACTTGTCAATTGTAATTACATAAGGTAACGCGATGCCGTCCTCATCCTCAAACCCCGGAAGATCGTAATCAACATGCATCTCAAGTAATTGGTGGCGATCATCATCCTGCCCGGAAAACGAAACACCAGAAATCTCATCGAATTTGTTTTTGATTACATCTGCCGAGTGTGTGGCTGGGCCAAGTTCGACATCGCGGTAAAACCCACTGACCTGAAGCTTTCGGATATGATTCGCGCTTCTGGTCATTACATGCGTGTACCGCTCCGCACTGTCTAACGAACTTTCATCATACGAGATGACAAAATCCTCAGCAGGCACAAACATGGAGCAAGGCCTGCCAAGAGTGGGGTCGTAATAAATTTTTCTAAAAGCAGCTCCGGATAACGGAAGACTGAATAGAAGCTTTTCGGTTTCAGCCCGGTATTCAGTCATGACCTCCAGTAACTGGTAGTTCATGTACTCCTTAACACGCTGAGCCTGTGCAATAATTTCGGGGGTGCTAATACCCCAGATCTTTGCCTTTACAGGTCCGCGGGCAGGAAAGATTTCCTGAATGGTCTGTGCCTGAAAGCGAACGACGGACTCAGACAAAAGGGGATGGAACACACCGCAGGCACCGGGCCACGGGGTAGTGCGATCCTCCATCTCCAGCCCAAGCAGGTCGAGCCCCTCTTTGTAAGAACGCTCCCAGTCCTTGCGGCTGGACTTATCGTCTTCATAAAGAGAAACAAGCTTTGATGCACAATGGCGCAGATCATCGTCATCCATGTATTCGGCCAAGTTGGCCTCAAATGGAATTTCTTCGGTCAGCGCACCAGTGGCACCAATATCGAAGTCGAACGTCAGGCTGCCATCATCACCCTCGGTAATAATCGCATCAATGATTTCGTCTTCGGGCTCTTCAATATCCAGAACAACATCATCAGCCATGATTAATTCGTTGATCGGGATTAGGTCCATCAAACTTTTGTCTATGGCCATGATAATTTCAGATTACCGGTTTCTTAAATATTGATTTAACTGTCGGATGCTAGAAAACATTCCGGGCGACGATTCGCCAGCACGACGAGGAAATACTGGTGTAGGTTCCCCAATAATATCAATTAAGTCATTATCAAATACAACATAGTATTTTTCGGCTGGTTTTTTCGGTAAGGGCGGGTATTGGAGGGCTCCGAAGTCAACTTTAACTCCCGAAACACCTCTATTTTGAAGTAAGCTTTCTAGGCCACCACGAGGCTCAAAACCACTTTTCCTCGCCAAACGTGCTACTTTCCCCGCAACTCTGGTAATTTCTTCATCAGGTGATTCTACCGCTCTCAAAAGGTCAAATTGAAAATCATCTGGAATCCCCAATTCTTCATAAAGATCTTGTAAACCTTTCGGTTGAGATGCTAGGTCATGTGAAAAATAATCAACAAATGACGACTCCGGTGCCCTTACATTAATATTGTATATATATCCTAATGGATCACCTAACTCATCGGAATTCGTTCTAAGAAGATTAGAAGGTGTGCTTTTTTTTGCGTAATCTTCGGCTGTCTTTCGCAAGTTTGTTAAATAGTGACCAGCTCCGTACATGCCAGATCTTATGGGTTTTCTAAACTTATTAAAAAGACTGGGTGATCCGTGGTAAAGATTTTCTACAAGAGACTTGATCCCACGGCCAGCGGCTTCTCCACCAACCCGAACCGTAGTGCCCGAGATGAATGGGAGCAGTCCAAGGGTGGAAAGTCCAAAATTAAGTGGGTCTCTTTTCCTTACAGCATCTAGGGCAGACGCCGCATCAACGGCAGTGCTTACACCCGGCGTAAAACTGGCACCCAAAAGAGCCGCTGTACCACTAAAGCCTTGTGGATTTACAAGGCGATCAAGCAAATCTCTTTCGGTAGTTGCCATCAGTAATACGATGCCTTGCGATGATAAATCATTTCTTCTTCTTTCTCATCGCTTTGGATAGAAACAAATCCACCTTGTCTGAATCTCAGTAGGGCCTGAGTGCTCGAATCAACAAGGTCGTCGTGATCTCCAGTGGGAAACGAAGCAAACTGTTCAACTACTTCGTCCGCCCACCTTTTCTTGGGTGCCCAAACCAACCCAGATGAAAATAGGTCCGATACGGCATTTACGCGAGCAATTTTGTCTTTGCCGCGATTTGGTGAGTATTCACTGACCGGGATCCCCATCTTACGAAGCTCGAAAATCAAGGGTGATCCGGCAGCCTTGGCTTCGACAATACAAGCATCTGGATTGAACTCCTTGTACATGTCGAAAGCCCTAGCCTTCAAATCTGGAAACTCAAGCCTTTCCTGAAATGCGTCAAGCAGGATAATGTTTGAATTCCCATTATCATCATAAAACACTCCCCAAGTTGTGCAAGCACTGTAATCAGAAGTTTCTTTGGCAAGGAAGGCAGTGTCCCAAGATTGAATAATAAAATTACAACTCGGTGGCCTAGATCCTTCCCACTCGCGCCACCACTCCCGCTTGATGATTGCGCTCTCTTCTGAGGTTGGGTTCTGCTGGTACTGAGCACTCCATTTGGAAAGTGGGAGTTCGGACTTCAGTGCCTCAAGCTGTTCGATTGGCCAAAAGCTTGGCCACAGTGGGTTACCACTTGGCAGGATTGCCGGAAGCTCAATGACTTCCCACTCGTCTGATCCTCCCCGTTCGATGGAAGACTTCAGGATGCTGCCAGTCAGATCCTTTTTCGACCAACGAGTCATGACCACACAGATGCTTCCGCCGGGCTGTAAACGCTGTCTTGGTCCCGATGTGTACCATTCGTAGGTCTTATCGTAGATCGACGGGTCGTTGAGTGCTGCTTCCTGCTCTGAATGCGGATCGTCAATGATCAGAATGTCGGCACCCTTACCCGTAACGGCACCGCCGACACCAATGGCGAAGTATTCCCCGTTTTTATTGGTGCTCCATCGTCCAGCAGCCTTGGAGTCAGAGGCAAGGGACACACTATTGAATACCGACTGGTAGTCATCCGAGTCCACCAAGTTTCTGACCTTTCTGCCAAACCCAACAGCAAGCTCAGCGGTATGTGCCGTCTGAATAACCTTCCTGTCTGGGAATTTTCCTAGATACCAAGCAGGAAAAAGATGGGACGCAAACTCAGACTTGGTATGCCGGGGCGGCATGTTGATGATCAGACGCTTGAGATCACCACTGGCAATCCTGTTAAAAGCATCTGCCATGACCCTGTGATGGTCACCTTCAATAAAAGCTGGCCATATATGCTTAACAAAGGCCAAAAAGTCCTTGTTGATCAGGTCCTTGGTCTTTGCGTTATCTAACTCATCCAGCAACCTGAGTATCTCCAGTCTTTCAATTTCTGGAAGACCGGAGATTTTCGACCTGATGCTGGCTAAATCAAGCTGGGTCGTCATAGAATTTTTCACAGTGCAGAACAATCGTGTCTGCATTCTTTCTGTGCTTGTCAGAAAGATTGTAATCACCATCCATAAAATACTTTTGTGCCTTCAACATACAATCACTGTGCTTCTTGACAAGCTCGGACATCTTAAAGCCGGAAAGGTACTTTGTTAATTCTGCACCAGTGGGCCACACGCCACTCTTCGAACTCATTCTTTTCCGCATAATCCATTACCAGTCTAGAGAAATCAAACCAAAGCTGACTACCACGCCTGTAATTGTGCCTAGTCAAAAAGCTTTCAAGTATCTCCTCCGCCGTTTCACCTATATACTTGACCTTTCCATTACCATGTGGTTTGTATAAATCTTTGATTTTGGATCTTGTGCCCCTCATCATGGCTGTAGATGCACGATAAGCATCAACTGCATTCTCAATAACTTGTATTGCTTCCCATATATTTATGGGTTCTAGCTCAGTAGAGCATGTCTCCTTTTCTTCCGTCCCAGTATTCAGCATAGAGCCATTTCTGGTGGTAGCGTTCCGCCAGATCTAAGATGTCTATAACGCCGTGTTTTGAAAAGAAGGTCTTGATCCCCGTTGTGTGCTGCTCTGTATGGCACTTCCTACAGAGAGGAACCAAATGGTCACTGGTACCCCCCGCACCTCTAGACTTCATGTGTGCCGCATCACAAGGACCATCAGTGCCACAAGCACAGCAAGGCAGGGATCTGATCCATTCAGCCTTGGGACCAAACTGACGATCCCTGAGTTCTTTCTTTTTTTCCTTGCTGGCCAAGCAACCCATCCGTCTTTTTCAGGCACGAGATACTACTAATTATATATATATATATAAAAAGAAAAACCCCTTTTAAAAAAGGGGTTTTTCTTTTTTTATTATAAATACTTTTTTATAAACATTATTTATAATACAGTATTATAAATACATGTATTTAAAATATAGGTTAATACTTTCATTTTTTATATATATTTTTTTTACCATATTTTTAATAACCATTTAAAAAAAAATAAGGGTATAAATATATATATAATATATATACAGTTTTACTCATGGGCTTTTCTAGCACATAGGTGCAACCCCATGATACAACTTCGTCGAACGCGTAAAACCTACCTTACAGGGGGGCGGGCGCTTCGCGCGCCTAGGGGTGCCCCCGGGGTACTGGGGGTGCATTTTTATGCATTTTGGATGCATAGGATCGTAAAAATTATTTTTCAGGCCGGGCACCATTGGCGGTCGTGTTGCGCGTGGAATGGCCCCAGATTGCGCGGGATTGTTGTGGGCCTTGCGCATCGGATTGGATTGAACGAGATTCCGGAGTGTTGATTGACAATCATGGTTGTGCCCGGCGCCGCCACTCCGGCGGGCCGGATCACCGGGGCGAAGGTGCCCCATACATGGAGGGACATTATGTCCACCAAGCAAATGGAAGTTATCGAGGTGTCCGCGTCGTTCGTCGCTGGCCTACTGTCAAAGGCTAGCAAGGCCGCCAAGGCGGCGACCAAGGCGGGCGGGCAAGGTACGGCGGCGGTGACGATGTACCTTGCGGCAAAGATTCGGGGCAATGCTGAGCCACCCACGGTAGAGGATGTTCTCGCGTGGAGGGGCGAGATCGCGGCGGAGATGTCGAACCCGAATGTGCTCAACCCGACTCAAGACATCGGAAGGCTCTTTTCCTATCTCGCATTCTTCGGAGATGAACAGAGATTCCTAGACGCAATCGAGGATGAGGCCAGCTATGGAGTGTTGACCTCGAAGGGCATCTCGAAGTCTGGCAAGGTCGAGGAGGGTAAGACAAAGCCACGGCTTCCCAAGCTGGCCAATCTCAATCGGCTAGCGCTCGACATGCTCAACGATCCTGACCGGCTTGCCGGTGTTGTTACCGAAAAGGATCTACAGAGTGTAGGGCCGCTCCTCGCGGTAGGCCTCGAGGGGAAGGGAGATGATGGGAAGGTCAAGCTTCACGAAAGGACGGTCGTGAAGTCCGCCAACCTTCAAGCCTCGAAAAAGCCCGATAAGGCGGCATCACAGGAAGCGGGCGAGGCTTGGCGCAACATCAAAGCCGACGAAGAACGGATCCAGAGCATACTGACGCAGTACCGGACGGCGCTCGCATGGATCCAAAAGAACCGGTCGGCGGTTCCTTTCGAGGAGCTCCCCACCTTGGGCGAGTAGCAAGGCGGTAAACTGGGGCCGGCCCTTCGGGGTCGGCCCCTTTTTTTGTCCATGCGTTCCGGTTCCGGGCGCACTATTCGCCCACCCATCCGATGCGTGCCTCACGCTGTAGGATCGCGTTAGAGGCCTTTCGGCTCCTGACCCATACCAAAGGTACCCCGGAGCCACCGACGGGCCTTAAAACGCATTTAAACGCGCCAAACCAAACCCCACTATTCACTCCGGACTAATAATTATTCATGTCCCGAGCTGAAAAATTATTTTTTCCCCTCGCGCGAGTCAGTAAACACGAGGAGGGATCGGTGGTTTTCTTGAGGAGGGATCGGTAGTTGACCCCATGAGGGATCGACAAGTGGTAAATCCACGGTGGAATCGACAGTAGTGTCCCCAATGAGGGATCGAAAACGTCGGTTAGCACAATGAGGGATCGAAAAAAATTATTTTTCGTCCCGGTAGGCTAAGAGTTTCGTTCAGAAGGGATCGAAAGAGGGGGGTGTGCTACTCTCTCCCTTTTCCAATCCACCTATATCACGCCTCTGAAAACAGACTCTTTAGCCTCTCCCCTAATTCCTTTTCGATGTCCTCTGGATTCCTGTGTTCGACGATAACCTTGTTATTCTCCTCGAACACTCCATGGGACTTCCCAAGTAGCTCAAGTGCCCGGACACGAGTGCTTGGGGGATTGGTTTCATCCATGGCCTCTGACTTCAATCTATCGAGGATCCATTGGGATGTTAGGGTTTCGTGGGCGCGCTTGGCTTCCTTCTTATCTGCCTTGAGATCATCGACGGCCTTCTTGACCTTCTCGACCTTCATGAGGCGGGATGCCAATACACGAATGGATTCGGGCTTGGCGCTCTTCACGTCATACGCCTTCTCGTAGGCGTCCGTGTAGGACAACCCACTTGCGACGAATCCGGCGAACGCGGCCTGCTTTGGAGTTAGCATAGATGGTTTACTCATGCCCCCAACATATAGGCTAAGGCACAAGCGTCAAGTATTTCGGAAAAAATAATTTTTATTGAGGGGGGACTTGACATTTGTATTGTATTGTGTTATCTTTAGGTGTAGCATTGAGATCCGCATAGGCGGAAAAATAATTTTTCTCCAAAGGGGGACAAAATGAGGAAGAATTGCAAGCGCACGGTCAACGCATGGATGAAGGGTGAAGCCTTCGGCAGTCGGAAGGAATCAATCTGGACCGATGGGGAAGGGATCTACTCGTATGCAACGTGGATCCTGTGCGGGCAACGCAGGGGGAAGTACGAGCGCGGGTTCCCGTTCAACGCAACGTGGTACGGTCAAACAACCCGAGTCCACCAGAACGCGATCCGCGCGCACATGGAAGATGAGGGGATCAATCTGCGCATGTACGACAATGTGCCCAAGGGCACGTCCTATCAATCGCCGGAAAAATAATTTTTCTCACAAGGAGGTGGGACCATGGACATTCATACCAAGTACCTTGTCGCCAAGGTCGAAGTGGACGGCCTGCTCGCGGCTCTGGATCACGCGGTCAGGAGGAATGGGTTCGTGCGTGGGGTGTGGATGGTGGTGGTAGCGCGTAGCATCATGAAGCATCACGCCAAGTACAGGGGTTCACGGATCTAAGGATGACATATTGCAGGGGGGATTGACATTCTTCTTGCATCCTGTTATCTTTAGGTGTAGCATCGAGATCGGCCAAGCGCCGAAAAAATAATTTTTCCAAAGGATGCCCAATGGCATACCGCAGAGACGTAGGCGAATACCTCGCCAAGTGTCACTCCTCCATCAAGTCAAACAACTGGTCAGTCTGGATGCGCGCCCGCAAGGCGAACAGCGTCGAGTCGGCGCATCGGATCCTCAAGCGCGCGTTGCCCTACGAGCGCATACCCGAGCCGTGGAAGTCGCGCGAGTGCCATGTGTACCGCCCGCTCATGGCCACAAGTGCGTTCAGTCGCAACAAGGTGGACCCCAAGTACTTCGACATGTACCACACCATCCGGTGAAAAATAATTTTTCACCAAGGAGATTCGCATGATCAAGGCATCGTTGTTTCGAGAGAGTGACAGCGCCAAGGCCGAAGCAGTGGTCAATGTCCTCACGATGTACGGCAGAGACTGGCCATCGAACGGACTGTACGTCCTGCGCGTGGGGCGTGTGATCGCGACCCTGAGTCTGTCGGGTCCGGCACTCCGCATCCGCAATCGTGTGAGGTATGCGGCCCGTCGCGTGGTGAATCGCGCGGCCCGCATCCGTGACGAGGTGGTGGCATGGACGCGTGGTCGTCCCGTGATCCGCACCATTCTGGGCCTGAAGTACGTCGTGGCGGTCTATGAGGTGGACCGTGCCTACGGTGGGGGGGAGGAGGGCGGCTGGTGGTATGACTGCGGGGAGCTTGTGCGGGTGGTCAGGAGATTCCGAAGTGAGGATGACGCCTGTGCATACTCCCGACGAATGAATGACAGGCTCTACAACCGCATGCGCTACTACGGCATCCCCTCATCTTCTTCGGTCTCCTACGCTGGGGGAGAGTACGAGGCCCGTGTGTACGACAACAATGCACCCAAGTATTTCCCCGACAACCGTCCGTTCTACGAGTAAACCACAACCGGAAAAATAATTTTTCCAAAGGAGAAAACCATGAGCAACCACGGTAAGTCCAAGGCGATCAGCGACGGCGAGAACTTCTTCGTCGATCCCGACTGGTGGGAAAGTCTCTCACCCCAAGAGCGCAAAGGTGTGCGGGAGCACGAGAGACTGCACATCGCCGTGTCGGAACGAATGAGGCATGAAGTCATTCTGCCCGTCCATTCCTCCTATGTCCTCAGGGATGCCGTCATGGACCTACCCGAAGGCACATTCCGTCTCCTGATGGAGGCGGTGAAGTTTCGGGAAGAATCCATTCTCCGCGACGCTGAATACTTCCTTAAGTACCATCCCGTAAATGAGGTGGAGCTGAGGATGGCGGAGCATGATCGGTCCAACTGGAGGGCGATCCACGCTTACTCTGATCGCACGGGTGCTAGCGTGAGGCTCGCGTATCGGGTCATGCAGGTCCTTCGAGATGGACGGCCTGCTCGAAACAGAGGGAGGTGACGCGTGAGGTGCGCGGTGGCAGGGTGCAGTAACACGGTTCACCCCGTGCGTGTAGAGTGTGGGATCTACACCTGCATGGAGCATGGCAATCATGCGCCCACCCAAGGGGTGATGGTGCCCACAAACGGGAAGTGTGGGATGACACTCCAACTGATCCCCGGTGAGGCAAAGCATCTTCACCAACTTCTCAAGAAGCAAATCCAGCGCAATCGTTGGGCTGGATAAACTCAACCGGAAAATAATTTTTCCAAAGGAGAAAACCATGAGCCGCAAGACCGAGCACTGGGATGTCACCAAGCACTGGGATGTCACCAACCACACGGTCGAATACTGGACCAAGTGGGTCATTCGATTCAACGAAGTCTTCTATGACGGTGGCAATCTGCAACGGGCGTCAATCCTGATCGGCAGACGTGCCAACGGTGTCCACATCACTCTGCCGAACGATATCAAAGTTTCAATCCAATGGCATTGCCATGTCATGTGCTCTCGCAAGAACCTCAGAGTGTTCCCCTTCTCAGAGCCGTACGATCCCGAGGGGTCTCCTGATGCGGAGCTTTGTATCACGAACCCAGACGGCACGGACTGGACATTCAAGAACGGCGACGAGGTGATCGGATACCAGAGCGTTGATGATACAAGGGCGTGGATCACGAAAGCCCTCATGTCCAAGGGAGGTGACGTATGAAATACACACACTTCCTCGTCGAGTACTTCGACCAAGTGTCTGGTCGATGGGGGGAGCGCATGTTCACGAGCCGGAAGCAGGCCGATGTCTACATGGATGGAATCCATGATCTACTGAGGGCATCGGGTGATCCGCGCCCGACGGTGGGCATGCAATTCCTGACCACACAGCAGGGAAAGAACTGGCGCAAACCAAAGAGGAGGCAGTGATGGATGACAGTGGGGAGGCCGTGGCATTTCTTGTCAAGGTGGTGTGCTACTTCGCCTTGGCCGTGGTGGTGTACCAGATGTGGAGAAATTCTTTTTGAAAAATTATTTTTCCATTCAGGTGCAGTGGGGGTGTAACCAGAAACCCTGATCAGGAGGTAGTATGATCTACCAAGTAATGGCGGTGCTCATGGGATTCATCGCCGGACTCATCGCATGTCCCGCCATCATGGTGTGGGTCTGCACGGTAGCAGAAAAAAAGAATGACTAAAAAAATTATTTTCTTCGCTGCGTGCATGTTCGCATGGGTGGCCTTTATGCCACAGACTCAGGAAAAACCAACCCCCGTGATCAGGCTGGACACGATCTACGCGGAGCCGCCGGATCCGGTTGCGTCTTACCTGATCGAATCCAGATGGGAGTGCGTGTCTGATGGTTGCGCGGACCATGGCGCAATCAGTAGGATAGCGAAGAGAATAAGAGAGGCGAGCGAGAAGCACGGGATACCCGTTTCAATGCTCGTTGGGGTCCTAATGGTTGAGGATCCTTGGTTGGACACACTTGCAGTTAGTAGGGCGGGGGCCATTGGCCTCTTTCAAGTCATGCCGTTCCATAGGAACGCTTGGGATTGCAACGATCCGATGAGGACAGTCGCGGGTTCTGTGTGCAGGGGAGCCGCCATCCTTTCGGACATGTTCAGGAGGCACGGTAACGAGCAAAAAGCTCTACTTGGTTACAACGGATGCCTGAGCGAATACTGTCAGAGCTA
>Ga0208644_1001675_pt1 | contig 18317 bp, 21 predicted proteins | sample VirMetDEL_Nov_18_FD_184517 | JGI IMG/M metagenome (GOLD analysis project Ga0208644, IMG submission 184517) | Aqueous microbial communities from the Delaware River and Bay under freshwater to marine salinity gradient to study organic matter... | ecosystem: Environmental > Aquatic > Marine >... | reverse complement strand
TTATATAAAACTCCATAGAGAGAGGTTACATGAGAGATAATTGGTTACCTAAAGAAGAAAGAAAAACTATTTTATTTTTAGGCGACGACCTCCGTATTCCATCTGGAATCGGCACGATGAGTAAAGAAATCGTGGAGGGAACCTGTCACCGATACAATTGGGTTCAACTCGGCGCCGCTATTAATCACCCCGATGCCGGAAAGGTCTTAGATATATCACAAGACCTACAAAAGACTACAGGTGTTGAGGATGCATCTTGTTTTGTTCACCCTTGGAATGGATATGGTGATTCACACATCCTAAGACAGTTAAGACAACATTACAATCCAAGTGCAATCCTCCACTTCACAGATCCACGATACTGGTTATGGTTGTATAATATGGAACATGAAATTCGTAGTGAGATTCCAATCTTCTTCTATACGATCTGGGATGATTTGCCTTATCCATACTACAATGAAAACTTCTACCGTTCCTGTGATTGGTTAGGTTGTATTTCAAAACAAACATATAACATTGTAAAACAGGTTCGTGCGAGAAAAGAACCTCTTGAACCTTGGCAACTTTCTTATGTGCCACATGGTATCAACACAGACAAGTTCCATCCCGTTGACAAGACTAGTGAAGGATTCAAAACCTTCAGAGATGAAGTTTTACAAGGAAAGGATTATGAGTACGTGGTCTTCTATAATTCACGAAATATTCGTCGTAAGATGACGAGTGATATTATGCTTGCATTTCAACAGTTCGTTCGTCAACTTCCAGAAGAAAAGAGAGACAAGACTTGTCTGTTGATGCACACACAACCTGTCGATGATAATGGAACAGACTTGCGGGCAGTTCACAGAGATGTGACACCAGATATCAATCTGTTGTTTACGAACAGAAGGTTTGAACATGAAGGCATCAATATGCTTTACAATGTGGCCGACATCACGGTCAACATATCCAGTAACGAGGGGTTTGGTCTGTCGGTTGCTGAAAGTTTGATGACAGGAACCCCTGTAATTGTAAATGTCACGGGTGGCCTACAAGACCAGTGTGGATTTGTAAACGACGAGGGCAATCTACTGGACCCAGATGTAGACTATACATACGATTGGGGTTCTAATCACGACGGGCGGTTTAAAAAACATGGTGAATGGGTAATACCAATATTCCCAGCATCTCGTAACTTAGTTGGTTCTCCTATAACTCCCTACATTTATGATGACCGTTGTAAGTGGGAAGAGGTCGGTGACGCCATTATGGAATGGTATAATCGTGGTGACGAAAAGAGACGACAAGCAGGAGAACTGGGTCGTCAATTCTGTCTCAATGAAGGTGGGTTACACGCCGAAAATATGTGTAATCTTTTCATTGAAGGAATGGACAAAGCGATGGAAAACTTTACTCCAAGAAAACCATTTTTCCTAGAGAGAGTTTAATGTCTAGACCCCCGTTTTCCAAAATTTTTTTTTGACCAAATTTTTACCTATAGGAAATTTTTATGAGTTATAGACCAAAGTGTGTTGTGAGAGCGCCAGTCGCCACAAGGTCCGGTTATGGTGAGATGTCTAGAGACATTGTTAGACATCTTATTGAATATGACAAATATGACGTTGAAGTCCATTCCATCAATTGGGGTGATACTCCAATGAATGCGTTGGACGAAAACGAACCAATGGACAAAATGATATTGGAAAGAATTCGTTCAGAACAACTCCAGTCCCAACCGGACCTTTATGTGTCAATTTCAGTTCCAACAGAATTTAGACCAGTGGGTAGATACAATATTGGTATAACTGCGGGTATTGAAACCACTCAGGCAAGTCCTGAGTGGGTTCAGGCAATGAATCAAATGGACGTAACTTTCGTAATTTCAAATCACTCTAAAAGGGTATTTGAAACCTCAAAATACGAAGCTAGAGATCAAAATCAAAATGTAATTGGTATAGTTCAATGTGAAAAACCAATCGAGGTTTTAAATAACTGTGTAGACACATATATCTACAAAAAGATAAATGAATTTGAGTTAGAAAAAAGTATCAAAAATTTGTTCAACGATATTCCAGAAAAATTCAACTATTTGTTTGTTGGTCACTGGCTTAGAGGTGATATGGGACAAGACAGAAAAAATGTTGGGTTGTTGATTAACGTATTCTGTCAATTGTTCAAAAGAAAGGAATTTACTGAAAAACCTGCTCTTATTTTAAAGACTAGTGGTGCTGGATATTCACTTCTTGACCGTGAACAGATTTTGGACAAGATTAGACGAATTAAGGAAAGTATTCCACTAGAACCAGGCGAATCGTTCCCTAACGTTTATGTCTTGCATGGTGACCTTACAGAAAAGGAAATGGCATCATTATATAGTCATCCAAAGGTCAAGGTTCACATTTCATTCACAAAGGGTGAAGGATTTGGTCGCCCTCTCCTTGAAGCATCACTCAGTGGTAAACCAGTGATTGCTCCCGGTTGGTCGGGACACCTTGACTTCTTAGACCCCAACAATGCGATTTTACTTGGTGGTCAACTCAACGATGTTCACGATTCTGCTATTTGGGACAAGGTTATTATTAAGGGTTCCAAATGGTTTGATATTGACCCCAATATGGGTGCACAAGCTATGGTGGAATTGTTTAACAACTACCAATCTTGGAAAAATAAAGCCGGAGATTTAGCTAAGAAAAACAAAGAAAACTTTAATTACAAAAAGATACAAAAGATTACTTGGCAGTTATTGGACAAGTATGTTCCAGAGTTTGAAGCTCCCATCCGACCGATGAAATTAAATCTACCTAAACTTAGAAAACCAACTGACTCAGATGATTCTTCTAAGATGCCAAAAATTCAATTACCTAAGTTAAAGAAAATTGAAAAATGAAAGTAACATTTTTTTCTGAAACTGGTCAAAATCTAAAATATCCGAGAAATTTCCCAAACGCTAGAACTGAGGTTGCTTGGTGTTTAGCACTAGATGCTCCCATGTGTCATTTACAAAATCTTCCACAGGAAGAGTTTGATTTGGGGATTGTAATTATCCCAAAATCAAATCCTATGGTGGACATCAATCATTACAGACAGATATGTAAAAATGTTGCTGTAATGCAGGAAGGACCACATTGGTATTTTCAAGATTATCCGGTCGCTCAACAATTTCATTATTATGAAACATTGACTAGTGCTGATTGGGTGTATTGTCACAATACTTCAGATTTGAAGTATTATAGGGGGTTAGCATTGAAAGATGTACGAGTTATGCAATCTCTTATGATACCAGCCGGACTAGAACCTAACTTAACAGAAGGTAATGGTATCATGATAGGTGGTAACTTTGTTAGTTGGTACGGTGGATTTGATAGTTTTGTGGTCGCTAACTATATTGACTCCGACATATACTGTCCTTCTATGGGTAGAAAACAAAAATCTGAAGATGAAATACAGGGAATAACTTATCTACCCTACATGAGTTGGAGGGAATGGATACATACGTTGGGAAGTTTTAAAATTGGAGTCCATTTGATGAGAACCCATGCGGCAGGAACATTTGCTATGAACTGTGCGTTTCATGGAATTCCTTGTATCGGTTATCATGGTTTAGATACACAAGAAAGACTACATCCAATGACTACTGTAGAGATCGGAGACTTAGAGAAAGCATCACAAATAATTGAAAGGTTAGACTCTGATCAAGAATTTTATGATGCCTGTAGTCTGGTCAGTAGACAACATTTTCAATTATATTATAGTGAAGAAAATTGGTTACAAAATTGGAGAACAATACATGAACTTGATTAGTTTTATTATTCCGTCACGAAACAATTTAAAGTATCTTAAACAAGCCTATCATAGTATTAGAACCAATACAGAACATCAACATGAGATTTGTATAGCTTCAGACTTTAGTAATGATGGAACAGTCGAGTGGGTTAGGGAGATCATGGAGTTCGATCCAAATGTTAAATTACATATCAATGATGGTCCAACACGCCTTGGTCACACCATCTTGTATGATACCCTAATCAATGATTATGCTAGTCACGATAGAGTTATTATATTCCACGCTGACATGGTTCTGTGTCCCGGCGCAGACGAAGAGATTGATAAGTATCTAGAACCGGGAGTGGTGGTGTCGTTGACCCGTATAGAGCCACCTCTCCATCCACCGGGCCCAGAGAAGATTATAGCAGATTATGGTATTGAACCAGAAGAGTTTGATGTAGAAAAGTTCTTACGGGAATTACCAACATATAAACAAGACAAAGTTACAGAAGGTATCTTTGCTCCTTGGGCAATCATGAAAGAAGACTTCCAATCTATAGGTGGTCATGACCCATTGTTTGCACCACAGTCGAAAGAGGATTCAGACATATTCAATCGTTTCCTATTGAACGGATACCGATTCGTACAAACATGGAAAGGTTTCGTGTACCACATGACTTGTCGTGGTAGTAGATTCAAAGATGGTGCTATGAGAAATCCAGACGGTCATGTGTTCATGAAAGGTAGAGAATCTGATGAATGGCTTGCACAAAATCAACGTAGTACTCGTAATTTTATTAGAAAGTGGGGCCATTTCGTGAGACATGATGCACACATGAAACCCATTGTTCCACATAAATATGACATTGGTTTTGTAATTGAAAACTGTACACCACAAATATTAGAAGCATTAGAACCTTGGTGTTCTACAATTTATGTAGATTGTGACATCGAAGAATACATTAAAAAAGAACAACCGAATACTGATTATGACTTGACAAAAAGAATATTTGCTACTACTTTAACTAAGTCGTTCGATAATGATGTGTTGGTCCAATTTGATGGATCTCAGTTGAGAACAAATGAATCAGCAAATCTATTTTCACAATTACCAGACATCTTGGACGATAGTGGAGAGATTGGAGAATTTCAACTTGATATTTTTTACATAAGGATAAATGCGTTAAATCACAAAGAACATGAGTTGATTAATTTATGAAAGATTTTATGACCGAACATTACAAGTTGAATGATGTCTTCAACTGTGATTTAAGGGGAATGAAGTTAGTAGAAATTCCTTGGTTAGAAATACAGTTACAAGAACAAACAGAAGAAAGCGACATTTTGATTATAGGAGAACGAGCTGCCAATGATGGAATTACACAGGCCGCTCTTAAAAATCCATTTAATTCAATAACCGCTACAGACATTATGAGTAGTCCAGAAAATTCTCACCTTAGTAAATTGACTAAAAATGTGGATTGTATTGAATTTGTTCAAGCCGACTTTGTGTCTTATGATTATGCTAAAAAATTTGATTACATTGTTTGTATAAATGTTTTAGAACATTTTGGTATGAATTTTTCTCAACAGTCAATGTTTGATGGAGAGTTAGCGGAAGATGATTATATAAGATGGAACCACGATTTGAGAGCTTTGAATAAAATGATGAGTTTGTTAAAAGATGGTTCAGAATCTAAAATAATAATAACCGTTCCAGCAGGACAACCAATTTTAAGTGGTGATATTGATATCAATAACGATATGCCATTTATTAGAAGATATGATGTTAGAAGAATTAAAATTATTGAAAGATTGGTAAATGAGTTTGGTAAAAACATAAATAATGAATTTTTCTTTTCAAAGGATTTTGTTGAGTGGTTTGAAGCTGATGAATCTATAACACATCCAAATTCTATTTCATATAACAATCCTCATTCACCTAATATTTGTTGGGCTTTTACAATAACAAACTAGGAAATATATTATGTCAGATATAACAGTAGTATTAAACGGGTTTCGTCGCCCTGAAAATTTAAATGAACAATTAGATGCATTAAATAACCAAACAGTTAAACCAAAAGAAATTTTATTGTGGTATAATCACCCCGGCGATGATAACTTAAATTATGATATTGGAACAGAAATTCCAGTGGCATATTGTAATTACAATTTTGGTGTATGGGCTAGATTTTATTTTGCTATGAATGCACAAAATCCTTATGTTTGTATATTTGATGACGACACTATACCAGGCAGAAGGTGGTTGGAAAATTGTTTGAACACAATGAAAACACACGAAGGTCTATTGGGAACAATTGGTCTATTATATACAAATCCTTCTCCCCCCGGCCCCAAATGTTCATATTATGAACAGTATATCAGATTTGGTCAAGCGAAAACCGCGGTTAAAAATAATGAACCAGTTCAGGTTGATTTGGTCGGACATAGTTGGTTTTTTAAAAGAGAATGGTTAAGTTATATGGTCAGAGAATTGCCTCACCCCAGATATAATACTTGTGGTGAAGATATGCATTTTAGTTATATGTTGCAAAAATATGCAAATATACCAACTTTCGTGCCTCCACACCCCTCTAATGACCAAGAGTTGTGGGGGAGCATAAAGGGGTCAGTTTATGGAACTGATTCGGTATCTATGTGGGAAACAAATCAACAAAGTATAGACGGCATTCCTTTTAAACAATTGATGAATGAACATTTTATAGAACAAAGACATAAGGGTTGGAAACTGATAAATGAACGGTAAAATATTATTTTGTCTGGGAACAAGACCAGAGTGGCTGAAAATAAAACCTATCTTAGATTTGTTGAATCGCGATCAGTATAAAATATTATTCACTGGTCAACATGAAGATTTATTAAAAGGTCTTGATTTTGATTATAAAATTATTATGGAAGAAAATTCTTCAAATAGATTGAATAATATTTTCATAAATTGTTTAAAACAGTTTCCAATAGACAATACATTTAATTCTGTATTGGTTCAGGGTGATACCGCTTCTGCTTATGCTTGTGCCCTCGCTGCATTTAATAGGGGATTGAAGATTTATTATTTAGAAGCCGGCCTTAGAAGTTATAATTTAAGACATCCCTATCCAGAAGAAGCATACCGTCAGATGATTTCTAGAATATCTGATGTAAATTTCTGTCCCACAGAATTATCCAAGAAAAATTTAGAATCTGAAATGGTGAGTGGTAAAAATTTTGTAGTCGGTAATACAGTATTAGATAATTTAGTTGAGTATAAAGATAAGTGTGAGTATACTAATAAAGTATTGGTCACATTACATCGTAGAGAAAATCACGATTTAATGGAAAATTGGTTCAATACATTAGATGATATTGCTAAGAAACATGATCATTTGGAGTTTATTATACCAATACATCCAAACCCAAATGTCAGTAAACACAAAGATTTACTAACTAACTTGACAGTAGTTGATCCCATGTCACATGAAGACTTATTAGAATTGTTGGTTAAATGTAAATTTGTAATTACTGACAGTGGAGGATTGCAAGAGGAAGGTACATTCTTTAATAAGAAAGTTATTGTGTGTAGGATTACAACTGAACGGCCAGAGGGTAAATCATCTGGTCATTTACATATGTGTGGTGTTCCCTATGCACTGTCTGAGTTAGTTGACAAAATAAACAAAAACCATTATATTAATTCACCGTGTGTATATGGAGACGGAAATTCTTCTGAAAAAATTGTGAGGATTTTAAATGAAAAGTTTTAGGGAAGACTTGATAAATTTGACTAACAAAATTAAAAACGGAGAACATTTTGCATATCTAAGATTTTCAGATGGAGAACTTAGAGTTTTACAAAACAAAAGGGTTGTAATAGATTACAATAGAGTTTGTGTTGGTGATCATGACAATAAAATAGGATGGACAATTACAGAAAATGAACATAAAGAATTTGATCCAGAAAAACATGGGTGGGTTAGAGATAAATTAATAGATACATTTCTGCATAATGAAGAAAATTATTATAAAGGAATTTCTTGTAGGTGTTGTTTGTCTGGAAAACATGGTTTTACACCCGAAGAAGAATTTTTGTGGCAGGTAGAAGAAAGTGGATTAGACATAGATGATTATAGATTAACTTGGTCAAATTTATTTTTAAATGGAAATTATCCTTGGTTTTTGGAAAATACAGTAAAGGAATTTGCTAATCATGATTTAATCATTGTCTGTAACAAAAATTATAATGACTCTGAACTTCCATTTAAGGAAAAGGTGAAAAAATGGTTCACTGTCGGGGAAAACTGTATGGTAAATGACATTGATTTGATAGAAACAATTAAAAGTTATGTCGAAGAAAATAAAATACAAAATCATTTGTTTTTGTTATCTGCGGGGTCTCTGAGTGAATTTATAGCATACGAAATGTGGCAAATAAATAAAAATAATAGTTACATAGATATTGGTTCTACACTCAATCCTCTGTTGGGGTTTCCCCTTGATAGAAGGTATCTTAGAGGATATTGGGCAAATGCTAGTGATGGTATAGAAGACATTCAAAAAATTTGTATAAAATGAGGAATTATGAAATTAAAGAATAGTGTAGTTTTGATTACGGGTGGAGCTGGAAATATTGGTTCATATATTATGGACGAAGTTATATCTTCTGGTGCAAGAGAAATCATAGTTGTGGATAACTTCTTTAATTCTGATAAACAATACCTAGAAGGTAAGAATGTAACCGTGTATCCAATTGATATTTCTAGTTTGGAAGAAATGACATTTGTGTTTGAGAAACACAGACCAGATTATGTTTTTCACTGTGCGTCTATGTTAATTCAAGATAGTGAAACTTTGCCTAGAAAGTCAATGAACACAAACATAATAGGCACATTCAACGTGGTAGATCTCTCAAACAAATTTGGTGTTAAGAAGATTTGTTATTCATCTTCCGCTTCTGTATATGGGGAGCCAAAATATTTACCTGTGGATGAAGATCACCCGTTTCAATATGATAACTTTGTTTATGGGTGGACAAAGATTACTGCTGAGTTGATATTCAGATCTGAATGTAAGTGTGATTGGTTAGGGTTTAGATATTATAATGTTTATTCAGATAGAATGAGACAAGGTGCATTTTATACTCAGGTGTTCCCCATATTCTATAACAAGATTAAGAACGGAGAACCAATAACAATATATGGAGACGGTTCACAAACAATGGATTTGATTCATGCCGAGGACATTGCAAAAGCAAACATTCTTGGATTAGAGAGTGATGTTTCTAATGAGTTTTTTAATGTGGGGTCTGGAAAAGAAACATCCGTTCTTGAGTTAGCTAAGATGATGATGGAAATGATGGACAAGGAAGTGGAGATAAACATAGTCCCACAAGATTCTCAGAAGGTAAAGAATCGTAGAAGTAGCACAAATAAAATCAATCAACTTCTAAAGTTTGTCCCAACAAAGACAGTCAAACAGGGTCTTGAACAATATTTAAATAGTTTATGAAATACATTTTGTTAGGAGCTAGTGGGACAGCTAAGGTTATTGCATCTTCCTTATTAAGAAATGGAACTTGGGCAGAAGACATAATTGTATTGGATGATGATGAAACTAAAATAGGAAATTTTCTTTTGAATGGGATGGTTCCGATAGTTGATAAGATCGGCAATCTTAAAAACAACACAGGAAATATAATAAACTGTGTTGGTTCAATTGGAGATAACAGTTTAAGAAATAAAATATTTACTATTGTAGGATCTTATACAATTGAATCATATTATGACATTAAACCCAGCATAAAATTTTCTGGTTATATTGACCCCACTTGTGTTATTTTTTATTCAAAAATTTCAGATTCAGTTATATTATTACCAAATGTTACTATAAATGTGGGAACACAGATTGGAAACAATGTTCTAATTAATACGGGTTCAATTATAGAACATGATTGTAAGATAGGAGATTATACTTTCATAGCGCCTGGTTGTAATATAGCCGGAAATGTCACTATTGGTAAAAATGTTTTTATAGGTATAGGGACTACTATAATCGGTGGAGTTACCATAGGAGACAATGTTGTTATTGGAGCGGGTTCTCTGGTCCTACGAGATGTAGAAAGCAATTCTAAAGTTTACGGTCATCCGGTGCACAAATGATTATATCCAAATGTCCTCTTAGAATTTCTCTTGCCGGTGGTTCTACCGACCTCCAAGAGTTTATTGATGAGTATGGTTATGGACAGGTTATCAGCTTTCCTAGTACTTTGTATACCTACATAACATTAAATCAACGACATGATCAATTCTACAGAATAAATTACACCAAAACAGAAACCGTAAAAGATCCTAACAAAATCAAAAATGATATAGCTAGGGAGGCAATTAAACATTTTAATCTACCTCCCGTTACCATAACATTTAACTCAGACATCCCGGCAACAGGAAGTGGACTTGCTTCTTCTTCATCTTACATGGTAGCCTTGGTAGAAGCGTGTCACAGGTTCCTTGGGTTGCGTAGGTCACAACTTCAGGTGTGTAATCTTGCACATGAATTAGAATTAAAAATCAATCCATTGACTGGGCACCAAGATGCCGTTGGTTGTGGTATTGGTGACTTGAAGAAAATCAGATTCCATTCGTATAAAAAAGAATTTACATATATTGATTCGTATGTGTTGCGTTACAATAGATTGTATTTGGTTCCAACTAATGTTTCCAGACAATCAACTGACATACTAAAGACAATTGATATTCACAAATCATACGAACTACTACAATCCGTAGATAAATTAGTTGCAACTGCGAACGATGATGAGTTGTTTCATAAGTGGATGAATGAGGCTTGGGAAAGAAAGAAACAAACTTCTGAACATATTATGACAGAAGAATTGATACAAGTTGAAAAGCAACTATTAGAAACCCCATATGTTAAATCAATGAAGTTGTGTGGTGCTGGTGGTGGTGGGTATTTCTTTGTTATAGCAGATGGATATATTGATGGTATTGAAATTGATATAGACACCGTGGGGGTGCAATCATGGGATGTGTAATTTGTGGTCACAATCAATTTAAAACCATTGTAGAAGAAGATGGATTTAAATATGGAATGTGTAAACGTTGTAGCCATGTACAACAAGAAGTTATATTAGCTCCAGAAGAATATTTAGAGTTACCATACGATTCTCAATGGCATGATTACGACACACATTCTAAAAACCGTGCACAATACATATATGAATTTATTCACAGTGGAGTTTTGGCGTATTGGATGTGGACACCGACTATATGTGATGTAGGTTGTGGTTGGGGTGGTCCGTTGAAATACATGAAAGAATGGTTTAGATCTCCAGAAGCATTTGGTATAACTCCAAACATTGATAACAAAACAACAGAATGGAATAAAGATTTAAATATAGAATATACTGATTTTGCAACTTACGAAGTAACAAAAAAATATGATTTGGTTACGATGGTTCACACACTAGAACATATGATTGACCCCAGAAAATCTTTAGATAAAATAAGACAATTAGTTTCGTCGTCAGGTTTGGTGTATATAGAAGTGCCTAGTTTCGATTGGGTATCAGTTAGAACATCACCGTGGTATGTCCCAGTTCATGTTTCTTATTTTTCTAAAAACATACTACGAAAAATTGTAGAAGAGGCCGGATTCCAAATTGTAAAAATTAAAGAGAGTAGATATTGGGGAAATATAAAAGTATTAGCAAGACCAGTTGACAATCAGTCCGTGCGCTCTTATATTAATAGAAGGTCAATACTTTTATGGAAATTGAAAAAGATATTAATACATCCGATATACAGAATCTTGTTTAACATTAGAAATATAAAACCAAACGAGTGAGGTTATATGCCAATTAAGAAACACAATCCATATCAAATTGTTAAGATGTTTGAAGAAGAAATGCAAATTTACACTGGCGCACCTTATGCTGTAGCCGTTTCAAGTTGCACAGACGCCTTACTTTTGGCGTGTATGTATGAAGAGGTAAAGGAAGTTACAATACCTAAACACACCTATGTATCCGTTCCCATGTCTATTACTCAAGCGGGTGGGTCAGTTAACTTTGATGACAGAGTATGGAAGGGGGTCTATCAGTTAGAACCATATCCAATTTATGATTCTGCAAAGAGATTAACTTCAAATATGTATATAGAAGGAACTCATATGTGTCTGTCATTTCATCTTAAAAAGCCTCTCTGTATTGGAAAGGGTGGTATGATTCTGACCGACAGTAAAGAAGCGTATGATTTTTTTATTAAGGCTAGATATGAGGGTAGATCGTTTGGTGAGGGTATAACATACGGAACCGATGAAATAGATATTATGGGTTACAATGCCTACATGACCCCCGAACAAGCTGCTAGAGGGTTGTGGTTACTACAACATTACCCAGAACACGCTGACGATCAGATAGAAGTTCCAAATTACAGAGATTTAACAACATTTCCTGTTTTTTCCGAGTAAGGTTATGAACCTAGATGAATTAGTATCTGAAATACAAAGTATACCACCATGGTTACCAAAAGCAATATTACATGAGGTAACAGAAGCATCTAAAGTAATAATCATAGGTAATGGTGGATCTAATAGTATAGCTTCTCACATCGCTGTAGACTATCGTAAGTTTCTCAACAAGCGAGTGGATGTGTTGACCGATACTTCTATGTTGTCCATGTTGGTCAATGACTACGATACACACCAAGAGTATGCTAAGTTCATAGAAATGAATTACGAAGAGGGTACGCTGGTCATACTCATATCTTCATCAGGCAATTCCCCGAACGTGGTGAATGCTTTATTAAAGGCTATGGAATTAAAATGTGGTATAATTTCTTTAACGGGCTTTGACCGTAATAATAAATTAAATCTAGCGATACAACCTTACGGTCGTCGAATAATCTATCACGTTAAAAGCCATTCATATGGTGTGGTAGAGAACGCACATCAAATACTTTTACATTCAATCGTGGATTCATAGGACATGATAATTTACATAGATATTGACGAAACCATTTGTCATTCCCCCAACAGAGAATATGACAAAGCCACACCAATCAAAAGAAATATTGATAAAGCAAATAAACTTTATGAAGAAGGACATCATATTGTTTATTGGACTGCGCGTGGCCGAAGTTCAGGAATAGATTGGCATGATTTAACTGAACGACAATTAGAAGAGTGGGGTGTTAAATATCATGTGTTAGATACCAAAACAAAACCTTCATACGATTTGTTAATTTGTGATAAGGTTATGAATACACGGGATTGGTGATGAAAACGGCTCTTTGTCTATCCGGTTATTTCTCTTCAACAAGGGATATCTCATCAAGGGGTATAGATGGATATGCTCACATCAAAAAACACGTATTGGATAAAGTCAATGTCGATGTTTATATACACAGTTGGGATGTATTTAATAAGGAGTTGATATTAGGTATATATAAAGATATTCTAGTAGATCATTTATTTGAACCACAGATAAATTTTCAATATGTTGTGGATAAAAATAAATTGAATACTATTTCAGTTAGACCAAATGAACCTCCATTTTGGACTGCTTTTTCTCAGTGGTATTCTATACAAAAATCATTTGAATTGATGTTAAAATCAAATATTAATTATGATTGTGTAATAAAAGGAAGATTTGATTTAGGTAGAATAAATAGAAGCACCACAGGACCACACAATCCAGGCAATCCATATCCCGTTCAGTGTATAAATTTTGATCCCAATCTAGATATGAAACATTTTTATATGGCAGATTGGCAATATTTTGAAAAAGAGGGTCCACCAGACATGTGGTTCTATTCTAATTTAGAAAACATGAAACATTTCTCCAGAGTATTTGATATCTTATCTGAAGATATAATTCCAGAGTCACCCTACGGGATGTGGTGTGGTGAAAATGACGGTGGTATGTTGAATGCTATTAAATCTTGGAAATGGTTTTTAATCAGAACCAGATTGTGGGAAATATCCAAACCATTAAAAACACATTGGGAATAAAATGAATTTAGTTTTATATACACACACTGATATGAAAGATATATGGCCTATGTGTTTTGGCCAAATGAAAAAATTTATACCGAAAGAAATTAAAGTATATGTTTTGGTAGATAAACAAGACGATGATATTCCAGATGAATATATTCAATTAATATATGATGATTCCTTAACCTATACTGAACGTTGGATGTCTGTTCTTGACAAAATAGAATCTGAAATTATATTATTTCTACATGAAGATTTCATTTTGTTGGATTCAATTGATTGGGATACAATAGATAAATATGTTTCTTATGTTAACGACGAGTTACTTTATAGCATTAAGTTGATTAGAAGTGATGTCTCTCTTCAAAAGAATTGTGAATTTGATGAAACTTTGATTACTTCGGCAACATTAAAGTTGTGTATACAACCAACTATTATAAAGAAAAATATATTTTATATCTTGTTACATAATGTGGGTCCGAGTTCCATTTGGGATTTTGAAAGAAATGTAGAATACACAGGTGATGATTACATGGTGTATTTAGGAAATGAAAAGAAAAGGGGAAGACATCATTACGACAGTGTGGTTTTTCCCTTTATTGCTTCCGCTATATCAAAGGGTAAATGGACTATGAGCGAATATGGAAGTGAATTGACTAGTTTGTTTATCGAATATAATATTGACCACAACCTTAGAGAAAAAATATGATTAAATTAATTATATTTGATTTGGATGGTGTATTGGTAGAAGCCAAAGAAATACATTATGAATCTTTGAATGATGCCATTAACAGAGTTACTAACGATTCTTCGATGGAAATAGAATGGGAAGAACATCTTTCAATTTATGACGGTCGTAAAACCACACAAAAGTTAGAGATGTTAACAGAGAAAAAGGGATTAGATAGTTCTTTACATGAAGAAATTTGGAATGTTAAACAGGACATAACAATAGAAAAATTAAGACAGTTAAAAATAGATACACGATTGGTAGAAATATTCCAGAAACTATCAGATTTTAAGATAGCTTGTTGTTCTAATTCAATTCGTAAAACTGTTTTAACTGTGTTGGCTAAACTTGGTTTAATGGAATATATGGATTTGATTATATCCAACGAGGATGTAAAGAATAGTAAACCACACCCTGAAATGTATTGGAAGGCAATGAGCGTAATGAAAGTTCTTCCCGAAGAAACATTAATTGTAGAAGATAGTCCGCCAGGCCTCCTCGCAGCCACTCGTAGTAGAGCGCATATATTACGAGTTAATAATCCACAAGACTTGACATATGATAAACTTTATGACAAATTAAACTTATCAAATAACAAGTTGACTAAACCAAAGTGGCAGGGAAATAAAATGAATGTATTAATTCCAATGGCCGGGGCAGGATCTAGGTTTCAACAAGCTGGATATAGTTTTCCCAAACCATTGATTGATGTTCGTGGAAAACCGATGATTCAGGTTGTTGTAGATAATTTATCTATTGAGGCACAATACATTTATGTAGTTCAAAAAGAACATAGAGAAAAATATAATTTAGATACATTTTTAAATCTTATAACTCCCAGTTGTAGTGTTGTCGAAGTTGATGGAGTTACTGAAGGAGCCGCTTGTACCACATTATTAGCAAAAGAATTGATTGATAATAATGAATCCTTATTAATGGCTAATTCGGATCAATTTATTGTGTGGGACTCAAGTGAGTTTATGTATAAAATGATCGAGCAAAATTTGGATGGGGGAATAGTCTCTTTCAGATCTACCCATCCAAAGTGGTCATTTGCAAAAATAAATGAACTTGGTTATGTCAGTGAGGTTGCGGAAAAGAATCCTATTTCTGATATAGCTACGGTTGGTATTTACTATTGGAAACACGGTTCTGATTATGTTAAGTATGCTGAACAAATGATAGAAAAAAATGTTAGAGTTAATAAAGAATTTTATGTATGTCCTGTATTCAATCAAGCGATAGAAGACGGAAAGAAGATTAAAACTTTTGATATAGATGAAATGTGGGGATTAGGAACACCGGAAGATTTGAAATATTATTTGGAAAATTATGAATAAAATTATTTTTAAACTTAAACAGGTTCCCATAAGTATTTGTGTCAGAACAGGACAAATTTCGCCTGAAGAAGAAATAATTGAATGTCAAATTGTAAAACAAGAAAATAATTTGATACAATTTATTCCTTACATTTCTCCAGAAAAAATTTACTTAGAACAACATAATAATTCTGTGGGAAGAACATGGACGGAACACAATGAAGCATTCTCTAATTTAATAAAGAAATATGAAACAAAAAATATAACAGAGATTGGTGGGGGTTCAGGAAATATATTCTCTAAGTTTAGTGATTTTGATGCATGGACAGTAATAGATCTAAATCCTTACGATGTTTATAATGATGTTCGTGTAAATAAAATACAAGATTTATATGATCCCAATTTTATTAACAAAAATGATGTGGTAATAAGTTCTCATGTTATAGAACATATGTTTTATGTTGAAGATTTTTTAACGTCTTTAAGAAATAGAAATCCAAAGTATCATATATTTTCTATGCCAAACATGGAAGGCTACGCTAGATCAAATTATTCTGCAACTATTTTTGTTGAACACCCAAATTATCTTCCCGAAATAGTAATGGATTTACTTCTTGTTAGAAATGGGTGGGAAATTGTAGAAAAGAATTTTTTTAAAGAACATTCTATATTTTATGTAACAAAACCATCACAAGAATATGTAACTACTAATTTGCCTGATAAAAGTGAAGACATAATAAAATTGATTTCCTATCTTCAGAAAAGAGCACAACAAGTAAAGGATAAAAAATTTTATGTGTTTGGTGCTCATTTAACTTATTATTATTTACTGAATATGGGAATATCTGAAGATCAGATATTGGGTGTGGTAGACAATGATTGGAAGAAGTGTGGCAAAAGAATGTATGGACACAACACTAAAGTATTACATACAAGTGAATTATTACCGGGATCTAATATATTTCTGGAGATGGGACCATACAATGAGGAAATCAAGGAGTCCTTGAAGGACATGGAACTAATATGATTCTAATATCACATCGCGGAAACCTAAATGGTAAAATAGTAGAAAGAGAAAACCACCCAGATTATATTGATGAAGCAATCAATCTAGGATATGATGTAGAGATTGACATTTGGGTGGTAGAGGGTTATATTTTTTTAGGACATGATCGTCCAGATACTAAAATAGACATTGGGTGGTTGACAGACAGATCGGATAAACTGTGGATTCATTTTAAAAATACAGATGCTTTAGAATATTTTCATGGGAGTCAGTTTAATTATTTTTGGCACGATACGGATGTGGTCACGTTGACATCATACAATTATATTTGGGCTTATTCGGGTAAACAACCAATCAAAAACAGTATTGCTGTCTTACCAGAAATTTATGATGATGATGTATCAAAATGTTTGGGAATTTGCAGTGATCAAATACAAAGTTATGGAGAAAAAATAACATGAAAAGAGCCTTAATTACGGGAGTTAATGGTCAAGACGGAAGTTATATGGCGGACCTTCTACTTGAGAAGGGTTACAAAGTATTTGGTATGGAACGAAGAAGTTCTAGAGAAAATAGAGATAACACAACTCACTTAGTTGATAATTCAAATTTTGAGTTTGTCAAAGGCGATTTGTCTGACCAGAATAGTCTTCTACGATGTCTAAAGATTTCAGAACCAACTGAGATATACAACTTTGCCGCTCAATCGTTTGTGGGTGAGAGTTGGAATACACCAGAACAAACAAGCGACATAACGGGTCTAGGAGCGTTACGACTCCTTGAAGCTATACGGGAGTATGGTAAGGATGTTCGCTTCTATCAGGCGTCTTCCAGTGAAATGTTTGGTCGTATGGTGGAGAACCCAGCCACCGAACGAACTCCGTTCTACCCAAGGTCACCCTATGGTGTATCTAAGTTATATGCTCATTGGATTACAAAGAACTATCGTGAGAGTTACGATATGTTTGCCGTCAGTGGTATCTTATTTAACCACGAAAGTGAACGACGAGGTATTGAGTTTGTGACCCGTAAGATTACGAATGGAGTAGCAAAAATTGCATTGGGATTGAGTGATAGTATTAGTCTCGGTAACCTTGATGCCAAACGTGATTGGGGTTACGCTCCTGACTTTGTTGAAGCGTCTTGGATGATGTTACAACAAGATACTCCCGATGACTATGTTATTGCTACGGGTGAGACTCGTAGTATCAGAGATTTCTTAGATGAGGCCTTTGCAGCAATTAACATAGATGACTGGACTAATTATGTAAAACAAGACCCTCGTTATTTTAGACCCGCGGAAGTAGATGTTCTACGGGGTGATTACTCAAAAGCAAAAACCGAATTGGGTTGGAATCCAAGAACATCGTTTGGTGTTTGGGTACAACTAATGGTAGAGAATGACATTCATCTATTACAACCATGAAAGACATATTTGATTATTTAAAAGATAATGTGACCGTGGTAGGACTTTCTGGAACAGCAGGTTCTGGTAAGGATTATGTTGCTA
>Ga0208644_1001673_pt1 | contig 18325 bp, 19 predicted proteins | sample VirMetDEL_Nov_18_FD_184517 | JGI IMG/M metagenome (GOLD analysis project Ga0208644, IMG submission 184517) | Aqueous microbial communities from the Delaware River and Bay under freshwater to marine salinity gradient to study organic matter... | ecosystem: Environmental > Aquatic > Marine >... | reverse complement strand
TAGAACAGAATTTCCAACTCCTGATTTTTTACCTAATAATCCTTTTTCTATAACAAACGGAAATAAAATAATGACTGTAAGTTTTCCTGATTACTCTACAGAAGCTCAAGGAGGAGAATTAAATTATGTGAGATTTCAAGGTGTTAAAAGTGCTGTTGGTGCTAGATCAATAGAACAAATAGAATTATCCTCTACACTTAATGCAAATATTTCTGCTACAGCTACTTCAATTACTTTATCTGCTGGAGATGGTTCTTTTTGGTTGCCATCAAATAGCTATGTAGTAATTGAAAAAGTAAATAGTGAAACAGGTAGATATGAAAATGAAGTTGTTTTTTATCAAACTTCAACTATTGATGTAGGTACAAGTATAGTAACTTTAAATAACTGTGTTCGTGGAACGGCTGCTACTTTTAGAGGAGAAACTTTTCCTAATACTACTGCAAGTTCTCATTTAGCAGGTGCTAAAGTTTTTGGTTGTCGTCTTGCTTCTATAGATCCAGATACTGTTGTGACAGGTGCACAACCAGCAACTATACAACAATATAATAGATTTACTGTTGACATGCTTGAAAATTCAACGTCGACAGCAACAGGAGGCGGTTTACAGTGTACAGTTGGCCCAGTAAATGATAGAGCTTAATTATGATAAATAAAATTTGGAATTGGATAAAAAATATTTTTAAACCTGAAAAACAGGACCCTCATCTTACAATGTATGAGGAAGTAGAGGAAACTCCAAGACAAAAAAAGATACGTTTAAAATATAAAAAGGAGTCAGAATAATGGCTGGATTAAGTTATAGTGATTTAGTTACACAAATAAGAAATTATACTGAAACAGATTCAAATGTTTTAACAACTGCTATTTTGGAAAATATAATTTTAAATTCTCAGTATAGAATAATGAGAGATATTCCTATTGATGCAGATAGATTACAACAAGAAGGTAATTTAGTAACAGGTCAAGAATCTATCAATGCTCCAGCAGGTGCTTTATTTATAAGAGGTATCCAAGTTTATGATTCAACATCTTCTATAGCTGGTGCTAATACATGGTTAGAGAAAAAAGATGTAACTTATTTACAAGAATATGTATCTTCAACAGAATCTTCAAAAAGAGGTAAACCTAAATATTATTCTATGTATGGAGGAGCAACAGGTAATACAGATACTACATCTGGAAGAATGTTTCTTGCCCCGGTTCCTGATACAACATATAAATTTAGAGTACATTATAACAAGATGCCAGCTACTTTAGAGTCTGGAAATACTACAAACTATATAAGTCTAAACTTTCCAAATGGTTTATTATATTGCTGTCTATCAGAAACATATGGATTCTTAAAGGGTCCAATAGATATGTTGACACTATATGAAAATAAGTATAAACAAGAGGTACAAAAGTTTGCTAACGAACAAGTTGGTAGAAGACGAAGAGATGACTACACAGATGGCGCTATTCGAATATCAATTAAATCAGCAAACCCATAGGAGATAAATTATGGCAATATCATCGGCAATATGTAACAGCTTTAAACAAGAAATTTTAGTTGGTACTCACAACTTTACAGCATCAAGTGGAAACACTTTTAAAATAGCTTTGTTTACAAGTTCAGCATCTTTAGGTGCAGGCACAACAGCTTATTCAACATCAAATGAAATTTCTAATACATCTGGTTCAGCTTACAGCGCGGGTGGTGCAACATTAACAAGTGTTACTCCAGCTTTATCTGGTTCAACAGCAGTATGTGATTTTGCAGATGTTAGTTATACTTCAGCATCTTTTACAGCTAATGGTGCATTAATTTATAATGATACTCAATCTGACAAAGCTGTAGCAGTCATTGCTTTCGGTGGTGATAAAACAGTTTCATCTGGAACTTTTACAATTCAATTTCCAACAGCAGACGCATCTAACGCAATAATCCGTATAGCGTAAGGAGGAACTCCTTATGGCTTCAACCTGGGGTAATAACACTTGGGGATCCAACGAATGGGCTGATGATGTAATTTTAAATTCATTAACAGGTCAAGAATTATCATCAAACGTAGGTTCTACTTTAGAAGCTTTCAACGAAGAAGGTTGGGGTAGATTAAAGTATGGTGTAGCTGATTGGGGTGAAGGAGCAAATGAAACTATTTCTCTCGGAGGTTTAGCTGTTACTTCTTCTGTAGGATCTTTAAATATAGAAGTTGCATACCTATTAGAAATGATAGGTTCTAATCACTCTTTAACTTCAAGTGTTGGTAGTCCACAAATTGATGGTGAAATAGGTGTACCACTAACAGGAGTGTCAGCAACTTTTGCAACTCCAACTTTATCATATGCTGGAACATTAGTTGGTTGGGGTAGAGATGAATGGGGAGATTTAAGTTGGGGTGAATCACCAAATCAAGTTATAGGTTTAGTAGGTCAAGAAATAGAATCTACTTTAGGATCACCAACATTAGAATTTGCATATGAATTATCTAGTCAGGTTGCGACCACAAGTGTTGGAAGTTTAAGTTTTGTAATTAGTCCAACAATTAGTTTAACTGGACAAGCAGCCACATCCGATGAAGGACTTTTAGGTTTAGCTTTTGGTGTAAGCACTGAACCCGTAACAGGAATAGCTTTAACTTCTAGTTTAGGAACTCCTGGATTAGAGTTTGGTCCAAGTGCCATTACCGGTGTAGCAGCAACAACTGGTGTTGGAGACTTAACTATAGGATCTGTTGAATTACTTAATCTAACTGGAGTAGCATCTACTTCTTCAGTAGGATCTATTTTACCTGCAGATGTGATAGGTTTAACAGGTCAATCTTCTACGTCTGCTGTAGGATCTATTACACCTACAGATGTAGTACAAGGATTAGTGTTAGATCAGCTTACATCTACTGTAGGATTATTAGGAATAGAGGCTTACGCAAATATTGACACTGGATCAAATACAAGCTATACAAGTGTTGCAACGGGATCAAATAGTAGTTATTCTAATGTTGCAACAGGATCAAATACAAGTTATACTGACGTTGCATAGGAGATAAAATTTATGGCATCAACATATACACCTCTAGGTATAGAGCTTCAAGCAACTGGTGAAAACGCTGGTACATGGGGAACTAAAACAAACGCTAATTTAAACTTAGTATCACAATTAACAGGTGGTTTTGCATCATTATCAATTGCTGGTGGCGCACAAACTACTACTTTAACTGTTGCCGATGGTGCTTTGACTGGAACAGCTCAACAAAGAATGATTGAGTTTACAGGTTCAATTACAGGAAATCAAATTGTTACAATTCCAAATGATGTAGAAACTTTTTATTTTTTAAGAAATTCAACATCAGGTGCTTACACGGTACAATTTAAATACGCAACAGGTTCAGGAGATACATTTACTTTTGCGGCAGGAGATAAAGGAACAGCAGTTTTATTTGCAACAGCAAATGATGGAACTAATCCAGATATATATACTTTACCAGCAGGTGATGTAACTCTTACTGGAACACAAACTTTAACAAACAAAACTTTAACTAGTCCTAAAATAGGAACTTCCATTTTAGATACTAATGGCAATGAATTAGCTTTACTAACAGCCACAGGTTCAGCAGTTAATGAATTTACAATAGCAAATGCTGCTACAGGAAACGATCCAACTTTATCTGCAACAGGTGGTGATTCAAATATTGACATAGCTATTAAACCAAAAGGAACTGGAGAAACAGTTTTTGGAACAGGTGCCGCAAATGCAACTATAACTTCTAGTGGAGCACATGATTTAATTTTAGATACTAACTCAGGTACTAACTCAGGTACAATTACAATTACAGACGCAGCTAATGGAGACATAACTATAGCTCCCAATGGAACTGGAGTTGCTAAAGCAGTAGATGCTGGAGATAACACTGGTGCAATTAAAATTGCAGGTAAAGAAACTATATGGATTCCCGCTGCAGCCATGTACGCTGCAACTACTAATGGAGCTGACGCAGAACAAGTAGAAACAACAGCAACAAGACCAGATATGAAAGTATTTGATTTTGATGCTAGTACAAAACAATACACACAATTTACAATAGCTATGCCAAAATCATGGAATGAAGGTACTTTAACTTATCAAGTTTACTGGGCACCTAGCACGACTAACACAGGAAATGCTATTTTTGGTTTACAAGGTGTTGCATGTGCAGATGGTGATACTATCGATGTTGCATATGGAACAGCTATAGAAGTTACGGACGCCGGTATAGGAACAGTTGAAGATCAACAAATTACAAGTGAAAGTAGTGCTATGACAGTTGCAGGTTCTCCTGCAGCAGGTGAACAATCTTACTTTCAACTATACAGAGATGCAGCGGATGGTGGTGACACATTCACTGGTGAATGTAGAGTTCTAGGTATCAAATTATTCTTTACTACTGACGCGGCTAACGACGCATAAGGAATTTAGATATGAGAGATTTAAAAAATAAACTTACAACTGGTAAGAACACAAAAAACATCCAAGGTAAAAAAGGTAAAATGTTCGGTTATCAAGTCTTAGGATTTGGATCAGGAGCTGATGGTGGTTGGGATGGTTCAGTAGAATATTTAATAGTAGCCGGAGGTGGTGGTGGTGCGGGAAACCAGTCACCAAGATCAGCTTCTGGAGGCGGAGGCGGAGGAGGAGGATATAGAACTTCTTTTCCTGGTTTTATAGGAGTAAAATTAGTTTTAGCAGAGGGTGGCACTTATCCAGTATCAGTTGGAGCTGGTGGTGCAAAAAGTGATAACCCTAGTAACAATTCACAAGGTGCAAGAGGTGGAAATTCAGCAATAACACACCCAACAATAACAGATATAGAAGCAACAGGTGGTGGTGGCGGAGGTGCAGTAAATGCAAGCGGACTTCCTGGAGGCTCTGGAGGTGGTGGTGGAAATTCTCCTAGTAGTTCTTCATCAACGGGAGCTGGAAACACGCCTCCTGTAAGTGCAACTCCTGTAATGCCTGGAGGACAAGGTTATCCGGGTGGTAGCCCAGCAACTAATTATGAATCTATGGGTATACCCGGTGGTGGTGCTGGAGGTGCTGGTACTGCTTCTGAAACTCCCGGTACTCCTACTCCCGGTACAGGAGGAATCGGTTTATCTAATTCAATATCAGGAAGCTCTGTAGGATACGCTGGAGGCGGCGGCGGTGGCGGTGCCGGTTGGGCTGGACACAAAGGCGGCGGTGGAGGTGGACAACCACAAACATCAAGCAGTCGTGGATTTGGTGCTGGTCATGGAGGTGCGGCTGGAAACCCATCTCATAGCGCAAACGCCATAGCTGGTGCTGATAATACCGGCGGTGGAGGCGGTGGAGGCGGAGTTCCAGTTGTAAACCCTATAGTTAGTCCAGCAGCAAATGGAGGTAGTGGTATTGTTTTTATAAGAACTCCAGGAGATGTAAATTTAGGTGTAAGTCCAGGAACTAACTCAGTTGCAACTTTACCTAGTGGAGAAAAAGTAGCAACATTTACTGTTTCAGGGAATTTAACAACTTAATTATTATGGCACATTTCGCAGAATTAGATTCAAACAATATAGTAATAGAAGTTAAAAAGGCTTGTAATATTGATATTCAAAATAATGGTGGAGAACAATCTGAGCAAGCTGCAACACATTTTAAAAGTGTTTGTCCATTATCAGAAAATGGAATTAAATATGTTCAAACTTCTTATAATGATAATTTTAGAAAACAATATGCGGGTGTTGGTTATTTTTATGACTCTACAAAAGATAAATTTTTAAGTCCACAACCTTACCCTTCATGGTCATTAGATAGTAATGACGATTGGCAACCACCAGTACCAGAACCAACAATTACAACTGATGGTTCAGACCCTATAGAGACTGCAGTGTGGGTATGGAGTTATGGTTGGGATGAAGATGTATATCAAGCTGATAATACTAAAGGTTGGAAAGGTAAAAAAATGAATTTAAATAATACAGATCATACTGACACAGCTACTTACTATTGGAACGGAACAGACTGGGTTACTGAATAATTAATTCTTTACTTTTATAATATTATTTAATATAAATAATATTTATATAAAGATTATAAATGAATTTGCAAAATTATTATTATTATTTTCAAAATGCTCTTACACCTAGATTTTGTGATGAGTTGATTAAATATGGAACTTCAAAACAACAAGAATTAGCAAAAATAGGACACTTATCTAAAAAAAATTCTTTAACTAAAAAAGAAATAAAAGATTTAAAAAAAACAAGAGATTCAAATATTACATGGCTTAACGATCGATGGATTTATAGAGAAATACAACCCTATATACATCAAGCAAATAAAAATGCTGGTTGGAACTTTGATTGGGATTATTCTGAAAGTTGTCAATTTACAAAATATAAATTAAACCAATACTATGATTGGCATTCTGATTCTTGGCCTGATCCCTATGCTGATGAAACAGATTTAAATATGAATGGTAAGATTAGAAAATTATCTGTTACTTGTTCTTTATCTGATCCAAAAGATTATAAAGGTGGAGAATTAGAATTTGATTATAGAAACCTTAATCCAGAAAAAAAAAGAAAATTTGTAAAATGCAAAGAAATACTTCCTAGAGGGTCTATCGTTGTATTTCCGTCATTTGTTTGGCATAGAGTCAATCCTATAATAAAAGGTACTAGATATTCTTTAGTAGTTTGGAATTTAGGATTGCCGTATAAATAATATGAAAGTATTTTTACAAGATAATTTTTTAACTGTTAAAGAATGTAAAAAATTAATAAAATTATATAAAGCTTGCCCAACACCTGAAAGATTTAACACAACCTATCCAATGTTTTTAACAATAGGTCAACTACCAAAACTAGAAGAAAAAATTAATAAAATAGGTATGGATATAAATAGATCTGTAATAGATTGGTTTCAAATTGTTAAGTGGCCTTGTCCTAATTTAGGCAAAGATATTCATTACGACACAGCTTCTAATAAAACTACTCTAAGTAGCATTATTTATTTAAACGATAATTATGACGGTGGTCATACTTTTTTTAAAGATGGCACTAGTTTTGCTCCTGTGACGGGTAGAGCTATTTTTTTTGATGGAAATTATTATGAACATGGTGTATCTTCATCAACTAAGAACGACAGATATACTGTAGCAACATGGCTAAAACATAATGAGCTTTAAAAAAAATAAATATTCAATATTAAAAAAAGCTATATCTTCTGAATTAGCAAATTTTGTTTATAAATATTTTCTTAACAAAAGAGAAGTTGCAAAATTTTTATTTGCTAATAGATATATATCGCCTTTTACAGAATATTATGGTGTATGGAATGATGAACAAGTACCAAATACTTATTCACATTATAGTGACATTGTAATGGAAACTTTATTACAGGAAGTAAAACCTATAATGGAAAAACATACAAAATTAAAATTATCTGAAACTTACTCTTATGCAAGAATTTACAAAGAAGGTGATGTGTTAGCTAGACATAAAGATAGATACTCATGCGAAATATCTACTACATTAAATTTAGGTGGTGATTCATGGCCAATATATTTAGACCCAACAGGTAAAAAGGATCAAGCTGGTGTTAAAGTACAACTAGATCCAGGTGATATGTTAATCTATTCTGGATGTGATCTTGAACATTGGAGAGAAGAATTTAAAGGCAAAAACTGTGGTCAAGTATTTTTACATTATAACAAAGCTAATTCTAAAATAGCTAAACAAAATTATTTAGATAAAAGACCATTGTTGGGTCTTCCCTCTTGGTTTAAAAATACTAAAATAAATAAAAAATAAATGAAAAAAATTATAGTTGTAGGTGGTGGTAGTGCTGGATGGATGACAGCTTCTACACTTATTAAATGTTTTCCAAATAAATCTATAACAGTTATAGAAAGCCCGAATGTTCCAACTGTTGGTGTGGGAGAAAGCACTATCGGTCAAATAAGAGGTTGGACTTCTTTATTAGGTATTGAAGATAAAGATTTTATTTCACATACTGATGGTAGTTATAAACTATCAATTAAATTTACAGACTTTTATAAAAAGGGTCATGCTTTTCATTATCCTTTTGGAACACCAAATACTGACAACAATTTATCTGAAATAAATGATTGGTGGTTCAAAAAAATATACAAACCTAAAACGCCTAATTCTGATTTTGCTAATTGTATCTTTCCGCAAATGGCATTAGTAAATGAGAATAAATTTTTTTTTAACAAAGACAATAAATTACCTTTTAATATTAAACAAGATACTGCTTTTCATTTTGATGCTACAAAATTTGGTCTATGGTTAAAAGATCACTATTGTTTGCCTAGAGGTGTTAAACACATTAAAGAAGATATTAAAACAATCGAACAAGATAAAAATGGCATCAAGTCATTAAACAAAAAGTATAAAGCTGATTTGTTTATAGATTGCACAGGTTTTAAATCTTTATTATTAGATAAAACATTAAAAGAAGAATTTATATCTTTTGAAAATTTACTACCAAACAATAAGGCTTGGGCAACAAAAATACCTTATAAAAACAAAAAGAAAGAATTAGAAACATTTACTAATTGTACAGCTATTGAAAATGGTTGGGTTTGGAATATCCCAATGTGGACAAGGATTGGCACAGGCTATGTTTATTCAGATAAATTTGTTGATGACGAAACAGCACTTCAACAATTTAAAAAACATCTAGGTAAAAAAGCACCTAAAAATAAATCTGATTATAAAAATATTAAAATGCGAGTAGGTATTCATAAAAGATTATGGGTTAAAAATGTAGTAGCGATTGGTTTATCTGCTGGTTTTATAGAACCATTAGAAAGTAATGGTTTATATTCTGTGCATGAATTTTTAATTGAATTAGTAAGAAATTTAAAAAGAGGTAAAGTATCACAATGGGATAGAGATAATCATAACTTTACTTGTTATAAAAAATTTCAAAGCTTTGCTGAGTTTGTTGCACTTCATTATGCTTTATCACACAGAGATGATACTAAATACTGGAAAGCAAATTTAAATAAAGAATGGAGTAAAGGTGTAACTGATAAAGTTAATCCGTTAGTTCATGGTATTTTAAACTCTATGATAGACAGAAATGCTAATTTTTACCATGATAAATTAGGTGGTATTTCTTCTATATCTGCTGGTATGAATTGGTCGCCAACAGATTTAGAAACATTAATAGCCTACAATAAAAATAATAATATGGAATATTGGAATAGTGTTTTTAAAAAATCCACAGATAATTTAGAATATAAAAAAAAGAAATGGAAAGATGCTGTTAAAGGTGCACCTATTTTACATGACTTTTTATTAAAAAATTATATGAAAAAATGAAAATTACTATTATAGGTAGAGGAAATGCTGGTTGTATATCTGCAATGCATTTTGCTCATTATAGAAATAATATAAATACAAAAATAGAAATAGATTTATTATTTGATTCTAACATTCCACCTGTTCCTACAGGACAAGGAACTACTTTAGATTTTCCTGAAATTTTATTTAATTGTTTTAATTTAGGATATTTAGACAAATTTCCATCTACAAAAAAAACAGGGATAATGTATGAAGACTTTGGTAAAAATAAAGATAAAGTTTTTCATAATTTTCCAGTAGGAAATTATTCTTTACATTTTGACCCTAAAGATTTTCAAGATTTTGTATGTAAAAATTTAAAGATTAATTTTAATGAAATAGATGAAAACGTAAAAGACTATAAACAAATTGATTCTGATTATATTATAGATTGCAGGGGTTCTCCAAAAACATTAAAAGGTTATGAAGAATTAGTTAGTCCTGTTAATTGTGCTTTGTTATCTACATTACCAAAAAAAGAAAATGATGTTGAATATACTAGATCAATAGCACATGAAAATGGTTGGTGTTTCTACATACCTTTGCCTGACAAAACATCTTTAGGTTACATATTTAATAAATCTATTACTAATGTTGATCAAGCCACTAAAAATTTTAAAAATACTTTTAATGTAAAAAAAGTAAACAAAGTTTTTCCATTTAAACAATATGTAGCAAAAGAACCTATTATTGATAATAGAGTTTTATTAAATGGTAATAAACTATTTTTTCTAGAACCTTTAGAAGCAACTGCTATGGGCTGTTATATTAATTCTGCTAGGTTTTATTTTGATTATATATTTAACAATGCCAGTAAAGAATACACATCTAATAAAATTAAAGAATATGTTTATCAACTACAAGATTTTATTTTATGGCATTATTCTTATGGTTCTAAATATGATACTATTTTTTGGAAACATTCTAAAAATTTATGGCATAGCCATAATAAACAAGAGATAGAAAAAATTATAACAATATCAAGAGACATGTCTAAACAAGACATACAAAAAAGCCTGCATTCAAATTTTAAATATGCACAATGGCAATTATGGAATTTTAACAATTTTATAAAAGGCATGGAATAGTTGTATAATTTGACAAAATTTAAAAAATAATCTATACACTAGGTTTGCAGGGGGAGGATCCACCACATATTCCCCTTGCTTTTAATCTGTTGCTCTCAATAGAAATGTGTTATAACTTAATAAACGGATTAATTTATGCTACAAAAGATAGGATTCCAACCTGGATTTAATAAACAAGTTACAGAAACCACAGCTGAAGGGCAATGGGTTGATGGAGATAATGTACGTTTTAGATATGGAACACCTGAAAAGATAGGTGGTTGGCAACAATTAGGTGAGTCAAAACTTACAGGAGCTGCAAGAGCTTTACATCATTTAGTCAATAAGTCTGGTAACAAGTTTGCAATTATAGGTACAAACAGAATACTATATGCTTATTCAGGAGGTATATTCTACGATATTCATCCTATTAAAACCACAACAACATTAACAAATGCTTTTACTACAACCAATGGTTCACCCACAGTTACTATAACCTTTAGTACAAGTCATGGAATAAATGCTAATGATATTATTCTTTTAGATAATTTTTCAACAATTACGAACTCAAACTATTCAGCATCAGATTTTGATGACAAAAAATTTATGGTAACATCTGTGCCGACAGCTACCACTTTAACTATTACAATGCCTTCTAATGAATCCGGATCAGGTGCAACAGCGTCTGGTGGAATTAGAGTACAACATTATTACTCAGTAGGACCAGCAACTCAATTACCAGGTTTTGGTTTTGGATTAGGTCAATGGGGTGGAACAGTACCAGGAGAGGCAACAACAACTTTAAATGGAGCATTATTAGACGACACTGCAGGTACAGGCGGATCTGGAACATCTATTACATTAACTGATGGATCTTTATTTCCAAGCACAGGTACAAACTTTATTCAAGTAGGTAATGAAGAAATATCTTATACAGGTAGAACTGGAAACACTCTTACAGGTATTACAAGAGCAGTTAGAAACTCAACTAGATCAGCTCACTCTAATGGTGCAACAGTTACAAATAGTTCTGATTATATTGCATGGGGTGAAGCTGCATCAGGTGACTTGGTTGTTGATCCTGGTTTGTGGTCCATAGATAACTTTGGAGATAAAGTAATTGCACTAATTCATAATGCACAATGTTTTGAATGGGATTCAAATGCAACAAACGCAACAAATAATAGAGCTACAATTATATCAGGTGCACCAACAGCGTCACGTGATATGTTAGTATCAACACCTGATAGACACTTAGTGTTCTTTGGAACAGAATTAACTATTGGTGATCCAACAACTCAAGATGAAATGTTTATTAGATTTTCTAACCAAGAAGATATCAATACTTATCAACCAACAGCGGTCAATACAGCAGGTACACAAAGACTTGCTGATGGATCTAAAATTGTAGGTGCGGTTAGAGGTAGAGATGCAACTTATATTTGGACAGACACCTCTTTATTTACTATGAGATTTATTGGTCAGCCATTTACTTTTGGTTTTCAACAAGTTGGAACTAACTGCGGTTTGATTGGACAGAATGCTGCATTAGAAGTTGATGGTGCTGCATATTGGTTATCAGAAAATGGTTTCTTTAGATATTCAGGTAGTTTGGAAACAATGACATGTTTAGTAGAAGATTTTGTTTATAATGATTTAAATACAACAGCTAATCAATTGATTAATGTTGGATTAAATAATTTGTTTGGAGAAATTACTTGGTTTTATTGTACAGAAAGCTCAACCGTTGTTAATAGATGTGTAACTTATAATTACATGGATTCATCACCACAAAGACCTGTTTGGACAACAGGAACCTTGGCCCGTGGAACATGGCAAGATTCTTCTGTATTTGGTTTACCACACGCAACAGAATACAACGCAAGTGTTGATTCTTCTTTTGATGTAGTAGGTAATACAGAAGGAAGCACCATATACTTTGAACATGAAAAAGGAACTGATCAAGTAGTCGGTGGAGTAACTACGGCAATTGCATCTAGTATTGAATCAGGAGATTTTGATATTACACAAGCAAGATCATCTACAGGACAACAAACAGGTGTTTCAACTTTTAAAGGAGATGGTGAATACCTTATGAAAATTAGAAGATTTATACCTGACTTTTTATCACAAACAGGCAATACACAAGTTACATTACAACTTAGAAACTATCCCAATAGTTCTCAAGCAAGCTCACCTTTAGGTCCATTTACTATTACATCTTCAACTGATAAAATAGATACACGTGCTAGAGCAAGAGCAATTTCATTAAAAGTAGCTAATACAGGAGCTTCTCAAAGTTGGAAGCTTGGTACATTTAGATTAGATACTCAACCAGATGGACGTAGATAATGGCTAAAGTAACAGTAGTATTTACAAGACCAGGAAAAGAATATAAACAACAAGACGCTGATTCTTTAGTTAGAGATTTAGATGGATTGATTGAGAAATTAAACTCTACGTTTCAACAAGATTTAAGAGATGAACAACAAAGATTTACTTGGTTTACAACAGCAAGCCCGGGAGTAAATAATGGCTAACAGATATAAAAATGCACAATTTGATTTAACAACAACTGATGCTACAGATATTTATACTGTACCTTCTGAGTCTAGAGCTATTATACAAAATATACAAGTTGCAAATGTGGGAGGTTCTAATGTAGAATTAAAAGGTTTTGTCTATGATACGTCAGCATCAAGAACTTTTCAATTTGCAGAACAAACTATAAATACAGGGACTTCTAGATCATTGAACAATGGTACAATAATATTAGAAGAAAGTGACAAACTACAATTACAATCAGCTTCTGGTAATATATTTGAAGGCACAGTATCAATACTAGAGTTTGATAGAACATAGGAGAAAAATGCAAGTAATAAAACCAGCAAAAGTAGAAACAACGTATAGACACAAAGAAACTGGAGAGCTTTTTAAAGAAAAAAAAGACTGGGAAGCTAAAGGTTATAAGAACGAGGACATGGCTCAAGACGTAAATGTTATAATGCCTAGTCTTGATTTATTTGGAAAAACAAAATAGAATAGCAAAATGGCCATAACAAACGCACAACAATATAAACAACTACTAGCTAAAGGTGGACGTATCGGACTTAAAGGTGGAGCGGATGCTTCTATGGCAGATTTTGGTACAGTTACGACTCCTGGTGTTAGTGCTGGTAGAAAAGGTCCAGGTCCTAACGTTAATGCTGGTGAAGCAAGTTTCAATGATCTTGGTCCAGCTCCTAGTAGAAAGTCTCGTGAAAGAAATCAAAAAGCATTTAATACAGGTGTCGGAATTACTGATTTAGAAAGATTAAAAGATGAAGGTGTTCCAAAATTAAATGCTCCTGGTTTTTTATCAGCAGGTTTAAATTTTGCTAAACCTTTAAGAGATATAGTGTTAAGAAAAAATATAAATTATTTTAAAGAAAATTTTTCAGGTCCATATACTTTAGATAACTATAAAGAGTTTATGAAAAATAGATTAGATCAATTTACACCTGATAACGATAATGACAATAATCAAATATTTATACCACAAGATATGATGGCCGAAGCACCAAGCATCATGGACCAAGAAACAGAAGTAGAAGAAGAACCTTTTGAAATATCAAGAAGATTTAGAGCAGAAGGTGGTATCATGAATACTGATGTTGTAGGTGGAGAAATGGATTTTGATTCAGCAAGACAGATGTATGGTCTAGGTAAACTTGTTAAGAAAATTACAAGATCAGTTAAAAAAGTTGCAAAGTCACCGATAGGTAAAGCTGCTTTACTTGGTTTAGGAGGTTACTATTTAGGTGGTGGTCAATTTGGTAGTTTAATGAAAGGTGCTAGTAAATTTGGATTTATACCACAAATGACATATGGAAACGCTGCAGGAAGTGGTTTTGGTTTTAGTAATATCTTACCTAATGTTTTAAATATTGCTAAAATGCCAGGGTTAGCAGAAAAAGCATCTAGTATAGGCAGTGTAGGAAATGTTTTAACAGGTATTACAGCAGCATCAGCAATAGCGGGTATGTTAACACCACAACAAGAAGAAGAAGCACAAATGATTTCAGATCAAACAGGGATAGATATAGAGACTATAAGAGCTAATCCTAATGAATATCTAGGAAGAAGATTTAGAGCAGAAGGTGGGTCTATGGATGAGCCGGTTGCTAAAAAGACTATGCCATTATTAGATATGGATGGTCAAGAAATGGATTTAAGAGCTGAAGGTGGATTCGTTCCAATAGGACGTATGGAAAAAGCAGATGACGTGCCTGCAAGATTATCAAAAAATGAATTTGTGTTTACTGCAGATGCAGTTAGAAATGCAGGTGAAGGAGATGTAGACAAAGGCGCAGAAGTTATGTATAACATGATGAAGAACCTCGAATCCGGAGGTGAGGTTTCAGAAGAATCTCAAGGATTAGATGGCGCTAGAGAAATGTTTCAAACATCACAAAGACTAGAGGAAGTAATATAATGGCTATTCAACAATCACAAGTTTTACCTGCACAATTTGTTCAAGATTTAGGACAAGATTTAGCAAAACAAGTTACAGCACAATCAGGTGTACCTGTAGTATCAACTGGTATTGCTGGTATATCACAACAAGCGGGTGAATCTGCTGCAGATTTTGCAGCAAGACAAGATGCTGCAAGAGCATTTACAACAAGACAACAAAGTTTATCAGGACTTGCACCACAAGTAGCAGGTCAAGATGCATTACAAACACAAGCACAAAATTTAGCAACCCAAGGTGTAGGTTCTTTTGCACCTTTTTTACAACAAGCACAAACTGCAGGCACAGCAGCTGGAACAGCATTAGGTGGAGTAGGTTTAGGAGCAACAGCTTTCCAACAAGATGTACAAAATTTTATGTCCCCTTATCAATCACAAGTGATTGATGCATCATTAGCAGAGTTTGATAGAAACAAAGCTATTCAAGAAAAATCAATTTCAGATCAAGCGATTGCATCAGGTGCGTTTGGTGGAGGACGTGAAGGTGTTCAAAGAGCAGAGTTTCAAACAGGTGCAGCAAGAGAACGTGCACTATTACAAGCAGGATTATTACAACAAGGTTTTGGACAAGCACAAGCAGCTAGACAACAAGATATAGCAAATAGAGGAGCGTTAGCATCACAACAACAAAGTTTAGGTGCATTCCAAACAGGATTAGGTCAAACACAACAAGGTGCAACAGGTGTAGATATTTCACGTTTAGGTCAGTTGGGCGCACTGAACCAAGCACAAACACAAGCAGGATTAGATGCTACAAGAGAAGCTGCAAGACAAGCAACGTTCTTACCACAAGAACAATTAGATAGATTTGCTGGTCAAGTAACAGGAATTATGGGTGGTTATCCAGGTCAAACACAAACAACAAATATACCTAATCCTACACCATTACAAACTGCATTAGGTGTTGGTACAACACTTGCTGGTATCTATGGTGGATTATCAGGAGGGAAAGCAGACTTTTTAAATATGGCTGCAAAAGGAGCAAGTTCAGTTTAATATGAATAGAACTTTAAAAAGACCGATGTTTAGAATGGGTGGTTCTACAGGAACTGGTATTACATCAGGGTTAGATAGAAAACCATTAAAAGAAGGAACAGATCCGTACGATAGAGCTTTAACTACAACTGAAAGAGCTATGAAAGATCTTGAAAGATTTAAAGGAGTTAATGCAGGATCAGATAGATTATTACCAGGTAGTTTACCAAACTTTTTAACTTCATTTGGTTTAAATTTAATGTCACAAACACCAAGAGGTGGTTTGTTAGCTACAGCTGCAACAGCAGCTAAAGAACCTTTTCAAACATTTCAAGCAGCACAATTAGCTAAAAAAGATGATAAAATGAACAGAGCTGAAGATTTATTCTCTGGTGCATTAGCATCTGAATATGATCTTGAAGAACAAAGAATTAAAAATTTAAAACCTGGAGATGATAGTAGACTATCTCCTGAAGTTGAAAGAGATATTATTACAAACGCTCAACAAACTATTTTTGATCAAAGAGCTATTATAGATAATCCGGAATCAACACCAGAAGAAATTGCAGCTGCAAAAAATAGAATTACAATTAATCAAAACGTTCTTGTAAAAGAATTAGGTGTACCACCTGAATATGCAGCAATACTTGGCGACCCTGATTTATTTGGTGATGCAATGGCTGATTATGTACAGACAGAAAACAAAAGAAGAATTGATGAGTATGTGGCAAATAATCCTGGTGCTACTCCTAAACAAATACAAGATAACGTACCACAAATGCAAGAAGGTACAGCACAAGCAAGAGACTTTACACTAGATAAATTAAAACAAAAATACTATTACAATGATGGTGGTAGAGTAGGTTTAGCTTTTGGTGGAGATCCAATGATGCCAGAAGTTGCAGAAGCTCCTAAAGAACAAGTCCAAGATTTATCTTATACAGAACTAAGATCAAGACTGCCACAAGAAATATCAAACGACATTGTACAATTATTAGCTAACAGTAAACAAGCATTAATGGACTTTGCAAATATTCAAACTGGTGAAGACATCGCAGCATTTAATCAACAATACGACGTAAATCTGACATTACCACAAGGAGCTTAACATGGAGCCCTTTAAACCTAAAGATAATAGAATTGTTATCGAAAAGGATACCATAGCAGATACTTTACGATCAACAATTACAAAAAAAGACAGACCTGTAAAATTCACATGGAAAGGTGCAGCTAATTTTGCGAACAGTGTGTTTAACACAAACCCTTTTGACCCTAAAAAATTAGAGAGAATAAAAGAACTTACAACTACCAACAACGTTAAAGAAAAAGACTACATAGATTTTTTTGAAGATATGGAAAAAGCTGTTTTGGGTGGTGTACAAAACATTGGTTATTCTTTTGGTGATCTAATTACTACAGGAACTGATGCAGCATTAAATACAAATTTAACAGAAAGATTAGATAAAGCGTATCAAGAAAATAAAATTCAAGACCCAGAAACATTACTTGGAACAGTTAATAAAGTTCTAATTGAATATGGTATACCGGGTGGTGCTGTATTTAAAGTAATGAATAGAGCTAAGAAAATTCTTAAAGGTAAAAAAGCTAAAGATGCAAACGCAGCGGCTAAAGCAACAGGGACCACGGCCAAAGGATCAGACATTGCAAAACGTGTTGGTTATATGGCAACTGCTTTTGGTGCAACAGATTTTATAACATCAGGTGCAAGACAAATAAATGAAGAAGGACCTTTGGTTTTAGAAAAAGAAAGTGAAGATGGTTTAGAAGGAAGAGATTTAGCGCTTGCAAGGTTTAGAAACAAATTAAGGTTTGGTGCTGAAGGAACTATTATAGGTGCAGGTTTTCCTATACTAGGTAGACCTCTTGCAAAGATTGCAACTGTTGGTGCTAAGTATGGTATTATGAAACCGGCAGGTTATGCATTAACAGGTGTAGATACTTTAGTTGTAAGACCAGTAACTTATCTTGCAGCAAATATACCTGGATCTACAGCAGCAGGTAAAGCAATTAGAAATGCTAGTAGTTATGTTGTTGATAAAGCGTTATCACCTTTGAAAGTAGGAACGGGTGCAAAACAATTACCATCATTTGATAAATGGAGAATGTTTTCTACAAAAAGTAGTGACCCATTAGAATCAAGATTAAAAAAATTAGATAACTTTTTATCTGCATTTAGATCATTAGGTAAAGGAACTGGTTTAAAATATCAACTTACATCAGAAGCAAACAGAGAAATAAAGGCAAGATCTAGAACTATAGAAAAATATTTAGAATCTATGGAAAAAAAATCATATGATTTAGCTAAAAGTTTTGAAGGACAATATAATTCATTAACTACATCTCCTGCAAGTAGAGACTATTATTTGGATAAAGTATTAGCTTTCTTAAAAGGTCAAACT
>Ga0208644_1001672_pt1 | contig 18328 bp, 32 predicted proteins | sample VirMetDEL_Nov_18_FD_184517 | JGI IMG/M metagenome (GOLD analysis project Ga0208644, IMG submission 184517) | Aqueous microbial communities from the Delaware River and Bay under freshwater to marine salinity gradient to study organic matter... | ecosystem: Environmental > Aquatic > Marine >... | reverse complement strand
CTCATGCACGCCTATACAAATACACCAGCACTGTCTAATACTCATCAACCATAAGCCCGCCTTATGAGTAACGATAAGAACTGCTGATAGCATCAATTAGTGGCTCACACGGATCCACTGGGTTCTTGAGATTGACACAACCTGTCCACCATGGTATTGTAGGTTCATCGGTGGGGGACAGGAGACCCGGTTCACACCACCAGCTCCTTGACAATTAAATAGTCGGTTCGTCACAAGACGGAACTAGCGGTGCGTGCGATCCCGCGAAGTGTAGATATGGTTGCAACCCGACCAGACACTACGAACCTGTACACAATAGTACAACGCAGAGCCACATGCGTTTAATAAGTTTGTTCATGGCACATCATGCTGCAGTCTGAGGTGGAATCGATACTCAGTGCGGCTTGTCCATTAGTAAACACGTCATGCAATTGACTAGCTACGAACGTCAGGTCCGCAACATTCTTTGTGATGTCACGGGCTATTCCTTCAACAAGGAGACCGATGATGATGGTACTTACTACAACCTCATTGATCTTTATGGTGATGTTGATGGTGATCCATTCTATGACTTTGATGATCTTGTTGGATACATCTGCAACAATGATGATGTAGAGGGTGAGATCACCAACCTTCATCAGCTTGTCTCTTTGTAATTAACCTATCCACCCACGTATAACATTATGACTTTGCTTGCTTTGTTCTTATTGGTATCTGGCACTGTGTGGGGTACTGCTGAGGTAATGCGATGAATACATATCAACTGTTCATGGGTATGAACATACCTAATGGAGACACAGTTACTAACAATGACTGGGATGAGTTCATCAAAGTCCTTGACACTGTGTTTGATGGCTACACCGTTAGCACTGTTGATGGTGTATGGAAGAGTGAGCATGAGCTTACTAAATGTGTAAGTGTATGCACCAAATACTTTGATGATGTGATGTATGTCGCACGCAAGTATAAGGACACATTCAATCAGGACTCTGTAGGAATACAGCAGCTGCCTGCCATGTCGTTTGTTTGACCACCATGTCTAAGAAAAAGAAAAAGCTCAAGCTGCCTGCTAACAACATCGTGTCATTCAATCGTGATGACATACAGATGCACAGCCAATCTGATCTGCATGATTATGGAGACTATGTAGTAGCACGCAACGCTGCTCGAATGCTATTGAGTGAGGGCATTTGTTCTCATCTCTTTGTTCAAGCAATGAATGATGAAATGGAAGCACAAGGTATGGAGGTTGTATGAATTACACAATTGCAAAACTTAGCGATGATGGCACATGGGATGCTCTTGAATCATTTGAGGCATACAGCGAAGCTGATATGAATCTTGATTGGTACTGTGATCGATATCCCAATGCTTACATAGATATTGTCACTTCTATTAGTGAACACACAGCTGTTGTTTTAGGTTAATCCATTCACACTCACGGAGGCTTCACTATGTCTACTGCTGCTGTTATTCCTATGCTCAAGGGTGATGCACTTGTTGCACATCAGAATGAGTACATGCCGCTTGTTATACGTGGTGAGAAGACACGTACAGACATGATCAAGGACGCAGGCTATGTCTATGACAACGGCAAGGCTATGTACACACAGTACTACACTGAACTACTCAACGCTAAGGGTATTCGACCTGCTACCAATAACGATGTAGCAGATGCTGAGTATGACGCGCTTGATTCAGACAAGCGTGAGTTGTATGACGCCATTGATGCCAAGCTTGGTAGTAAGTGGACACATGAGGAGATCATTGAGTTCATCGATGAGCTTGATGACATTGGTATCACCGATGCAATGGCATTTGAAGATACCTTTGAGTGGGAGCATGACAGTTACTCTTCATACGCTGAGAAAGAGTTTGCTGAGTACTTTGTCATTGAGGTGATGAATGCACAGATCCCTGACATTGCTCTCTATGCAGTTGATTGGCAACACGTATGGGATCACGACCTGCGTTACGACTACAACACCATCGAGACTGCTAACGGTACCTATTTCTTCCGTAATAACTGATGACTAATGCAATCCACGATACATCCGTTCCTATCGGTGTCTATCCTGATGAGTTCAACTTGATTCTCAAGGCAATCAACAGGGCCATTGATAACAAGGAAGGTTATTTCACTGAAAATGAAGTTCAGCGACTGCTCACCTTTAAGGATGATTTCGCAGGTATTGCACTAAGGCACGGAGTATGAAACCTAACACACTAGCAATCCTTGAAGATTGCATCGAACGTGGCATCACATCTGCTCTCATCAACAGGGACGCAGATTGGGATGATGATCACCTAACTCAATCATTGCTTCAACGCATCTGGTTTGAGATTGACCTTTACTTTGACTTCGATGAAACTCCCTAGCGATGTATTAGTAGGACAATACCTACAGTATTTCACACTCATAGTGGCTGCAAGTATCGCGTTTGTGTATACTTGTGGCTACACATCTGGTCTCTTTGTTCATCAACTTAACAACACATGTACGCAGTTCTTCAAGACAACGAAGTCATTGATTACTTTCATGACAAAGACGAAGCTGAATATGTTGCCTTCAGTCAATTTGAACTAGGCTACACTGAGGGTCTCTATGTTGTAGAAATCATCAGCAAATACGACTAATTATGTACACAACTTACAAAGGACTTCGTGAATACGAGATCACTCTTCGTTCAGGTGTTTGGTATCTCCTAGCACCCGACTCTGAGCAAGCCGCATGGAAAGCTTTAGAGTTGTCCCGTGAACGTAATGACCAATTGTTAAATGTGAGGCAATCTGATGAGTGGTAAGCGTAAACCTTACTTCGACAATAACTGGCAAGAGTACAAGGATGCACCTGATGATCTATTCCAACAGCACACCTTTGAGGAGGTAATGTCTTGGAAGGTAGGCGGTTGGGAGCTACCTAGTAGTGTATGCTGTGTCATTCGTGCTACAGATCTTGACACGCGCAAGGTCACAGAGTATGTTTATCGTAAGCATTCTGCTGCACAGAAGAAAGTCAACGAGCTTATTGACTCACGCAACGTAGAGTTCGTTGTGTGCGATCACGATTCTATCCATTTCCTTTCACCTGCTGACATTTCCGATTATGATTCTGACTTCTGAAGAGTTCCAAGAGTTTGCTGAAGCTTACCCTGAGCTTGCTGATTGTGTGTGCCTTGATGAGGTAGCTGTTGTACTGGAAGGTTACAGCCTTCCTGATTGTTGGGACTGATCGTTAATGCCTACACCTGCGCAGATTGATGAGCAAGTGCAGCTTGAGCGTGACCAAATACGTCAGGGTCTCAAGCGATTAAGGGATAACACGGACGCACTACAGCAACGCAGCTACGCATCTGCTACGGTGTATGGTATTGCGTCCATTGATGTGCTTCTACCTGTCTTGGTGAAGCGTCTTGAGGAGACCAATGATCGCATACATTCAAGACAGAATGGTGTAGCTTTTAAAGAGATTGCTCACTATATCAGTGACCTAGAGCCTCTTGCTGCTGCAGCCATTGCACTGAAACTTACCTTCGACAAAGTATTTAGTTACAAGGAAGGTAGTGATCAAGTGCAGTCAGTGTGTGATGGTATTGGTTCAGCTGTTGAAGCTGAGTGTCAGATGCGTCACTATGAACGATGTGCGCCTGGTCTTCTCAACACATTGAAGAAGAACTATTGGCACAAGTCATGTGGCACTGAACAGAAACTAACGGTCATTCAAACATTGATGAACCGTAGTGACATTCAACAATGGCAACCATGGGGCAGAGTTAATCGCATTAAACTTGGTGGGTGGCTACTTGATTGTATCATTGAGACATCACAATGGTTCACCAAGGACATGCGTCAAGAGGGACGCAAGCGTGTTAACTATGTCGTACCTACACCTGAGTTCATCTCAATCAAGGACAAGGTGATGTCTGATGCTGAGCTATTTGCTCCGCTTGCTTGGCCTATGTTGATTGAGCCCAATGATTGGACAAACGAACGAGCTGGTGGGTACCTACTGAATGAGGTGATGTGTGGGCATGATCTAGTACGCCGAGGCAACCCCTTATGTATACAGGGAGAAACACCGATCAACTTTTTGAACAAGATTCAGAAGGTTGCCTTTACTTTAAATCCTTTTATTGTAGGGGTTGCGGAAGAACTAGATAGATTGGAACGAGCAGTTGGTAAGTTCCTCCCTATAATAAATCATGAATTACCTCCAAAGCCAGTAGATATTGCAGAGAACAAAGAGTCTCGTAAAGCTTATCGAAGAGCTGCAGCAGAGGTAATGAATCTGAATGCACAAGAGTTTAAGAAATCTTGTCGTACTCGGATGACATTGGAAGCAGTGAAGAGGTTCAAGGACGTAGATAAGTTCTTCATTCCCTGGAGCTTCGACTACCGTGGAAGAGCTTACCCGATTCCTGCTTTCTTAACTCCTCAAGATACAGACTTTGGAAAAAGTCTATTGACTTTCTATGAAGGTGCTTATGTAACACCTGAGTCTGAAGATTGGTTAGCCTTTCAAGTAGCTACTACATTTGGTCTTGATAAAGCACCGATGTCTGAGCGACTAGAATGGGCAAGAAATAACCATGAATTATTCACACTCATATCAACAGATCCTGTTGGTAATTTACACCTTTGGGAGAATGTAGAGGAACCTTGGCAGTTTCTAGCAGCAGCTGAAGAGTACTATCATTGTGTCGTAGTTGCCGACAGGCAGTTCACACGTCTTATGGTAGCTACAGATGCTACTTGTTCAGGTCTACAAATCCTGGCTGGATTAGCTAGAGATAAGTCTACAGCACGTCTTGTGAATGTCTTGCCTGGTGATAAGCCACAGGACGCATACAAGGTTGTTGCTGAAGAAGCCACACCTCACTGTCCTGAATCTATCCAACCTTACATGGATAGAAAGACAGTTAAACGTGTCGTAATGACCGTACCTTACAATGCTAAACCTTTCTCCAATCGTGGGTACATCAGAGACGCACTTAAAGAGAAAGGTGTAGAGATTAGTAAGGATGATTTAACCAAGACAGTTAAGGCTGTACGCAATGCCATGGATGTTGTCGTACCTGGTCCTATGGCTGTCATGACATGGATCGAGCAAGAAGTTGCTAATGCAATCAGAGCCGGTAAGGAACATCTTGAATGGACAACACCATCAGGGTTTGTTGTACATCAAAAGCTCAATAAGAAGCTGATTGTGTCTATCGAGTTACAGCTGTTGGGTCGTTGTCAGTTGAAGGTAGCAGTTGATGATTCTGATGAGGTTGATCTCAACCATCACAAGAACGCAACAGCTCCTAATCTGATCCACAGTTTAGATGCTAGCCTGTTACACTTGAGTGTCTTACGATTTGATTCACCCATTGCTCTCATTCACGATTCTGTCCTTTGTCGTGCAACGGACATGTCTTCCTTGTCCTCCATTGTACGAGAAACCTACATGCACCTCTTTGCAGAGCATGACTACCTGCGGGACTTCGCTTCTCATATAGGAGCGGAGACCGAACCACCGATTGTCGGAGATCTTGAACCAGAATCCGTCATCGAATCCACCTACTTTTTTTGCTAATGGCACAACCTATTCACGTTACTCAACAGCCTGTTGTCCTTGAAGGTTATCAAGCTGTACTGAAGCCAAGTAAGTTTGGCTACTCTCTGTCTGCTCTTGTCGATAAAGAACTTGTCGAGCGTCTTGAGGAGGATCGTGTTGATTCTCTCAAGTGGGCAGAATCTAAGCTCAAGAATCCTAAGCGGTCTACTCTCAAGCCTGAGCCTTGGGAAGAGGTTGCAGATAACAAGTACAAAGTTAAGTTCAGTTGGAATGAAGAAACACGTCCGCCCGTGGTGGATACAGAAGGCACACCTATCACCGACGAGAGCACTCCCATTTACAGTGGTAGCACCGTTAAACTTGCCTTCCGTCAAAAGCCCTACATCCTCCGTGATGGTGTCACGTACGGTACAAGTCTTAAGCTTGTCGGAGTCCAGGTTGTCTCCGTTGGTACCTCTGCAGGTGTTGACGCAGGCGATCTTGGTGAAACTGAAGTGGCAGCTCTCTTTGGCCAAACAAAGGGCTTCAAGGCTTCTGAGCCTAACATCACTCCCACTCAAGAGATTGAAGACGACTTCTAATGCCTAAATACCGTTCAGGTTTGGAAGAGAAGGTCGCTGATCTTCTCTCCAGCTTGAAGGTAGAATTTGAATACGAGTCAACTAAAGTTCCATACGTTCTTCAATGCAACTACACACCCGACTTCCTTTTACCGAATGGTGTCTACTTAGAAACAAAGGGACGCCTGACGGAGGAGGACCGCAGGAAAATGATCGCAGTGAAGAAAGCGAATCCCGACTTAGACATTCGGTTCGTCTTTCAAGCTCCTTACAATAAGATCTACAAAGGATCTAAAACAACCTATGCAAAGTGGTGCGAAAAGCACGGCTTTCAGTACTGTTCATTCCACTCCATCCCACTTGAATGGCTAACTTGACCTACGGCACTGCTGAATACTACGCTGAGCAATTCAGTGACTGGCTTGCTGATGTAGATGCTGAACGACCTAATACTGTAGACAACCTGCTTGAAGGTTTCTGCCTGGCAATTGATTCTTGGTTCGATTATCACGATGCACAAGCACGGACATACGCAGAACTGCGAAAGCGAGTTCGTGAGACACTTGCCGTGTGACACCTGTGGCTCATCTGATGCAAACTCTTTATATTCAGATGGGCACACTTTTTGTTTCTCTTGCAATGCTTACGGACACACTGAAGAAGATGTTATTCACACTCACAAAATGTCATCAATCACCCTAAAAGGTGCAGCTACTAGACTAACTAAACGGAACATCTCTGAGAAAGTATGTCAGCAGTATAAAATTTACCGTGATGGTGACCTGTTAAGGTTTCATTATCATGACGAGTCTGGCATCCTGATAGGATGTAAGACAAAGACAAAGGACAAGGACTTTAGTTATGAAGGACAAGCACCCACCTGTCTCTTTGGACAACATTTGTTTCCCTCCACTGGAAAACGAGTCGTTATCACTGAAGGAGAACTCGATGCGGCTTCATGTAGTGAGGCTATGCCGGGGTGGCCGATGGTATCTCTACCTAGCGGTGCCGCAGCGGCAAGAAAGTCGATTCAACGGGCTATCCCCTGGCTCCAGGGTTATGAAGAGATTGTCCTGTTCTTCGACAATGACGAGGCAGGCCGTAAGGCGGCGGAGGAAGCAGCAGGGGTACTCCCACCTGGCAAGTGTAAGATCGCCCGTCTGGAGGCGTACAAGGATGCCTCAGACGCCTTGCAGGCATCAGACGCCCAGCTAGTCAGAGAGGCTATCTGGAATGCCAAACCATACCGACCTGATGGTATTGTTGACGGCAAATCACTCCTAGAGTTAGTTACAACACCCACCCTAACTGCTGATCATGATTATCCATTCCAAGGTCTCCAACGCAAGCTTCACGGTATCCGATACGGAGAGCTTGTCACAATTACTGCAGGATCTGGTATTGGCAAGTCATCATTCTGCAGGGAGCTTGCCTGTACTCTTCTTCAAAGAGGAGAACGGGTCGGTTACCTGGCTCTTGAGGAATCAAACAGACGAACTGCGCTTGGGCTGATGTCCGCAGCAGTTGGCAAATCACTACACATTGGAGAACATGACCGATCTACTCTCACCCAAGCATATCAAGACACTCTTGCTAAGTGGAATCTTTTTCTTTTCGACGGCTTTGGGTCTTTTGATCCTGATCTCATCTACAACCGAATTGAGTACCTGGCAACGGGTCTTGATACAAGGGTAATCTTCCTAGATCACTTGAGTATCTTGCTCAGCGGTTTGGATGGTGATGAACGCCGTATGATTGACACAACTATGACAAGGTTGCGCTCACTGGTAGAACGTACTGGTGTTGCTTTGTTCCTTGTCTCTCATCTACGGAGAACATCAAGTGACCAGAACCATGAGGAAGGTGCCCGCGTCACTTTGGGACAGCTGCGAGGATCTGCGGCCATTGCACAACTCTCTGACGGAGTTATTGCACTTGAAAGAAACCAGCAGAGCACATCTGGTGGAAGTGACACAACTGTGCGAGTCCTTAAGAATCGCTATTCTGGCGAGGTTGGCGTCGCGTGCCGACTAAGCTATGACCTAACCACCTGTAAATTCAAAGAGACTGAATCTAATGAAGAGTTCGACCCAAGCACCGACTTCTAAGCACAACACCTCGCCCCGTGTGGTTGTGTACCCAGGTACTATTCCTGCCATTGGACCCAAACCTCCTACCCCTGAAGCAGTTGAAAAGGCAGCGTTTATCGACAAGACCTACCGCTGGAATGGTCGCTAAGCTCATCTTGATTGATGGGCTAGTCCTTATTACAAACTTATTCATTTGCGCTGGTGTCGTTCGGCACTGGAATGATGTTAATTTTTGACTTAGAAACAAACGGGTTACTACATGATGTTACCTGTATCCACTGTCTCGGTGTCTATGATACGGAGACTAATCAAACCTTGGTCTACAATGATGAAGGTAATACGGAACCACTTACTCGTGGTCTTCAACTTCTTGAGGACGCAGATATACTTGTCGGTCATAACATCGTTAATTATGACCTGCCTGTTATTCGTAAGCTATATCCTTGGTTTCAAAACTCTGGTAGGGTTTTGGATACTTTGGTTCTTAGCCGTCTTTATCACGCTGATATTCTGAAGACAGATCAGAAGCGTAAGTGGAAACAAATGCCACTACAGCTCTACGGTCGACACTCCCTTGAAGCTTATGGCTATCGCCTAGGTGAGTACAAAGGGTCCTTCGGTAAGGATACAGATTGGAAGCAGTGGTCGCAAGAAATGCAAGACTACATGATACAAGACGTTGTTGTTACTACTAAACTTTGGAAACACTTTTTACCATACCTGAATGGATTACGCTAGAACATCGTGTCGCAGAGATCCTCACTGAACAGGAACTACATGGATGGTACTTTGATGAGCCTGCTGCATGGCAACTTGAATCAACTCTCCGAAGAGAGCTTGAGGATCTTAATCAGCTATTACGCAACAGGTATCCTTACGTTGAAGGGTCGGAGTTTACTCCTAAACGACCTAACAAAACCCAAGGATATGTCACTGGAGCTACTTTCACTAGACTGAAAGAGTTCAACCCAACAAGCCGTGATCATATCGCATGGGTCATGGCTACTTATCACGGATGGAAACCAGACAAGGTAACTGCAAGCGGTAAAGCTGCCATTGATGAGGTTGTTCTTAAAGACATCGGCACAGAGGAAGCTCTGCAATTCTTCCGTTGTCTTGAGCTAACCAAGCAGTTAGGTATGTTGTCTGAAGGTGTCAACGGCTGGCTAAAGCTTGTCCGTGATCAACGCATCCATCACCACTGTTCAGTAGCTACTAACACGTTTCGATGTGCCCATCGTAAGCCAAACCTTGCTCAAGTAATCTCTGATGAAGCGTTTAGAAAACTATTTACAGCATCACCTGGCTACACTATGGTGGGTGCAGACTTGTCTGGTATTGAGCTTCGTATGCTCGCTCACTATCTTGCTCGGTATGACGGTGGCAGGTACGCAGACATCCTCCTCAATGGAGACATCCACCAAGTCAACGCAGACAAAATAGGAATCTCTCGTCGTCTAGTTAAGACTGTAACCTATGCCTTTCTGTACGGAGCCGGTGATCAAAAGATCGGACTATCTTACGACCAACAACTATCGGAGAAAGATGCAAAAAAGAAAGGCGCTGAGATACGCCAGGCTTACATGGATGCAATTCCAGGACTTGAGAAACTGGTTGCTGCGGTTAAGTCCAAGGCGGAATCTGGTTACATCAATTTGTGTGACGGGCGCCGCTGTGCTGTTGATGGTAGCCACAAAGCCCTTAACTACCTTCTCCAAGGGAGCGCGGGTGTTATAGCCAAGCAATGGATGGTTCACACTCATAATGTAATCGACCAATGCGAAATCAAAGCTCATCAACTAGCATTCGTACATGACGAATTGCAGTTTGAATGTCTACCTGACTATGCTGATACACTGTCATCAGCTCTAACTATTTCAGCTCTCACAGCAGGAGAGCATTATGATCTCAGGATTCCTATTGAAGCCGAAGCTAAAGTAGGTAAAACCTGGGCAGATGTACACTAACCACCACTATGGCAGTAAAATCTAAAACCGCTCTTGGACGTGTTCAATTTGAGTCCAAGGCAAAATATAAACACACCCGTCAAGGTAATGGACGCCGTTCTCTTCCTTCGCATGGGCGCAAGCTCAAGCGGGGACAGGGTAAGTGAGCCTATTAATCGATTGTGATTACATTGTCTATAAATGCTGCGCCGCTACTGAAACCGAAATTGACTTCGGAGAAGATCTTATCGTCGTTACCTCCAGATTCAGTGAGGCATACGACTATGTTGAACGAGAACTCTATAACATCGCTAGTGACCTTGGATGTTTTGATGATTCTATTCTGTTCTTTTCTGATAGCATCAACTTTCGTAAATCTCTTGACCCAGCGTATAAAGGACACCGTAATCGAAAGAAACCGTGCGGCTACAAAAGGGTCATCAACAAACTCAAGGAGGACTACCACGTTGTCGTGATGCCTACTCTTGAGGCTGATGACGCAATGGGTATCTATGCCACCAAAGAGCCTGGACACATTATTTGCAGTCCTGATAAGGACATGAGACAGATTCCTGGTGAGTTGTATGACCTATCTGAGGGTGTAGTAACTATTACTCCTGAAGAAGGTTATCGTTGGCATTTAATCCAGACAATGGCTGGTGATCAAACAGATGGATATGCAGGCGTACCTGGTATTGGTATCAAACGTGCTGCTGCCCTTCTTGATGAACACGGTGATAACTGGAAGACCGTTGTGGATGCTTTTGCTGAGAAGGATCTCGATGAGTCAGTTGCATTACTGAATGCACGATTAGCAAAGATCCTTCAAGCAGAAGACTATGACTTTTCAACTCAAGAAATCCGACACTGGGTTCCCGCCTCCGCCAGTGTTGGAACTAACAATGGAGCAACAGTTCAAGATGCGTCAGATTGAAGACGCCTTGAATAGCTCAAAGGGTGAGGTAGACGCTATCATCACCCTTTTCTTAGCCCTACAAAAACAATGCTTTGTGTTGGGTAACAATGTATCTAACTTAGTTTCAAAATGGCCACCACCGACCAATACGGACCAAGCTACTATCGACGAGGTAGCATCCCAGTTTGGGATTTCATTCGAGACCAAGGACTAAACTTCCATCTCGGTAACGCAATTAAATATATTTGTCGCGCAGGACACAAAGACAGCAAACGCGAAGACCTGCGCAAAGCCATCCACTACTTGCAAAACGAACTCGAAAATGACATCATCAACCCTTCTCCAGCAAGCCGTCGAATTCAGGAACGCTTTCCGGGTGAAGAACAGTACAACGCCAGCTTCACGGACTATGCAGAGGCGTTTGATCGTTGAAGAGTTTAAAGAATTTTTGGATGCAGAAAATCAACTGATCATGGGACTTACAGTTAATGCAACTGACTGTCTCAAAGAGCTAGCTGATCTGGTCTACGTGTGTTACCAGTATGCTGCTAATCTTGGATGGGATCTAGATGAAGCACTTAATCGCGTACATCAAAGCAACCTATCTAAGCTTGACGATAACGGTAACCCCATCTACCGAGAAGATGGGAAGGTCTTGAAAGGACCGAACTATCAACCTCCTAACCTTACTGATCTCGTTTAATAATGTCTAAACCCACCAAAGAACTGATTGCCCGTACTGGGCGTGTGCAGTCCTGGATTGATGATCCCACCAGCCGTCTCCCTGTTTCTTGCACCGTGTTCGTGGTGGAAGACACAATGGAAGGTCCAAATGGAATCGAAGCATCTTGGCGATTTGTTTCCCATGCTCTCCGATACGGAGCTGGCGTGGCTGTTCATCTATCCAAGCTCCGACAAAAAGGAGCTGAAAATGGCAAAGGACTTGTGGCGTCAGGCCCGGTCTCCTTTGCTAAAATCTACTCAACCCTCAACGAAATCCTGAGGCGTGGTGGCGTCTACAAGAATGGCGCTGTTGTTTGTCATCTTGATCTAAATCACCCTGATGTACTTGAGTTTATTCAAGCATCACGATCCGAGCTTCCTTGGATCAAACGCTGTGTCAACATCAATGACTACTGGTGGGAAGAAACCACACCTGTAGTACGACAAGCTTTGCTTGAAGGTATCAAGAAAGGTGACATTTGGCTCAACAAAACTAAAGTCGACAAGAATGGAAATCGAATCAGGGGTAACGTTTGCCTGGAAGTCTATCTGCCCTCACGGGGTACCTGTCTACTTCAACATGTTAACCTCGGCCAATGTGAACTCAATGACATTCAAAGTGCATTTGTCAACGGAATGTCCGAGTTGTGCAGTCTTCACGGAAAAACAGATGTTGGAGCTAGCGGAGAATACCTCCCTTCAGAGACAGATCGCCAAGTCGGTCTCGGAATGTTGGGTCTCGCAAACCTGCTCCGACAAAGCGGAGTAACTTACAAGCAGTTTGGTGAGGCATTGACTCAAGTTAATAGTGGCTTGAGTTATGAGCATACACCTGCTACTATCCTCGCTGAAGAGCTGCAAAAAGGTATCCAGGCTGCTTCACAAGTAGCACGATTCAATAACATGGATCGAGCCTTTGCTATTGCTCCTACTGCTTCTTGCAGTTATCGTTATACTGATCTTGATGGGTACACCACCTGCCCTGAGATTGCACCTCCCATTGCCCGTCAGGTAGACCGTGATAGCGGTACATTTGGCGTCCAGAGCTTTGACTACGGTCCTGTTGAGATCGCGTCTGAGGTTGGCTGGGATGATTATAAAGCAGTGTGTGATGGCATCATCACCCTACTCAATAAGACCGGACTGTTGCATGGTTACTCATTCAACAGCTGGTCAGATGTGGTTACCTATGATGAGCAATTCATCGAAGATTGGTTGGCAAGTCCACAGACTTCTCTTTACTATTCGCTTCAGGTAATGGGCGACGTTCAAGACAAGTCTGATGCTTATGCAGCGTTGGATGACGGGGACGTTACCGCATACCTGGAGTCACTTCTGAATGATCCTGCTCCTGATTGTAATTGCGGCGAATGAACCCCTATCAAAAACTATTAACTCGTAAACGGAAGTGGTCTCCGGTACAGACCACAGCTGGGAAGCTTGTTGAAGGCGCTGAAGAGGCAATATATCGTGCCTTAGCTATCCGCCACATGGAGCTTCCTGTTGGAGACTTTATCACTGATGCTCTAAAAAATGAAGTTCCAGAAATGGCAAGGGATCTCCTTTTGTCCAATATTAAGGACGAGGAAAATCACGACCTTGCACTCGGTTACATCGCCAACGCTATCGGCGTTGATGAAAAGGCTGAAGAGGAAGCCAAGAAGCTTCGGGACGCCTGGATTGCTCATCCAGATCACACAATCCTCAAGGCATTGGTTGCCGAGCGTGCAATTTTTTTTGTGCTCCTCCCATTCTTCAGATTTAACGGTGATGCTGGTCTCAGAACAGTAAGTGCTGACATTAGTCGTGATGAACAAGTCCATGTTGCAGCGAATAGCCTGGTATGTACTGAGCTTGGTCTCAATTGGAGTCCTTCTCTCGATAAGCTCAGGAAGGCAACCATTAATTGGGTGCTTGAACCTCTAGGTATAAATACCTCCAATAAATATTTGGACAAAAAATTTTGGCTGGAATCCAGCGATAACTTAATGTATCAAGGTAAAGCACCTGAACTTTCTGACACGCGGAGAGCACGGATGCCTGCCTTCTTTGAACATGCAAACCCCAATCTCCCTCAATATGCTTGAAGCTTCAGGGCTTCAGCTTAATGTTCTTCTAAATAAATTAGAAGAGAACTTTCCACCTACTAATCCCCACCCGGATGAAACACATTCACAAATAATGTACCGCTCTGGCCAACGTTCTGTGGTCGAGTGGATTCAACACTACCTTACCGAAGAGAACAATGGCTCCTAGAAACAATGCAGCAGCTCAACGAGAGCGTGAGCGTCAACAGCGTGAACGTGAGCGTCAACAAAGAGAGCGTCAAGCTCAACAACAACGAGAGCGTCAAGCTCAACAACAACGAGAGCGTGAGCGTCAGCAGCGGGAACGTCAACAACGTGAAGCGCAGCAACGTCGTCAAGCTGAACAGCAACGTAAAGCTGCTCAAGAACGCAAGGCTGCTCAAGAACGTAAAGCCCAGCAAGAACGTAAAGCTGCTCAAGAACGTAAAGCCCAGCAAGATAAAAAGAAAAACAACAATACTGGACAAGTAAAATCACAACTCCGTCAAGCAGCTGAAGGCGGTATCACCAAACAAGAGCTTAACAAAATTATCAAACAGTCTGGTCAAAGTGCTCAAAAAGTTATTCAAAAACTTGACACTGTAAACAAAGCTCTTAAAGAAAAGGATAAAGCTGGGATTAATTTGAATTCTGGTGCTGCTAATATGCTTGTCAGGCAAGCACAGAAGCAAACTCCTGATCCGTTCCGTAGGCAAGAAACATTTGGCAGCGGTCGGATTGGTAAAACCCTTCAAGGAATGATCGGCGATCAACGTACCGTGTATGGCGGACGTGTTGCTGGTACCAAAACAGTTGGTACTCCCGGCACTGGTCTCATGATTGGCGGTACTGCTATTCGCCCTGGTGGTCGAGTTGCTGTTCGTACTCAACCAGTCGGTGCTGCTCCGGCCGCACCTCCGCCGCCTCCCGGTCCTGGTGATGGTGCTGGTGCTGGTGATGGAGCCGGTACTGGGTTTGGAGATGGCGGCATGGGTGATATTCTTAGCGGACTTGGTGACCTTTTCGGTGGAATGGATGATTTTGGCATGGGTGATCTTAGTATGCCTGATATGGGATCATTTGAACAAGTCAGTTCCAACGTTCAAACCGCAGATCCTCTCCAACTTGCTGCACTTGGTAAGTCCTATCTTTCTGATATGATCCGTGCTCGTCAACGTCAAGCTCGCTCACGTGGTCAATACATGCGTGGTGGAGTTGGTCCCACAGCTGGTAATCCCTTTGGTCCTCTTGCTGCACTCTCCATTGGAGGCTTGACCCTGTAATGACAGCTAAAGAAAGGTATGATTTCCTTTTCGGTGATCGCACTCAATACCTAAACATTGCACGTAGAGCAGCTGACCTTACACTTCCTTACCTGATTCGTGATGATGAAGAAGAGAATAAAACTGCACGACCCCTGCCATCTCCTTGGCAATCAGTGGGTGCTAAAGGTGTAGTCACTCTTTCTTCTAAGCTGATGCTGGCATTGCTTCCTCCACAGACTAGCTTCTTTAAGCTTCAAGTGGATGAGACAATGCTGGGTCAGGATTACGGTCCGGGTATTAAATCAGAACTTGATCTAGCATTTGCTAAGATCGAACGTACTATCATGGAATCCATTGCTGCTAGCGATGATCGAGTGGTAGTCCATCAAGCATTGAAGCATCTTGTTGTTGCTGGCAATGCTCTGATTTATATGGGCAAGGAAGGTCTTAGACTGTATCCTCTTAATCGCTATGTTATAGACCGAGATGGCGATGGTAACGTTATTGAAATCGTAACCAAAGAACGGGTATCCCGTCAACTACTTGAAGGTGTACTTCCTAAATCTAATCCCAATGAAGTTGGTGTAGACAAGAAAGGTGATCGTGATGAAGTAGACATCTACACACACGTTCGTCGTGATAACAATCGCTATGTCTGGCACCAAGAAGTTGAAGACAAAGTACTTCCCAAGTCTTTTGGTAAAGCACCTGTTGATGCTAGCCCTTGGCTGGCACTAAGGTTTAATTCTGTAGACGGAGAGATGTATGGTAGAGGTAGAGTTGAGGAGTTCATTGGTGATCTCCGCTCCCTTGAAGCACTCTCTCAGGCACTCGTAGAAGGCTCTGCAGCAGCCGCTAAAGTTGTGTTCGTGGTATCACCCTCAAGCACGACTAAACCCCAGACGCTGGCTGCTGCAGGCAACGGAGCAATCGTTCAAGGCAGACCTGATGACATCGGTGTTGTTCAGGTTGGTAAGACGGCTGACTTCAGGACTGCATATGAGATGGCACTTCAACTTGAACGTCGCCTTTCTGATGCCTTCCTTATTCTGAATGTACGTCAATCAGAACGTACTACAGCAGAAGAAGTTAGGATGACTCAACTTGAACTTGAGCAACAACTTGGTGGTCTATTTAGTATGCTCACTGTAGACTTCCTTGTTCCTTATCTCAACCGTAAGTTGTCAGTGTTCCAGAAGACTGGAGAGATCCCTCGTATTCCCAAGGGTATTGTCAAGCCTACTATTGTGGCTGGTATCAATGCACTTGGTCGAGGACAAGATCGAGAAAGCCTCAGTGCCTTCTTGATGACTATTGCACAAACCATGGGTCCAGAAGCTATTCAAACCTTTGTCAATCCTGAAGAGGTTATTAAACGACTGGCTGCTGCACAAGGTATTGATGTTCTCAACCTTGTGAAGTCTATGCAGGATGTTCAAGCAGAACAACAACAAGCAGCACAACAACAGCAACAGATGGAGCTGGTGAAGCAAGCTGGTCAATTGGCATCTGCTCCTGCAAATGACCCATCTAAATATCCCCAACCAAATGAGCAACCAAACACCCCGCCGCAATAGTCGGCGTAAACCAACACAAGTTGAACCCGAAAGGGATGTCCGCATAGTAGAACATCCACCTACTGAAAAACCTGTACTTAAGGTAGAGACTCCTAAACCAAATAAGTACGAACCTTCGGCTAAGATTGGTACGCCTACTCTTGGCCGTTCACCCAACTACGTGACAAAAGTTGGTCTTGGAAATCTTACAGTAACTACTGCACATGGCAACTCTGACGTATGATCCCACGCCAGCGGATCAACCTGAGTTCAATGAAGCTGAGCAAGAAGCTCTTGCCATCGGAGAGGCTGCTGCTGCTGAAGAGCAACAGCTTCTCGCTGGTAAATTTAGAGACGCTGAAGCTCTAGAAAAAGCATACATTGAACTTCAATCTAAACTTGGTTCAAGGCAAGAAGATGGTTCTGATGAAGGAACTCTATCTGACGATGAACCAGTTGAAGACTATGATGAGTCTCCTGGTGTACTTGAAGCTTTGTGGGAAGATGCTCAGAATGGTGAGCTATCCCCTGAGATTCAAGCAGCACTTGAAAGGATGACTGCATCTGAAATCGCTGCTGAATATATTCAGTACCGCGAACAAATTGAAGCTAACCAACAACCAGCCGAAGACATCAGCGAACAAGACGTTGCTGAACTTCGTGGTATTGCAGGTGGTGATGAATCATACCAAGAAATGATTGCTTGGGCATCTGAGAATCTTTCACCTGAAGACCAACAGCGTTATGATAATGTCATTGCTAGTGGAAACTACGATGCTATTTCATTTGCTGTTCAAGCCCTATCATCTAAATACACTGAAGCCATGGGAGTAGAAGGACAACTATTTAAAGGCAAACCTGCCGGCAACACAAGAGATGTATTCCGTTCTCAAGCAGAAGTTGTACAAGCTATGTCTGATCCTCGTTACGACAGGGATCCAGCATATCGACAAGATGTATATGCTAAACTTGAACGGTCTGAACTTCAATACTAATGAACGACACTAACCTCTGGGCTAAAGAACCCACTATGTATATGGATCCCACCTACCTGCAATCACACAACGAACGTGCTGAGCTTCTTAATGGTCGCCTGGCTATGCTTGGCTTCATTGCTGCTGTTGGCGCTTATGTAACTACTGGTCAAATTATTCCTGGAGTATTTTAATTATGGGATGCGGTAAGAAGCACGGCGGCGGTAAGAAAAAGTAACCCCGCTCGGTAATAAAGCCCTCCTAGTAGCGCGTATTAGTAGGGCTTCTTCCCTAACGGGAGTGTGTAGATGGTCATATAAAAGTTCCTCGCTTTATTATTATGATCCCTCTTCTAACTACTCTGTCAGTCATCACTAGCTGGTATGGTCCTGGCTTCCATGGAAACCTTACAGCTAATGGTGAGCGATACAATCAAAATGCCCTTACTGCAGCGCACAAGACACTCCCGTTTGGTACACGACTAAAGGTCTGCTATCAACGGTGTGCCATTGTACGGGTTAATGACCGTGGACCTTATATCCCTGGTCGTGAAATCGATCTCAGTAAAGGTGCAGCTGATGCTATTGGCTTCACTGGCACCGGAGTTGGACGAGTCAAAGTAACACGACTTGACTAACTACTTATGACTGCAACAATCGCAGCCTCACGCTC
>Ga0208644_1001668_pt1 | contig 18379 bp, 28 predicted proteins | sample VirMetDEL_Nov_18_FD_184517 | JGI IMG/M metagenome (GOLD analysis project Ga0208644, IMG submission 184517) | Aqueous microbial communities from the Delaware River and Bay under freshwater to marine salinity gradient to study organic matter... | ecosystem: Environmental > Aquatic > Marine >... | reverse complement strand
ACCAAGTTTTGGTTGAAACTTATAGGGAGTTTGTGGTGATGATGGTGACCTTGGATCACTAAACCCTTCTGCTGGATTTGCTTCTTCTTGTGGTGTGCCAGGAAGAGAACCAATAATCAGTGGTTGTTGAAACTCGTTATCACGAAAGAACCCAACAACCCATGCGCCTTCAACTAACCATGAAGGTGTAGAACCCAATCCTTGCATGGATGGGTCTGTTACAGGGTGCATGACATGTGACCAAGGCAAATCAGCCGTGGGGAGTGCAACAACATCCTCAGTATGATAACCAAGGCATCGCACTCTCACACGGCCAACTTGTTCTGGATCATTTCGGTCTTCGACAACGCCGACAAACCAGTTAAATCCGTCACGTCCCATGAAATAACTATTCTGCATGGAACTATTTATAACAGTTAATGTAGGTCTGGGTCGCGACCGAGACGTTTCTCTACGGTACTCCAGTTGTACCTAAGTACTTCAAGTTTCTTGTCTGGATTTTGCATCTGTAATTGCTGAAGAACCTCGCCGGCTTCATCTTTTTCCAGATGTTCTACCATCGTAGACACGATTTTATACTTTTCCATGATTAACTCCTTTATCAATTGATTAGTGATCTTTAATCATCGGTTTTGAAATAATCAAATGTGTTCTTTCGGGTCCACAGTTAACAAAAGTGTGTAGAATTGTAGTATCAACCTCATAGAGAAAACCGTCAGCAGGTATGTGAATTACTTCATTCAACGTAGGAAAAACAAAGTAAGCATTTGGGTTGGTTATAAGGGCCGCATGATAACGAGGAGAGTTGTCCCTATGAACAGAATATGATGTGCAAGGATTCATATGCATAATTCTAGCACGTTCACCGTCCACATCATGTATCATATCAGCAAAAACTGTACCCTCGTAAATTTCATTTAGTGTTCTGAAATCTGACTGATTTACTATAAATCTTTTCTGATAATACTGATATGCACCATCATTCGGATGCCATTTACCATCAGTCCAATCTACATCCGCACCTAGACCATCTGTATATTGATTACCTATAGACTTTTCCCTGCGTTGTACACAAGTCTGTAGGTTTTGTCCTTTTTCGAATTTATGACTGTCATACAATTTACTTCCTAAACGAGATTGTATACGTTCCCATTCAACTAGACATCTATCTAGATCATAGGAATGATTTGTCTTTTTGATGGGCATGGTTAGATATTTAGACATTTATTCATATTACCAAATAAAATATAATAAGTCAAGGTCACTTCACAATTAAGTTATCTTTATAGATACTTTTCAAACCAAGTGCTTCTGTATTGAACTTGACTAGATTACGAAGTGACTTTTCAGTAATAAATGTCATTAGAACATCTCGCTGTCGGTTTCCATCGACACCAATCTTCCATTCATACTTACCAACCTTCTTCTGGATATTGGCAATCGCAGTAACATCTTTACTCATTGCGGTAAGTGCATCCTGCAACTTCTTTGCGTTGGGATTATCTTTACGCACCCAAAGAGCCTTTTGCATACCATCTCTAAAACTTTTTACGAGTTTATATGCATCATAAAACTCACCACTTGGTGCAACACCATACTTATTTTTAAACAAAATCTCAAACTGCATATTGGGATAATTTGGATCATCCATATGTGATGCACTGTTTGCGTCTAGAATACCATGTGTAAACCACACTCTAGCATCTGGATTTGATGCAACATGTTTCTTGTATGCGGCAGGATTCTCTCTTGTACCATTCAGTTCACCACGTTTGAATGCTAGACGCCGTTCACCTCCACTCATACCCGATACCCATGTAACCTTTTTCTTAAAACATTCAATATACTGATCTACACTCAAATCAGGTCCACACAATAGCATTGTCATTGCAAATGCCTCAGGCACCATTCCAGAACCAGCAGCAAATGAAATCTTATCCCCTGATTTGTAGTCCTTGCGAATACCCGCAATGATATTCAAGTTCATAAGTCCAATGCTGGTATAGTCTGCATAATTGTAATCAACGTTCTCTTGCAGAAATGAAACACCATTCCCACCATGAGACACCATTACAGTCTTATCGTCTTTCTGTAGGTCATTATGAAACTTATTGAAGCCGGGAATATCTCTTGCGCCTGGAATGGTTTTGATAATAATTTTCTCACCAAGGAAGGGGGCAAGTTCTTTAGCAACGATTTCAGTCCATACAGTGGTTCCGCCGCCGGGTTTTTGTGGAACAACAAATGTATAATCCGCACTTGCTGTCGAAGTCATTCCTAGCACCATGGCTAGACTCATTACTAGTTTACGCATAACTTAATCTCCTTTTTGTGGTTATACCCCAAGCAAATACACCTGTAGTTAATAGTAAAAGTATAACAAATATTGGTCTTGTGACCAGTTGTTCAATCGAATACAAACTCGTCACTTGTAGTGTTAGAGCCTCTACACGCTCTGCTAGTATAAATCCAATTACCATTGCTGGACGACTGAATTTATATTTCTTACACAGTATGCCTAGAATACTGCACACTGCAAGAATAAAATAATCTTCCCATCCACCTGTATATTGAACACATGCCCAAGTGATGAACACAATCAACAGGGGAAAATAATACTTGTATGGTACACGGGTGATAGCACTGATGTATCGTGTAAACAACAAACAGAACACACCAACCAGAACAGTTGCCCACATAAACCCAAATGTTAGACTGTCAAAGAAACGTTCGTCCTGTGCTAAGTCTGGTGTACCCAGTTCAAATCCCAAATACATAAACAATGCCATGATCACCGCTGCGAATGGTGCGCCGGGAATACCAAACAACACAGTAGGAATCATTGATGTTGCCTTCTGTGCATTGTTTGCACCCTCTGGTCCAATAACACCTTTGATATTTCCATCACCAAACTTTTCTTTAGGGTGTGCTGCAACAGTTGACCCATATGCCATCCAATCTGACATTGCTCCACCAAGTCCAGGCAGTAAACCAACGAAGGCACCTATGAAACCACCACGCAATGCATCCCACTTACTATTCCATACAGCCTTCACACCCATTATTGTTTGACCAAGTTGATCTACACTGTTCACGGTTTTACGTCTACGTTTCAATCCATCTACAAGTTCTGGAATCGCAAACAACCCTGCAACAAAAGGCATGAGTTGTATACCATTACCCAAATAATCCCAACCAAGTGTATAACGGTCAGCGTTTGTTGTAGGGTCAGTACCAATAAGTCCCAAACCAATCCCCACGGCAATCGCAATCAAACTACGAACCCACCAAGTACTTGACACAAAACCAACAGTCGCAAGTGCAAGCATGGTAAACGCCCACAGTTCTGGTATGCCCAAGATCATTAACAGGTTTGTGTACCAAGGTAATAGTGCAAAGGTAAGAGTTCCCCACAGTAAACCATTCACAGTGCTTGTTGTCACTGCGGCAGTTATTGCGTAGGTTGCTTGACCTTTTTGTGCTAGGGGAAACCCATCTACCATTGTAGCGGCAGCACTGTTTGCGCCGGGTATTCCAAGAAGAACACCTGTATAAGTGTCACCTGTTGTAGAGGCGGCGACAACTGCCATGCAGAATATCACACCCAAGTAAGGTTGATCGGCAAAATAACTAATGAATCCAAACAACGCTACAAGGCCGGTGGTCGCACCAGCACTTGGAATGATACCTATTAAGAGTCCGTATAATGTTCCTGCTACGAGAGCATAAATTTCATGCATAGAAATACACAACAGGCATTGATGCCTGAGAATCCTTTCAAATTTGTGGGGGAAACACTTCTGAACTTCACGCTATGTCCGTTAGAAATGTTGTACTTCTATTTAGTACGCCAAACAAAGTAGATTCGACCTCTATGACTGTCTTTTTTTATATCTAAGATGTCTACGTTAAGTTGTTCAGCACAATTAACAATGAAGTTTGCATCCCAAGGGTAAAAGTAAATCCAGTTGCTGTAGTTTTTACTCCCCACAGGTCTGTCTGCTTCATCATGTGGTAGGCCGGGATTGACACGAAAGAACATAACAGCGCCGGGATTACACAATCCCACTGCATGTTCAAGTTCTGCAAACACCTTATCCGTACTACCAAAATTAATACTACCCAGTGCAAGTGTAGCATCATACTTTTCATCTGGATGGTAATCCAACAGTTTCACTTGCAAGTCCGCTGCATTGTTATATGGATCAATACCAATTAGGTTATGAATCTTACCTTTGAATTCATGATAACCACAACCAATATCCAATACACGTTTGGGATTTAAACTGTTTACCTCATCAATAAGTTTCAGTCCACTGTACTTGTACTTCTTCATTTCAGCTTGCCAGTGATTTCGAAAGTAATTATCAAGTACCTTGTCATCTATTTGATCAACAAGTTCTCCCATATGCGAGTATTCAATTTGATCCAGTTCAATATCAAAGGTACTCTGTATAGCGTGTCTTAGTGTATTGGGTTGACGCAATAACTGTGGACTAACATGTATTAGTTGTTCAAGCTTGTTTAGAATTTTATGATTCATTCATTTCCCCATAAGTTGCAAGGAATATATCACTGTGCTGGACATCCTGCTTCCACGATAGCATATGCTTTTGTCCAAAGTCCAGTATTAATTTATTCTGTTGTGCAATCTCTTTTCTCATACCGTTCTCGTCACCATACCAATCATAGTTAGGATATGATATGTCAAACCCACCCGCCTGCATCCACCAATCGAAACTGGCTTCATCAGGACGATATACAAGTTGTATCAATGCATTCGGATATCTTTCGATAATCTCATCAAAGTGATAAACCCACTCATGACTCATGAGTAACATTGTTCCAGTTTTGTCTTGAAACGGTGCAGTCAGATTATCATAATTCAAATTGGTGTCAAACTCCATTCCTGTGCCGAAGTAACTATCCACATGACCACCATACTCTCCGTGACTATAAACACGATGCGGCGCTCTATCAGTGGTGTTGTATTCCTTCTCACGTTTTAGACGTTGCGCCACACCACTCCATCTACTGCCAGGGACACCTGTAAAGAATATCAGTTTTTCATTCACAACCATCTGGAACCTCAAATTTTCTGTAACCATTTTCATTATAGTCACACCAACTCTGCTCAACGAGCATCAACCATTCATCCTCTCTATGTGAATGTTCAGGAAAAGGACAGGAATCACTGAGAAACAGATCATCGTAATGCAACAGAGTTCTGTCATTTGTCATTTCAATGAACTTACTCCGTGCAGAGGTTGAATTAAATCGTTTAAAGATTTCTGTTGGACCACCTTCAAATGCTTCTTTCAGACTTAACTGTTTCAGAAACGTTTGGTTTGAACTTCTTACATCATTTTCTGTGATACCACCATGTTTATAATCATTTTTCAATACCCGCTCAATAAAGATTGTGACATAATGCTTTGGTTCGAACTTCAAGGATATGATTTCATAATCATACTTCTTCAATAGGTCAATATACTCTGAATAGAGTACATTTTCCTTTCCATGTAGAGTTGTAGGGCTGCAACACCACAGTGGATGTGCAGGTACATACTCATAAGGATTGACTGACAGAACTTCTTCAAACCGTTCCAAAGTCATATCACTCTCACGAATTAGCTTTAACCAATTCTCACATTCGAGTGGTTGTGGCTCAGTTTTGTTTGCACGATCAAATGATATGTCGGGTTCAACTCCATTAAGAAATCGAACCGTCATATCACCTTTCGTTCCACCAACGTATTCAAAGATATACTTCATTCAGGAATAATCTCAGATGGAAGAATAAAGTCCAGTGAACCACCAGGGCCCTCAACTTCGATATAAACCGAGTCAAGAGACTTACCCTTAATCGGTACATACTTCTTGAGCTTCTTGGAATAGGTCATAAACACTCCATTTTCCAATCTCACATCATCATACGAATCCTTATCCGATCCAATCGCACAGATTTTCGCGATTTTCGACTCGCCGTATTCACCCACATAGGTCACTACTTCACCGATATTCATATTTTCTCTCCTAGAGTTTCATAACTAACGCAATTAAACCAAACCATACTACACTACCCAACAACAACAGTCCCAATAACGCAAGAACTGCCTTTATACTTCTTACAGGATGGCGTATCAGGTAATACACTGCAAACCCTGTAAGAAGTAATATCAATAATCCTACCATAATCCCAACGTTCTTCCATTACCCACTATGATGAATAGACAGGTAATAATATGTAGAAGAACCCACACAGTTCGTATCAGTGCAACTCTGTCTGACTTACGGTTATCAGAGTATGCCTTTGCACCTATTGCTTTACACCAGTAGTTCCACATTATGTAATCACTCTACCATACTCAGAAAGGTTTGTCAATACAAAATTTAACTAAAGGCGATTAAACTTAACAATAGACTGTTCAAAGAAAATCCAATTGCATTCGAAACAATGTACAGAATATCCTTTGCACAGATAGCCCTAACCAAAAACAGAAACAAACCCAGCCAAACCAACAGAATAAAGTTCAGTGGGGGTAAGTTTGCAGACCAACCCATGATTACTGAAATAGAGGTGGGAGCTGTTGCACCATGAATGAGTATCATACCAATCCAACCACACATTTCAGAAAATTTCTTATTTAACATCATTTCGAATCCTTTCTTTTGATTATGTCTAATCATACCATACGAAAGGGGGTTTGTCAACAAAAAAATGCAGGGAAGTTCAAATAAAATGCTCTCAGTTTTAGGGGGGGGTGTCTTGGAAATAATCTCAGGAAATATTACTTAGGGAAGTTATTGCATTTATAGATTAGGCTTACTCTGTCAGTCTTAAGGGGGGGTTAAGTCAAATTACAGAAAAAAAGAGAGAGTGCCGGTCCACCTAGCAATTCAGCAATATACGAAAGACCATTCGGGACACTCTCTAAGTTATACCCTATAGTATCACACTAATTCCATATTGTCAACCATATTCTTAAACTTTAATATAACAATCTCATATGGTGTATCCTCATAGACCTCCACTGAGCTCATCACAGGAGACTTCGCCTCTATCTCATAGGTGTAATCACCCTTACGCCAGAGGTACATGGGAGTAACCCCATCAAGATTAGACTTACCAGTTGCACAAAGATTAATCATCTGAGGTAACATTCAATACATCTCCATTAACTTATCCAGAGCCTCTGCTGCAGCAATCTCTGCCTCTTCTTCAGTGCAACCCTTCGCAGCAAAGTCAGCCTTATACTCAAAGAACTTATTCTCTAGGAACGCCTCTTCGTAATACTCCATGCTCATTCCTTAATCTCCTTCATCTCTTCAAACATTTCCTTGGCAGCTGCCTCAATCTCATTCGGGAAGTATCCCATGACACACATCCGTTTCTCACAGATTTCAAGGCATTCTTCAAAAGTCATTCATATGTCTCCATAACCACTCTACATACCCTTTATACACCATTGTCAAGGGATTGTCAAGTACTTTTTTGCATAAAAACAAAAAAAACCTCAGATATTTCACTGAGGTTCTTTGATATTGAGCCGATAGGTTGCAGACTTTAACCCACACAACTCTATGTTTTTTTAAGCCTTTTTAATATATGGGTAAATATGGGTATATTTGGGTTCTCATGGGGTAATTCTTCCGGAGCATCCTTCACCCTCTGTATATCCTCCCATATATCCCATTGTATTCCATTCTTATACTCTTCTAGTTTATTCATTATCTTGACTTTCATAACTAACAACCTTTACATTATGTTCTTTGCCTGGAATACTCCATTGCTCAGAATATTTAAGTGCCTTGTGTATATCATTGAATAATACTGGCCTTAAGTCCCAACAATCTTTTGTATCTTCTGTAACGAAAATCCAATCATCTTCTTTTTCATTAAGACAAATCATTATTGCATACATTAGTAATCTACCTCTTCAAAACTGTCTGCAATATACACCATATTGTATTCTATTCTTATATTCATTCACTCTGTTCATTATCCAGTTCTTTCAGTCTATTCTTACTTGCTTGTACCCATGATTGTATACTCATGTGGTCTGCATAATCCTTATTGTTCTCATACTCTCTTACTACATACTCGCAGCATTCTCTAGTTCTTCCGTGATATGTTAGATATGTCATCCGAAAAAGTCCTCCAGTGTTCCTTGTGTACCATATGAGCTATCAATCAACCACTTTGCTTTCTCCGTAATAAACCGTAGTGGTTCTACGAAGCTCTTCTCAAATTGCATGTCATAATCAATAAACTTGACAATATCCAGTTCTCTTGGTAGTGTCGTAATGAATGAGAATGCAGATGATTGATAGATATTGGGTTCTTTCATATGCAGAAATCGTATCTTGTCACCCTCTTGAATATATGGGTACTTATTCGATAGATTGTTCTTCTGTACGAGGTGATTATACAGTATTCCACCCTTGACATGTATAGGCGCACCCTGTTTGAATAGTCTATCTGTACCCTTGTATTTGATTACACCGTTGCATGATCGTGGATAGGCAATGTCTTCTGGTGGTAATTCCATGAATTCTGCGCGAAAATCCTGTATGAATAGGTTGAGTTCTTTCTCCGTTCCACCCATAATGATGTTCATGGCGTCCTTAATTCTTGCTCTACATGGTGCAGGCGTGGATGATTTGACTGCTTCGATACCCATCATCTTGAGTTTGGGTTCCTTGTATCGTACTCCCTCAGAGTCATGTACATTGAGAATATACCGTTTCTTAGCCGTCCAGATACCCTTATCCGCAATCACCTCACGTTTCATGTACATCTTCTGGTCATATGCGTTCATATGCGTTGCAAGAGCCGAATAAGACTTATCAATAAACGGTTCCAACTTCTCTTTTGCAAGTTTATCCAGAAAGGCCACGACTTTGCCAGTCTCTTGTCCCTCTCCAAAGATTTTATGTACCAGTGCGTCAAAAGTAATGTATACCGAATCCGTATCCGATGCAATAACATAGTCTATATTCTCCGTCTTTAACACCTTGTTCAGATGTATATTCAGTGCCTTTTCGATCCATCGTATGGATAACTGTCCCGCAGTGGTGATGGCGGTTGCAATGAGTAGGTCATAATACCGAAACCAGTTGTTACCGATTGCACCATATGCGGAGTTCAGTGAAATCTTCTTGGCCATCTGAATGTTGTTATACTTGGATATATCCTTCAACAATGCAGGGTTCTTGGTATCCTCGTATTCCTGTTCCGCCTGCAGCATGAGCTTCTTGTACTTCACACGGTCATTGTACATGCTTTCCATCAATTCTGGTAGAAAACCCTTGACATCCTTGCGGAAAAATGCACCGTTAGGTGTCATGCAGTATTCAGTGTCGTTTCTTGCCTTACCCTCTAACAGTTTATCCACCATACCTTCTGCAAGCTCTGCACCACTATTGACAAGTGTTTCCGGTGAGATATTATACTGCATGATAAGATGTGGATACAGGGAGTTGAGGTCAAATGACATTACCCAGTTGTGCATACCCACCTGTGGGTCTTTCACATATGCACCCTCGTATTTCTCGTTCTTCTCATGTTCTTTCTTGGGCGGAATGACCAGATTTCTCTCACGAAGGTGATTATAGATGAGAATATCCCAGTATCGCACCTGACCCAGAACATCCGTCATATTCACCTTTGCCTCATACGCCATCGTGACGATGAGTTCGATGAGTTTCATCTTGTCTTCTAGTTTGTCCACCAGTTCAACGTCAGTGATGTTGTATTCGATGAATGACTGATAATCATTGGTATACCACTCACGGAAAGTGTCAAATGGATTACCATCCTTGCGTTCACCCAGTTCAACATAGGCGATATAGTCCAGTGTGTATCGTTCTTGGTTCGTATATGTGAACTTCCGATACAGGTCGTAATAGTCCAGTGCAGATACTCCGTCGATGGTGTAAATCTGAAATGTTTTACCCCTCTGGTATACCTGACGGTCAAATACGTTGCGCCATGGGGATAGTCGTTTCACCTCATCCTCGTCAAACACTCGTTTGATACGATTGCAGAGATAGGGAATATCGAAGAATTCAGTGTTCCATCCTGTGATGATATCTGGTACATTTCTCTCCCAGAATGCAAGGAACTCCTTGAGCAGATGAACCTCACTCTCGCACTTGATATACGTCACATCATCACGGTCATTACGGAAATCATGCAATCCCCACACAACAATGCGCTTGGTTTGATGATTCTTGACGGTAATGGACAACATGGGTTCCAGTGCGTCCTCTGGTTTCGGAAAACCGTTCTCGCACTCCACCTCGATGTCGATGGTGACAATGAGCATCTGGTCCAAATCCCAATCGACACGGCCTGGATACTCGTCTGCAATCCAACAGTAGGGATATTGCGTGTTACCGAACACGATATCCTGACTGTCTCTATCCGTCATCCAATCCTTGGCGTCTCGAATAGAGTCGAACTTATGCGGTAGTACCGCCCTCCCATCTAGGGTGCTGTATCCTGTTTTCTCCCTCGTAGTCACAAGGTCGAATAGTGTGGGTTGATATTTAACTCTCTTTGTGAGACGTTTGCCATCCTCGACATAACGTACCAGAAGAGAGTTGCCGTATTGAAGAACATTTGTATAAAAAGACATATGATGACTATATATCACTCACACCAATCTGTCAAGGTACTTGACACAGAATAATAAAGGTGATATAAATAGAGACATGGCAACAGGATATATAACAGAACAAAATCTTAACATAGCAAGAGGTCTTGTAAGAGGCGCTAGTGTTATTCATAAATTTGGTAGAAATCCAAATGTAGGTGGTACTCCAGAATCAATATGGGAACAAGGTGGAATTTACACTTATTTGACAGTTGCCTCAACAGTTTATGTATCAGGTGCTGACGCACAGGATAGTGCTGCTGGAACAGGTGCTCGTACAGTTACAGTCCAAGGATTAGACGCCGACTATAATGCAGTTGAAGAAACACTTACAGTAGATGGTGCAGTTTCAACTCAATCATTTTTAAGAGTTTTTAGAGCCTTTGTTGCTTCAGCAGGTTCATTACTAACTAATAAAGATGATGTGTTGGTATCAACAGGTGCAAGTGGTGGCGGTACGGTATTGGCAAAAATTGCAACAATTGGTACAGGTACAGTATATGGTCAAGGACAAACAAATTTGGCACTCTATACAATACCTGCTGGCAAAACAGGTTATTTAACAAATTGGAATGTAGGAGTAGGTGCTTATAATGACGCCGTAACCGCTAACTTATATACGAGAGAAGCAGGTAATGGTTTAATTTTTAGAACAAGAGATGTTATGGATGTTCCAGGCGGATTTCATCAAAGAGTATATCAAGTACCATTTGTTTTACCTGAAAAAACAGATATTGAAATTAGAGCAATTGCTTCAGCAGGTACAAATATATCATCAACATTTGATATAGTTTTATTTGACACACCACGAACAATGGACGTACCCCAATGAATACATTTCTAGAACTCCTCTCTGAAGATAAAGGTGGCAAGAACTTACATCTTGAACACCTTGAAGACGAAATACTCAACTATGGCGTTGATGGTGGACGAGCAGCAATTAACTTTCTCCGTTCTCTCCGTGATATGCTTGCAGGAAATTCCCGTTCTTCCGTAAACATGACTGTTAAGTGGGATGGAGCACCCGCAATCTTTGCTGGTATTGACCCATCAGACGGAAAGTTCTTTGTCGCAAAGAAATCCGTGTTTAACGTCAATCCTAAACTGTATAAGAGCAACGAGGAGATTGATGCTGACTTGTCTGGTACATTGAACAGTAAGTTCAAAGTAGCCCTCTCAGAACTCTCTAAAATCGGTATAAGGGGTGTTCTACAAGGTGATTTGATGTTTACCGACGATATCGAAACTGATACCATTGATGGGGTGTCCTACTACACATTCCAACCCAACACAATCGTATATGCGGTTCCTCAAGACAGTGATCTAGGTAGAACAATCAGTAAGGCAAAGATTGGTGTTGTATTCCACACCACATATACAGGTGATAATCTACAAGACATGAAGGCATCCTTTGGTGCAGATATCAGGGGACTACGCAAGACCTCATCAGTGTGGATGGATGATGCAACCTACAAGGATACATCTGGAAGTAGCACATTCACAGACAAAGAGACACAACTGGTGACCAAATACCTCAGTGATACAGGTCGCACATTCCAACGTATCAATGCAAATGGTCTAAAGGCCTTCCTACGTCTACAGGACAGCATGACGGGTAATCTGGCTGGTGCATCACTCAAGACATATAACAACAGTATGGTCCGTAAAGGTCAGAAGATTACTAACCCTGCCGCACATGCAAAAGGATATGAAGATTGGGTTAAGATGCACTTCGACAAACAGATTGAGAAGGCAAAGAGTGATGCTGGTAAGAAGAAGTATGAGAACATGCAGAAAGAATATGTTCGTGAGGTCAAGAAGCACACCAAGAATCTAGGCAACATTATTCAGTTCCAGAACCATCTTGTTGACGCAAAACAGGTCATCGTAGATAAACTAAACTCAGTTCGTCAGATGACTGATACCTTCATTCGTACTTCCAATGGTTATAAGGTTACTAGTCCAGAAGGTTACGTTGCAATTGATCGTGTAAAAGGAAATGCGGTCAAACTTGTTGACCGCATGGAGTTCTCCTTTAACAACTTCACTGCCATCAAGGCATGGGATCGTTAAGGGGTCTATCTGCACTTGTGGTTTTCCTATGAGTTCCACCCATAGGAATAATGGTTTTTGACTTCCTATTAAATCCTCTACTCAGATAACAACTGGTAGTCTCACTATCCACATGAATGGGTTTAAATCCATGAAAGTGAATCGGTATGTAGTCCTGCTCGTCTAATAACTCTTTAGTATTCCTGTGCCACTCAGAGTTGTCCAGAATTATAACACCACCCAACTTGAGCTTCTCAACTGATGGACGAACACAATCATATCTTATATCACCGTCTATTACGATGACATCAAATAACTCATCCACCTTATAAATTGCATTTGCATACTCTTTCATGTCCTGTTCATGAATAATGTTCTTGCTTGATACCCATTTATCAGAACTATCTACACCATAGTAGTTTACACCCTTTCTTTCCCAAAACTGACTACTATACCCACATCCATACTCAAAAACATTTGCTCCTGACCAATCAATCGAGTTAATCCACTCATAACAAGGATAGGTGTACAATGGCATGACATCACCATTATTGTCTACAGGCATGTTGTTTCTAGCAGACTCCATAAACCCATATTCGGTTCTAAGTTTGTGAGTGAGAAAGGTAAGGTGCATCTCCTCTATTGGAAGCTCAACACCCGCAGATTTTACAGTTCTTGTCATGTCACATATAATCTGGAACTGTAGGTCTAAGTTCCTCAGTATAATTTAGATATGTCATTAGGAAGTATTTTGCATGACCCGGCGCAAGAGGTGGATTGCCACGATGCATATACTGCCACATGGGGGGAAACATAATCAGTTTGCCCTTCTCAGGTCGAACCTTTACACCGTATGTAGGAAATTCTGTCTCACCACCACCAAAGTCATCATTCAAATATACCATGAGGATTAGAAATCTTTTAGAACCCTCACGACTCTTCACATCAACATGATCATTGAATTGTTCTGCATCCTTACCACCATTCGATACAAGAAAACGTTTCATGCGAAACTCTTCCCATCCAAACTTTGGTGGCCATGCCGCAGGGTCTAGATTAACATCTTCCTTGTACATTTCGAGTGCATCTTGAAATTTAGACAGTGCAAGTTTGTTGAGATTATCAAACCTACTAAACCCCATAGGGTTCATTCTTTGACAATTGCAAGTGCCACAGATTTGATGACCATCAGGACGAATAGTGCCTGTGCAGATAGAGGTGTTTTTAACTTCCTCTCCGTCCTTCTCCATTGTCTCTTCGAATGCACCAACATAAGCGTCACACATGTCAGCGTCAAAGAAGTTTTCATATGTTCTAATATAATATGACATTATTGCCTCAAATAATCATAATTGTTCAAAGAACCCCGATTGGTCCTATCAATACCTGATTGGTATTCAACTTTTTCATCAAGATATACCGTGTGAAACATGAGGAAATATTTTGCAATGTCTTTAGCAGGTGGACGTGGCGGAATACCAGCGTGCATGTAATCCCATGATGATGGAAAACATAACACTCTGCCTACTGCTGGTTTCACCTTTACATCAAACAGAGGAAAATATGTTTCTCCCTCTGCAAAACCATCATTTAAGTAAACTAACATACCAATAAGTCTTTTGGACCCTGCAAAGGACCATATATCAGAATGTGCTTCAAGTCCATGACCTTTCGTACCATCAACAGCAAACCTTTTCATTTTGGGTTCTTCAAATCCTAGTTTTGAGGGCCATTGCACATTTGTTATATTGCAATCTTCTTTATAATTAGACACCAATTTTGGTAGTTTTTTCATGGTGTACTGGTTTAACTCAGCAAACCTCTCATACTCAAATGGATTTGTTCTGTAACAATCACAGTCCCCACATACCTTGTTTCCATTTTGGTCATAACATACACTCAATTTCTGGTGTTTATCTGCATCGACTTGTAGTGTTTCCTCAAACATGTCAATGTATGCCTGACATACATCTGGTTCAAGGAAGTTATCATATACTCTACAATAAAAGTCGATATCAACCATACTTGAATTCCTTCCCTGCTGCCTCTTCTAGTTGAGCCATCACATCTTCAGTGAAGTATGTCTCAGGGTCATTCAGAATAGTCTTACCAAACTGCTTGGAACCATCAGGTAGTTCGATACGAGTTGATACCTTCTTGAAGATTTCATACTTCTCAGCAAGTTCCAGTAGACCATAGTACTTGTCCAACCCAGTAGAATAGGACAGTCTTACATCCACCATCTTGTTCTCAATGGTCAGACGAGACTTGTGGTTCTTGCAGTGAATGATGTTGCCCACAACCTCAGTGCCGTCCTTGTCCTTCTTCTTGGACAGATAGACGATAGATGACGCTGCATACTTCAGACCAGAACCACCACCCATCTCCTTTGTTGGGAACATAGAACCCACAACGTCATAGGTATGGTTGGTGACTACCATAGGAACCTTTGCCTTACCCAGTTTCAGTGTCAGAACACGGAATGCTGCCTTAAGTACCTGTGCTCGTGTCATATCACGAGTCTCCTTACCATCTGCTGTGTCTTCTACCTCTTTAGTAGTGGACAGCATACCCAGTGAGTCAAGGCAGAGCATCATCTGTGGACGGTCACCTTCTGGTTTCGATAGGTGGTCATCCAGAACACGAATTGCCTGTGTCCGAAACTCCTGTACAGTGGTGACAGGCATGATAACCATACGCTTAGGATCAATACCACGATCAATCACCATCTGCTTTGTGATTGCACTCTCACTCTCAAAGTATAGAACACCAGCATCAGGGTTCGCATCAAGGAAGTTCTTGACCATACCCATAAGAAAGAATGTCTTACCTGTTGCACTCTCACCCGCAATCGCAGTGATCTTGTTAGATGGCAGTCCACCATATAGACTACCTGATAGAAGTGCATTGAAGATGTATGAACCAGTGTCGATAAAGTTCTCTACATCACCAGCCTCTACTCCATCATCTACGATTGCAGCGTACTCGTTTCCTGCTGCCTTAATTGCATCCTGTAAAAAATTACTCATCCGTGACTCCTTTAAAACTCAGCGGTTCTTTTTCCGTTTTCTGTTCAGTGGTATCAACTAGAATATCACCGATCATTGTGGACATGGTAACTGCACCACTTGATACTGTGAAGTTATCTGACTCTCCTGTAATTGTCAGTGTGTTTGATACAATACCTTCACCATTAGTAATAGTAATTGTGCTACTCATCCGTGCCTCCTTTATAAAGTAGGTTCCCTTCTACCATTCTCTGGTCGATAATCTCAACTAGAATGTCACCAATCATTGTGAAAAACTCATCATCAAATTGGTCACGGGGAATGTTGTTATTGTCTTCAATATGATACTCAAATGATAGACTTGCTTGACCATCACCATCTGGTTCTGGTAGATTTATAGTTCCGTAGGAATAGATAACTCCAGAGAACTTATGATCACCACGCAATAGAATAGATGCTGTTGCATCACCTTCTCTTGATACATATTCCCAAATATGTTCACTCATACTTGCCATCCTTCTCCAAAATCTGTGTTGTCGAACACAGGTTCATTAAACGTGTCCTCTTTCTGATTGCTGTCAACCAGACCTTCCTGTTCACTTGCATCTAGGTCATGCAGACGCATCTTTGCACGGTCAATACCGATAACAAATCTCTTGTTCATCGTTGGGTCATTGTATCGGTTCTTCAACTGCTTGACTGCGATTTGGTTTCGTTCCTCAAGTTCCTCACTAGAAATAAGCGCAAACATGAGGTCCGCCGTAGCAGGAAGACCAAAAGACTCTGACGTATCTTCCAAACCAACATCTGTGTTGGAGTACCCGCTCCTTGTGGTCTGTGTAGCCGACATAATCGGGACGTTTGTCTCAACTGCGAGTCCCCTAAGTTCTTCTGCAATTGATTTAATATACATGTAAGAGTTGACATTTGCCGCTCCTTTGAATCTGCTTGACGCACAGATATTCAAATAATCAATAAAGATAATGTCTGGTTTGAATGACTTCTTAACTGCAAGTTCCTTGATAAGACCACGAAAGTGTCCAGAGTGTGCAGATGCAGTTGGATACTCCTTGATTACCAATTGACCAGTGGTGTTCTTGATAATCTTGTTAATCTTGTCATCATACATCTGCTTTGGTAGACTATGTAGGTCTTCCATAGAGATATTCATGAGGTTTGCATCAATACGTTCTGCGATACGTTCCTCTGCCATCTCCATAGAGATATACAGGACATTCCTACCTTGGTTCATGCAGTTCGCAGCCATGTGACACATGAACAGAGACTTACCCACACCAGTTCCAGCAAGGGCAATGTTCAGTGTCTTAGGTGGTAGTCCACCCTTGGTAATACGATTGAAGAAGTCTAGATCAAACGGTATCTTCTCTTCTACTGTGTGATAAAATTCGAACCGTGATTCTGCATCAAGTAGGTAATCATGGCCAACAGAATTATCAAAACCAACGGCCAAGGCATCAGTGAGAATGCTCGGAATAGCATCGACATTTCGATTCTTATCCTTTCCATCAATAATCTGAATACCTTCAACAATTGCATTGTATACCGCCTTATCCTTACAGAATTTCTCTGTAGTCTCTACTAACCATTCTAAATTCGCATCATCGTCTTTCTCAAGACTCTTAACTACATCAATTACCGCCTTGACATCTTGTTCATTCAAGTCACGGCGACTGTCGATTTCAATTTCAATAGAAGTCTTGTTTGGTAGAGTGTTGTACTTCTCTACAAACTTTTGTATCTCTTCAAATACAATACGTTCACTACGGTCAGAAAAGTAATCCACTTTCATGTGTGGAAGTACCTTTCTGGCGTAGTTCTCGTTTGAGATTAACTCAGATAGAGCTGTTCTCTCAATTGTCTTCATCTAGTCGGCCTCGACACTCAGAGAGAAAATCCTGTTGCATGTCATGAGAAATCTCCCAGATATTCTCCCACACAGTATCCTGACTCTCTTCTGTCAATTCACCATCCTCATCCTCTTCAATGTCATGATGACATTTAACCTCTTCCAGAATTTCATCATAGTCCCACTCAGATGAGTCGTCTAGTTCATCTCCAATGTAGAAGTTAGCACCAATGAAGTTAGGCATCTCATCCTCATAAGTCACCTCAGTAACGACATCAGGACAGATTGCAGCAATTGCAGTCAGCAGTCTCTCAACCCCCTCAATAGGAGCACCCCATGCAGAAACAGTTCGAATCATACAACCGTTTTCATCAGCATCAAAGTCTTCGATATAACACCACTTAGGACCGATGTTCTCAACAGTCCACTCGTATTTTTCTGCTTGCTCATAGGTTACATTTGTCCCATCAACAAACATATCACCGAACCACCTGTAGTTCTCAGTTTCACGCACTCTAGAATACAGTTCCTTAATAAGATTAACTGCATCCGCATTTAGATTTTCCATGTCAATGCATGTGTTTACATTGTTAGCCATTTTCTTCCTCATTTATAAAGTACTGTGAAACATGTATTCCACAGGTTTCCAAAAAGTCCACACCCACAGTTTCCCTATAGGACTGTGAGTATACAACTTCACTTACTCCAGCAGAGTATAACATCTTTGCACAAGAAAGGCAAGGTGCATGTGTAATAAATGCCACAGAACCTTCACCCGACTCATTTGACCT
>Ga0208644_1001667_pt1 | contig 18387 bp, 21 predicted proteins | sample VirMetDEL_Nov_18_FD_184517 | JGI IMG/M metagenome (GOLD analysis project Ga0208644, IMG submission 184517) | Aqueous microbial communities from the Delaware River and Bay under freshwater to marine salinity gradient to study organic matter... | ecosystem: Environmental > Aquatic > Marine >... | reverse complement strand
GTTGTTGAAGCCTCGCCTGTTACTTCAATATCAAGGCGGTCATCTGTGTCGTTTGCTGCTACTGATATTGCGGCTGTTGAAAATTCTGTCGATCCATTAGTCACTAAAATATCCGAAATTGTTGTGCCGCCTACGTTCTTGACCCACCCTCTTTCAAACTTTGTTATAACATTCCCAGTGCTCACATCCTTACCCACCACCATTACATCAAACACATAAGCCGCCCCGCTTTCTATTGCTATGGTGTTTGCGCTCACGGCACTACTTCCGTTTGTCGTCAGTATAGTTGCCGTTGCGTCTAAAGTAATACAAGAAAGTTGGTATGTTTCAGCTTGGTTGTCGCCATTTGCGCTAAAATTAGCACTGCCATAAGCCTGCATACCATACTTATTGGCTATTGCTCCAAACCCGCCTACAATGGTAGCATATTGTTCGGTAGCTGCATTGTATCCACCCCCGCTAATAGTTGAAGCAACTCCATCTGCATCATTGTACGTTCCTCCACCTACAACTGAATAATTCCCAGTCGCCTCATTAACTAAACCACCACCAATTACTGACCCAGAACCAGTTGCTTGGTTACCATTTCCACCTGAAACCGTTGCATCTGTTCCGCTTGCTGTATTATTTATTCCGCCACCAACAGTAGTATAATCATTTGAAGCCGTATTCGTGTTTCCACCTACCACTACTGAAGCAGAACCGCTCGCTTTATTTGCTGAACCTCCGCCAATAAATGAACTACCTCCACTTGCAACTTTATCCGCTGTTGCTCGTGTCATCTGCAAATCAACGGCATTAGTTCCCCTCTTATTACCACCAGTTGCCGCACCATCAGGAAGCTGTGCTAAAATTGCACCCGTTCCCTTCGGCTGTATTACTGCATCCTGATTAGTGCTGCCACCGCTTGCAAGTAGCCTGCTTGCATTTACCGTATTGTTCGGGCTTGCCGTGTTAAGTGATGCCGTCCACCCTTCCAAGCCTGTAATACCGCCCCCGTAGAACTCACCAAGCAAATCAACATAGTTGGTCTGTGGAATAGAAATAGTACTGCCCGTTGGTATGTCGAAAATAGGCACATTGCTTACAACGGTAATACTTGTATCGCTTGGGTCTACATCTGCACCCACTTCCATGTCGTAACTAATACCCGAAATAACATTCTTGACGGTAATAGTCATTCCTGCCCGTATTCCTGAATGGTTAGGCGCTACAATAGGAACGGTTGTCACGGTATCGCCTGCGTTTATGTCGGCACTCATTACAGCCACCGCTGTTGGGTCTATTCCGCTTGCAGCGTTCACCACTAAAGGCAAGTCATTCGTTGCCGTGCTTAATGGCAAGTCCTGATCAATCAAATCATCATACTGCCCCGAAATACCTGAATTGTCACGGCCTACCCTTTGCCAGTAGCCTGTCCACCTGTCCGCTCTTGCCGTAAATTCACCACCTACAAACGCATATCTTGAGCCTTGGTAACTTACTGTATTGCAAGCGTCATATTCTCCGTACAAATCAAAGTATTGCCTGTCTTGTGGAATGTACCTAAGGGCCGCCCATTCTTGTACTGCAAGATCGTGGAAGTTCAAATTACCATCCAAAGCACCCACGCCCCAACCATTCTGACTTACTACCCAATCATATCCATCAAATACCCGCAAAGCACCCGGCTCAGTCGATACCCTTACAACGTCACCATACCTCAACACTACCGGATATTCGTATTCGTTTGGTGAATCGATATTTGCGTTTTCGGCTAAGTAGTCACGCTCGTTATTGTCACTCTTGTTTAGTATTACTTGAGCCGCCAATACTTTGTACTGCAACACAACGTCACCATCATAAGCCACGTCCATAGGGTCATCCGTCCATGCTATTTGGCTTACGTTTGCTACATAAGAAAGGCCGCCAATTGTCGGTGAATCATAAAACAATCCTTGCGCGGTTTGCGCAGGTGTCGGGCTGCTTTCATTAAAGCCCCAACTAATGGTAAAAGTATTAGTGTCGTAATCATCATTAACAAAGGTTGGTGTTGTTACTTCTACATAAACAATACTGTCTTGGCTTTCGTCATCTGCTACTCTTGCAAAATTGGCCGCAAAGCCATAATACACATTTCCTGAAAATAAAGTGTAAGCGTTTGTTCCTGAACCAAGCCATGCAACTTGGTTATTCATTGTCGGCTTGTACAACTTATTCAAAGTGCCGCTTCCGTTGTCTATCTTTAGTTCTAACTTCATGCCTACATACGGCTTGTCAAAGTCCGCCCCCGTCCTGTTGGTCATTCGCATACGTACGGCAAACCTTACAGTAAGGGTTTTGCTTTCGTTTGCCGTTGGTGTGGTAAGTGGTAGTCCTGTATTCGGGAAGGCTACGGGTGTGCTGTATGAAGGCGAAGGCGGCAAGATATTATCGCTACCGTCATGTTTATGCGTGCGGGTTACTCTTTTAAGTGGCTTTGCCCATTCGCGATACCCTCCGTGCGTTGTGTAAAGATTAGTTTGGTCAATGTCAAGATCAAAACTTTCGGCTGTCCTGCTTACGCTTGCCCCGTCATTATCTACAATCTCACGAGTTATAGTGCTTGCATTTCTGTAAAGGCTTATTTGCTCTACATGGTAATAGCCTTTCGAAAGGAACATACGAGCGTTCCAGCCGTACAAAACTTGGTCAATCACATCACTAACCTTGCTTGGCCTAAAGGTCGTTGTATCTTCTACCTTTTCTTCATTATAGAAAGCCTCTTGCCTTATACTTGTGTAAAGCATAGGGTCGCTATCCATATCAGGCATATCGGCATGATACCATTCATTGGCTAACTTCAAATAGTTGTCGGTATCTCGAATGTCGCTGCCCTGTTTAACTCTTTCAATCGCTTTGGTAATGATTTCGGCGAAGGTGCTACGCCCTGTAAACAATCCACCGACTGCGGGGTTGTAGTTTACTTCCGCCATTAAGCCCATCCCGTCGATTGCGTTTATCTCAACTTCACTCGGCCATTTGTCAGGCTCTTTGATTAAGTCGGTAAGTATTTGCCCCCACCAATACCAATCGTAACTACTGCCGTTCCATTCTTTCAGGAATATGTAATATCTACCCTCGTCGGACTGTGCTATGCTTGTTACAAGGCTTATAATAGTTGTGTCCGTTGGGTTAATTACAAGTGTGGTGCTCACCTTTGAGGCTTTAACCCCTTCAATTAGTTCGTCATTCGGGCTTTCGTATGATAGCGTGAAGCCGTTGCTGCGTAGGTTTATGTTTTGGTCATTTTCCCCTATTCCAGAAAGGGCTTCACTATCATAAATTTCTACTCGCCATTGACGGCCAAGGTCTGAAAGAATATCCCTTCTGGCCACCACAAACCCTGCGCCTTGTGAAATAGCCGGCTGGCCTATTGTTGGGGCTATGGTAATATCTTGACTAACTAAAGCAACCGGCCCTGTTTGCGATATTGTTGGGCTTTCAATGGTTGGGGCTATGCTTATGTCCTGACTTGTAAGCGCCACCGGCCCTGTTTGGCTTAGTGTAGGCTCTTCAATGGTCGGCGCTATGCTTATGTCCTGCGCTGTTAATTGCGCAATGAAATAAAGGGCATATAATTCATCATAAATATCCGCCCTGTCTGCCACTTTGTTATCGGCAAATATTACAGACGATTGCCAACCTCCTAAATAAAGGAATGAAGCCGAAAGCCCTCCAAGCTTTATGGGCGCGGTGCTGTTGTGCAGCGTGCCGCTTTCTGTTCCTGAAAAGGCCGTTTGTGATTTTACACTACCATCAATCCAACACTTAGCCCTATCACTTGCCGTTGCTTCACTTAGGTCTATTTGGTCTTCTCGAATATACCTTGTCGAATGCGTAAACGTGCCGAAGGTGGCTGTATTGTTTGAAGTCCCCGCGCTACTTGCTAATGATAAAATGTTTCCGTTATTGTATTGTAATAGCCATGACCTTTGGTTGCCCGTACCTAAATTATGGTGTAGGTAGTGCATATTGTTGGTCGTGTTGTCCGTTTCCATCACTGAGATGTGATAGAGCGCGTCCGTGAGGCCGTAGTTCCCGTCAGCCGCTTCGTAAAAACCCGTAGCGTTGAACGGTAGCATAGGGTATCCAAGCGCATCCGTCTGTATCCACGCCCCGCTACTTATTACCTGCGTTTGGCTTCCTGCCGTGCTTTGAGTTAAGTCGAAGCCTGTGCCGTTTTGGTCATATAGCGTAACTACAAAGGCGTTTGTTCCGCTCGCCCATGATAGCACCGTGCCGTCACCTATCTCTGCTCCAGTGGCTGCAAGTGTAGCATTATCGCTTGCCCTTCTAAATAATACGGTGTCGCCTGTGTATCCTGAAAGGTTCTTGAACCCCCAGCCCATTGCCGCCCCCGTAAAATTGCCACTTAAAGCCATACTTAAATCATTTCTTCTGTTTCAAACCAACCTTCGTTTTCTAACTGCTCTTTTGTAAGTACATCCACGCCTTCAGGCAATAAATCCCCGAAAGTCACAGTATTACCTATCATGCTTGCTGTCCATTGTGCCGCTTCTTCAACCCCCACCGTATCGCTTAATTCATCAACTAAATTTTCTAAAGGGTCTGCATTTTGCAATGGCATAGGGTAGTCCATTATGCACTGCATTGCCACCCGCCCATCTTCAGGGTGTGTTACCGTACCAAAAAGTTTAGTTGTGCCAACGCTTTCAGGGTGCTTTACAATGTCCCACAGCAATGCACTGATATGGTTAGCCCGTTCCTGAGCGGTCATCTGCTCCGAAGCTGAGATTAAAATGTATTCCATAGCTTATACAGGCTGCGGGTAGATAATATCAAACTCGGTAAGGCTAAAGTCTAATGACGTCACCACGGCTACTGATGAAGCCAAAGCCTGAACGCAAAGCAAGCGGCTTGTTCCCGTGTCCACTATTGCAAAGTGCGTTGCGGTGTCGTTTGCCGTAACCGTGCCGTCTGTAATTGCCGAAATGGTCACCTTGCGGCCTGTACCTTCATTGGTAGGGGCGCTTATGGTAGGGGCGCTCTTATTGCCAATGGTGTAAGTGCTGCTCGCCTCGGTGTAAGTTGTCGGCTCGGTGTCGCAAATGTGAAGAACGCGGTTGCTTCCTGCAACTACGTCAAGTCCTTCGTCGAATAAATCTGGGTGTAAGTAAGGCATCTCTATTTCTGTTTTTAATTGTTATATTCCTAAAATTGTTACATGCACGCCCGTTAATGTTTGTGCTGATTCTATTGATAAGCTGTTCACGTCTATGCTTGTTACGGTTGTCGTTATGCTCTGATTTGAACTATTCATTACGTTTATTGTGAATGAATTTCTGTTCTGCAAATTCATGTTGTGCGTTATTACAGTTGGCACTCCTGCATTCAAAGTTATTCCTGAGGCTTGGTATGACTTTCCATTTATCTTTACCTGCGGTCTTACTATCAACACTCCATTTGAAGAATTGCCAGTGCTTTCCTTTATCACTGCGCCAACAATGATAAGCAGTTGGTTGCCGCTGGGCTTTACCTTTGTAAGGCCGCCTGTTGCATTGTCAAAATACAACAAGTCACCCGCTACCCATCCAGTAGTTTGAACACCTTCTGTTTTACCAAACCAAACCGCATAACCGAATTGTGCGTTTACAAGATTGCTTTTGGCAACACCTAAAAAGTATTCGGGGTTGGCTATCACTTCAGCAGCTACCGCTTTTTTTATCAAGATATGGTCGCCCTGTACGCCTGCAAACTGCACTAAATCACCTTTGGCAATAGTGTCTACCGCCTTGCCGTAAAACATTTCATTTTGGAACATCTCGGCCTTTTCCGTTGCCGTTAGCTGAAGGTTTAGTGTGCCATCAATGCTGTTCCAATAAATGCTGCCTACATCCTCTGCTTCATCTTCATGCGTTGTGTCAAAAGTAATATGACCTACTCCATCAATGCTTGCGTCATCAAAGACAAGATTGCCAGTCATTGTGTCGCCAGTCTTTAGCACATGCAAAGGCGAAAATTCAGAAATAACCACCTCTACTTCAGGCGAGGTATCCACCACGTTCAAATCAACCTGTGTGATAGGTTGGTCAATGGTTACATCTATATTAATTTCGCTCATCTCTTCTTATTATTTCCAAAGTGCCAGGAACTATTGTCACCTTCTTATCGCTTGCATCTGTCCATGTAAGGTCAAAGGTATATTCACCTGTTGGCAAAGAAAATGAATTGTACATCTTTTCAATTCTGCTGCCGTCCTTTGTCCAGTCAGCATCTTCAATAGTCAATCGCTCACGGTTGTCTAAGTACAATACAAGTTCAAATTCATAAGCGCTCGCATTTATAGGCGTTTCATCAATGCTGATATTAAAGTTGAAGCCAAAGGCATTACTCTCTCTTAATCCAAGGTAATTGACCTTTGTTGTGTTGTCCAGTTGTACGTCTATCGTTGCCATGCTCTTTTATTATTTATTTTGCCCACCGCACTCGGTTGTTGTTTATTTCGCTTTTCTGTCCACTTAGCCGTATCACATCCCCCGCAAGCTGTCCGCTTACTATTATGTTTTGCGTACCCATTCCCATTCCTGTGAATTGGCTTAGGAATGATCCCATGCGCTCAAATGGTATTATCGCCTCACCTCTTGACGCGGGGTTTTCACCCACCAAGGCAAGTGTCGGTCCTGTTACTGCGCCTCCTTTGGCGAATGCTGTTGGCCCTTGATTTACTCCTTGTTTTAACCCTGCAATAATGCCTTGCAGAATTCCTATTCCGGCCAATGCCGTTATCAATCCAGCGGGGCCAAGTTTTATCAGTTCACCTGCTAAAAGCGCAGCGCTTGCGGCATTTAGTAAGGTTTGAATGAGCGATAAAGCCCAAGTCTTAAAATCTCCTGCATTTCCCATCAATGCCTGTCCAAGTCCAGAAGCCATGCTTTGAACTGAATTAACTAAAGTTTGAAGACCTTTTCCTAATCCATCAAACCATTCTTGTAACGGGCCAAACTGACCTGACACTTCAATCGTTGCGCCTTTTAATTGATTAAGCACCTCAACCAATTGCTTAAATTCATCAGTGCCTTGCTTTCCTGCCTCAATCATTTTAACGATAGCGTCTTCAACCACGGCTATTTTCTGACCGGCTAAATCGTCAAAGCTGGTTCCTAAAAATTTGGCCACCTCATCCAGATATTTGAATTGGTCAGTCACCTCATTGAAATAAGGCGTCAGGTTTCTAATATTTGAAAGGTTTTCTATTGACTTATTGAAGGCATTTGTTTTTCCTGCTGATAAATCAACGGCTTCTGCAAATTGATACCAATCGTTTGCTTTGGGTGGCTTTAACACATTTTGTATGGCAGCCATTTCGTTCGTTACTGAAAGCCATTCTTTACTACCCGGAACAGTTGCGCCTAACGCCTCTGATAAAGCTTTATACCTATCTTCAAGTTCTTTTACCGTCTTGCCTGTTAATTTGAATGTCTCTTGAGCCGCTTCAGAGTTTAACGTTACAATAGCCAAAGCCTCACTTATTGCCGCCCCTATTTCTACTTCACTATGCAGGGCAGTTTGTATTGCGGCTTCATATTCTTGAATGCTCTTTCTGAGCATCTCAAATTCCTGATATTCTTTTGTGTGTGGTAGATATGATCTACCCTTACCTGTCATTGATTTGAAGCGTGCTTTTGCTACTGCCAACAAACCTTCAGCCCTTTCCCTGTTGGCTATAATTTCGGCCTTTTGCGCTTTCAGCTCGTCTATTGTCGCTTGCGCCTGTTCCTTGGTTAATCTTATCCCGCTTTGCTTGGCCGTGTTAAAAGCATTTTGTGCGCTCTCTGCCGCCTCTGTTGATCTTGTCAAATTATCAAGCGCCTTCTCAAATGCCTTGTTTTTTGGAACGGCCTCTTTTAAGCGTTCTACAATACGATCAACTGTATCTATAAGGCCAACCATAACGGCAACCAACACACCTATCGGGCCTAAGGCTAAAGCGTTAAAAGCTGTTCCTATTGCTGCCGCACCCGCTACTATTGCAGGCATAGCCGCACCGATTGAGCCAAGTACTATCAATAACGGGCCTGCTGCCGCTGCAACTGCCGCAATACTAACTACTAAACGCTTCTGCCCTTCATCCATTGCCCGCACGGCATCTACCCAACCGTTCACGGTCTTGATTGCGCTAATAAAGGTTGGTAAAAGGATTTGCCCAAATTGAACGCTCAACTCTTTGAGGCTTTCCTGAAATACCCGCATTTGGTTGGCTGCTCCGCCCCCCGTCCGTGCAAAGTCGCCTTGGCTGTTGGCAAGCATAGCCATTACAAATTCATACCTCAACATCACCTTTTCCCCTTGGCTCATTGCCTCAAGGCTCTTGGTAATTCCTTGCTCTAAAGCAAACTGCTTTAGGTTGGTTTCAGTCATTACAACACCCAACCTTTTGAGGCTTTCTGTTTCGCCTGTAAACACCCCATTCAAAGCGGTTGTAACCTCTTTGATATTCATGTTCTTAAAGGAAGCAACGTCACCCGCTAACCCAACCATTGAAGTAGATAGTTGGGCAGCTGCATCCTGAGATATACCCATGCCCGTAGCCATATCACCAAACAAGGCCGCCATGTCTAAAGCTGTGCCTTGTGCTATCCCGTAAGTTTTGAGTGTTTCTTTTGCAAAGTCACGAACCGTTCCAGCACTATCACCAAAGGCTACATCCACCTTGTTTAGTGATTCTTCAAAGTCTGAGGCAAACTTTATTGCCGCCCCACCTGCTGCGATAATTGGCGTGCTAACGTATAGGCTCATTGAACGGCCAAGGTCTTGCGCCCTTCGGCCAAAGTCGGCCAACCTCGCACTTGCCGCGCTTAACTTCTTCTCAAAGTCAGCAGCGTTTATGCCAAGTAAAAAGAATAACGATCCTACTTTTTCAGCCATCTTTAAGCCAATTTTTTCTTATCAATTCCCTTTGCCTTTGCGCCTCCTCACTCTCATGCCATTTCCTACGCTTCCATTCATATATCTTATCTCTCTTCAGTTCTACAATATCTGCGGGGCGTACCTTCTTTTTGCTATTGCTGTTTATCAGTACCGTTAAAATCTGCCTTGTATGTTCCCATGCTTCCTCCCTTTCATTGTTGTAAGCGTCTGCCCTTAATAAAAATTGGCGAAGGGTCATTCTGAAAAATGCTTCCTCCGCCATTCCCATCTCTCCACAGGCGAAGAGATACAAGTCAGTATATGTAACGTCCGCCCCGCCTGCTACTTTCCCAGCGCTTCGGCCTCCTCTCTTTCAATAGGCGAAAACTGTACAAGGCACTCAACCAACGCTTCCATCATGCCTTGCCCATCTTCACCAAATAAGGCGTTCTTCACTTCTCTTTTTGTCACGCTTGGCTTTAAGTCTTTCGTTTCGGCTGCCGTAAGTATTGATACCCAAACCATCAGGGTCATTGTTTCAATACTTGTTACCTTCACCTCCCCTGCTTCGTTTGGTTGCAGTTCGGTAATCACTCGCATCAATTCCTTTTGAATATCATTGACCTTTTCAATGCCGAGTTCCTTACCGAAGTCAAGAGATGAAGCGTTGTCCCACATCATCTCTACCACCTTGCCGTTAATGGTAGCCGTCCGAATCTTTGTCCTTTCGAGCATACGTTATTAAGTAAGGGTTTCTATCTCAAACTCTCCTGTTACTTGGATAGTGATTGAATAAGTCGAAGCCTCGTTTTTAGGGCCGCTCATATTCAATGAAGAGATAAAGCCTGAGCCTGTGAAGTACTTATCGCCTGCCGTTGCAAACTGTCCCCATTTCCAAGTCACTTCAGTTCCTGCGATCAGGTCATCAAATACATCTTCGGTGTTGTTGGTACCGCCTGTAACATCATAAAGGCCATCTACGGTAATCGTGCCGCCTTTTTCGCCCGCTAAGTACTCTTTGAATTTGTTGCTGTCTTTGGTAGTAATGTCGATCATGTCGGCTACAAAGTCAAGCCCTGCGCCTGTTTGACCTACAATTGTGACACCGCCCGTTTGGACTAAAATGTCGTATCCGTCAAGTTTTGCCATTGTGTGGAAATTTTATAGTTGGTTTCCACAAAATTACCTATGTATTGAAGGAAGTATGTATATTTGATTCTACAAACTACTGTCTAACGGGCAACACAAATATTTATGAGTAAACAAAAGAATACTTCGGATAAGCAAGAAAATGTTAATGATTTTAGTGGTTACGTTGGCATTAGTAGCTTTATAGACCAAGGCAAAGCAAAACTAATAGGATACCAAGCATTTTATAAAGACGGTAGCAATAAGTTTTATGAAAACTTTTCCGAAATAGAAAACAATATTGTAAGCAACCCATTGGTAGACGTAAAACAAGTTGGCACAAGCTATTAATTGATTGATTCCGTCAAGTAATCACATTATCCCGTAGCATATGCTTTTTATTCGACTAACCGCAGAGCCTTTTTCTTTTCTTTTTCCAAATGCTCAATAAGAAATCCAATCAATCCGGAAATATTTTCTTTACCAAATAAATCTTTTGATAAAAAACGAGCCTTCTCCTGCTGTTCAGGAGTAAGGCTTATCGTTACTTTTTTTGTGTTGCTCATTATTTGAATCTTATGAAGTAGGCATAAGGGTCTTTTACTTGTCTGTTTGAATTGTTTACAGTTCTCATAAACTTTTTTTGAAAATTAAAAGTAACTGGCATTTCAAACTCTTTTTGCCCGCTATAACCTTGCGTGAAAAGACCTGTTAGCATTTCACCGTTTTCAAGTTTGAAATTAAATCCAGTGTTGTTGTAAAAAGGTACAAATTCACCCTTAAATTCTCTGTTGTCAATTTTTAAAGTATCCATGTCTGTTTGTTTTTTGATTAGTCAAAGATATTAAATACTTTGTAAATACAAAAGGAATATTGAAAATATTTTTGATTCCATCAGGTTATCACATTATCCCCAGCCGAAAGCATCACCCTCCATTCAAGAAGTACCCTAAATTCTACCCCGTCTTCAGTAAGCTCTGTAAGGTCGCGGCTACCTACAAGTTGCAATCTGTGATCAGTTATACCGTCACCAAGTGAAAGTTTAGCGTTTGGCGTTGGTTGTAGTGTTTGCATCACTTGGTCTGCTATGTCAAAGACAACCTTCATATTTTCCTGACCATTGGCCACCCTGTCGATACAGTTTATATCAATAAACCAATTGCCCCCAAATTCATCTTTTGTCCAATCCTCTGAGCCGCGCAAGGCTGCCAGCCAAATGTATCTGTTCACGCCCGTTGGCGCAAAGGTATATACCGGCACGGTTACGCTGTTAATAGTCACCTGACCATTTAGGGCCGCGTAGATCGTCTTCAGGATTTCATAGCTTGGGTTCTTCATAGCCTATCTGCTTTTTTACTTCATCAATACTTACTGTCTTATTCTTATGACCACGGCCACCGAAAGAGCCAAAGCCCCATATATTCGTTTCGCTTTTCAGGTCCATCACCAAAGGCTTTACGCTTTTTATCTCTTTAGGAAAGAAGCCTGCCGCCATTAGTCGCTGTTCACTATCATAATCCAAGCCCCTTCTTTTGTGCCAACTATACAGCCCGCCTTGGCTTTGTATTGTCCATTCCACCGCGTGCCGTGAAAGGGTGCGCCCTGCGCCTACAAACATCTTTTGAGGGGCGTGTGGTGCGTAGGTGTGTTCTGTTGCCGCCTTGGTCTTGCTGTTTACAAAATACAGCTTCTTAAGGCCTGCAAAGTGTTCTGATAGGCTTTCGACTTTTGTCACATATTCAGGTGAAAGAAAGTCATCAGAGCCTATCACAACCACCTTGTCCCATTTAGGTATAAGCAAGGCCGCACGCATACCCATGTCCCACTTCCTACCAAGTGGCTCGTTGTCCGTTTGGTAGGCGTACCAGCCATTCTCGTTCATAAAGTCCACTTCTTCAGCAGTACTACAAACGGCAAACTTGAGCCAAGGTAAATGGCTATGGTGGTCAATCACCTGCTTTAGTATCTCTCGCCTTCCATGTACGGCTGTCATCAGTAATATCATGCCCGTAATATCTGCTTTAGTTTGGTTTCAAAGACTTTGTTCCAACGCTCATAAGCAGGGCGCATGAAGGGTTGTGGCTGCGTTCCAAAGCGTTCAATCTTCTTTGCTATTGCCCACGCCATACTTACCTCCGCTTGCTTTTGTGCGTTGGTGGCCTTGGTCATTCGCTTTGTTTTGATACTCCAGCTTCTTGCAATACCTTTCCTGCGTACCCAATACAATATACCTTCTTTTGAGCCGTCACCAACGGGCGGCAAAGTACCGGGACTTCTACCAAATTCAACTGCACTTGAGTAATTAGCATTGCTGCTTATTCGCCCTGTTACCTCGCGGCCACCGTGCTTTATCAATACTTCGTTGGTTATGTTTCGTTTTAACTGTCCGACGTTTACAGGGGCTTTATCTTTGGCGTCTGCGGCTGCGTTAATAGCCACATCCTCCATAACAAACTCAATCTGCTTCCGCTTTTCAGCAGAAAGCCGTGAAATAGCCTTTTGCATATCGGCCATCTCTTTGCTTGGTATGCTGAGGTTAATTTTCACGCCTGTCAGCCATTATGTAGATATACCCTTCACTTTCCTCTTTGACAATAGTTACAATCGTATAAACTTCACCATCTACGGTTAAGCGCCATGTGCTATTTATCGTCGGTATATCGTAAAAGTGAAAGGTGAACTCAACAGGGTGGTTGAACTGGTAACTATTGCTATCAAGTGACCTGCTTCCTGTTTTATCTACCACATCAGCCCAATAAGTGCCAACCGTAGTCCATGCCGTTGTCCTACCTCCAATGTCGTTCACGGTATGTACAGGGCTTTGTACAAGCACCCTGTCCCGCATCTTGCCTATTCTACCTCTTACCTTCATCAGAACCAAGTTTTAACACGATACGGATCGAGTAATTTGTAAATTGATAGCATGGTAGGCTCTTGCATATTGCTTCCCTCCACGCTTACGCTACGCACTGACCATAGTTCGGCAATAACCTTCTTTATCACCTCCTTAATTACAGAAGGGCAATCAGCAAGGGTTGTATAGGTGAACTTGTATCCGGCAAGGGTTTTGGTAGTGAATATGTACGGCACATTTACGTACTTCGTATTCAGGCCAAGCACTTCGTATTGTGAAGCGGTTAAAGCCGTTTCAGTACCGTCACCGTAAACAGTAGCCACCTCATCCACGCTATCAACAGGGCCAAAAGGCAATTCAAATTCCCTTTGTGTACCAACGTCGGTAAACAACGCTTCAACGGTCATATCCCTAAGAGTACGGCCAAGGTACTTTTCACACCATTCGGTGGCGCTTGTTACCATTGCCGTTATCATTGTATCTTCGGTGGTATTGCCTACCCTTAAAAATGCCTTTGCCTCGTTAAGGGTTACAGGGTTGTCGCCTATATCACTAAATCTCGTTTCCAGCCTCATCTGTTTCGTTTATTTCGTTTGGTACTTCTTCTTCAAACTTTTGCTCTTTGGTCACCTTCTTAGGTCGCCCGCCTTTTTTCTTAGGTTCTTTAATTTCCTCTGCTTCAATGGTCACCTTAGGGCGCTCATCTACGGCTATTCCCAAAGATACTAATTGTGCGTATGTCGGCTCGCTTACTGAATACACTAATCCAGTAGTGAATTTCATGCCTTTATATTGACCGTCTTTGATAATGTTTGCTTTCATGTCTTATTTTTTTTGGTTCATTAAAAAAGGGGACGGTGTGCCCGCCCCCTCCTATTTTAGAAAGTGTGCATCAATCCTGATTAAGTCAAGGTTGAGATAGCAACTTTGGTGTTTGCAAATGTATCAACATACCATGCAGTTGGGTAGTAGATAGGGAAGGCAAGACGCTCTTCAATAACTACCGTTACAAGGTTTTTGATAGCGTTGTCCTGATCTTGGTCGTATAGACGAACCGAGATACCTTCACGCTGTGCTATCTGAGCCGCTGCGTTATCACCTACATAAACAGTTCCCTGCGTTACGCTTGTTGATAGGCTAATTGGCACACCCATAAAGCGTGCTTGGCCTGCGTTGTCGAATACAAGGTTTTTGTTCAAATAGTGTCCATCTGTTCCAATGCTTGCCATTGTAATGTACCAATCAGCTGGATTCATTACGATAGTATTGGCTGTGTGCTTGTTGGCTGCCAAAAGTCCCATAATGGCAATCAAACAATCCCAGTTTGTGGTGTCGGCTACTGCTGACAATTCACGCATTGTGGCAAATGGTGTAGCTGCGAAGTTAGCATCTGAAAGCGCACCCGCTGCGATACCGGTTAGGTTTTGGCTTAGGCCATTACCTGCCAATAGTTGGGTGTCTTCAACTTTCAAAAGTTCTTGTACTCCGTAGGTTTGAAGGAATCCGGCCAAAGCAGGAATATCATTCAACAATTCTTCAGAAATACGCTTGTGGTGTGCCAATTTACGAGCAGGGGCTTCTTTTAGTTCGAAGTCATTGTCAGTAAGTGGCTTGTCGTTCGCTTCTGCAGTCATTGCAGGTACTCCATCAACGGCTGTTTCTTGCGGGAAGGCAAAGATATTTCCTGTCATTGGAATAACTGAGAACAACTGGCGAATGTTAAACATTTCACGCTTAATAGGAACAATAGTGTCCAAGCGGGTAGGGGCAATAAAACCGTTCACGCTGCCATCAGTAATTGAGGCGCTGTTGGTCATTGTTCCAGCTGATTTCAACTCAATACTTCCTGAGGTTTTTGTAGCCTTAGAAACATATGATTTGAATCCGTCATGCTCTGCGATACGATCAGCAAAAGACTTGTTCACCTGAGCAGCACCCATAACACCTTCTTTGATTTTCTTCAAATCAGTTGCCATGCTGTCCACTTGGTCTTGGGTCAGTTTGCTTGTTTCGTTCCATTTGTTGATAGCGTTGGTGATTTCATTCTTCACCTCGCTGGCCACTTGTCCGGCTTCAGTAGCCTGAGCATTGGCTTTTTCTATGCGGCTTTCAATATCGCTTTTAAGCGTAGAAAGCTGCGATTTAATGATGTTTTCGTCCATGATTAAAGGATTTTGTATAGTTCGTAAATATCTATTGCAAACTGCGGCTCGCTTTCTTGAGTGCTTGGCTGCGGCTCTTTAGTCACAAGTGCTGTTATTTCGTTTTTAAGAATCTGCATTTCCACGGCCAACAGTTCAAAGGTTTCATCAGTATAACTGCCTTTGGTAAATGCTTTGGTAAGGGTGTCAAGTCGTTTAAGTAGGGTTTCGGCTTTCTCTTCAGCAGTACCCTTCATTCCTACAACGGGCGTGTTTTCATTAGCGCCCCATGTTACGCTGCTATATTCCCACATGCGGGTTTCTGTAATTCTGCGGGCCTCTTTGGTGTCTTGGCTTTTAATTATCTCAAAGCCTATCGAGTGCTCTGTAATAACACCATCCGCATACAGCTTCAAATAGTCACCATTCTTAACGTCCGATACTTTGGACACTACAAGCAGCCCCTTCATGTCTTCCATCATCTGTATTGGCCGCCCAATAGGCTCCATTACATTGTGCATCCAAAGGTGCTTAATACGGTTGCTCCCTTGCGGCCCTCTTTCGCTTACAGTTTTGGTAAAAGCGCCTTTTTCGATCACGTCACCGTCTGAATCGACGTTCCCGAATGAAGAAGCGTAAAGGGTAATAATTCCCTGCGTGGTGTCCACGTCAGTTACAGGGAGTGTATTATTTTTGAACAGTATGCCCATTGCCACAAAATTAGTTTGTAACTTTGGGCTGCATGTATAATTGAATATATGAAGGATAAAGGCAAACTACATACACCGTCCTTTTGGTATGGTACGGCTTCCCAAAGGTTGGTAGAACTAACCTACTTTTGTGACGCTACGGCTCAAATAAGTGATGATGGTTTGGCCTATTGGTACTACGAAAACTAAGTAGTTGTGCTATCCCAAACCAAGTCTTTCACCAAAGTCATGTTTGAACTGTTGTAATAAATGGTCAAAGCCGTTGCCTCTGGTACGTTGTACCTATTAGCCATTTCAATAGCCTTTGCCCTGCTTACTTCTTCCTTTGTAGCCATTACAGCCCACATTACCTTTTCAGGGTAGATAGCCGGCCCGAAGTGTGAGTGATTGACTATCTCGACAAAGGTTTCAAAGTCTTCTTTATCCCATCCAAACTTATCGCAAAAGAAGTCTATAAACTCCTTTCTGATTTCTTGGCTTCTTTGCTTTTCGTAAAAGTTACGTGGTCGCATTGTATTCGGGGTGTGTTGGTGTTATTACTAACTGGGTGCAACGGCAGTTTATCACATTGCTTCCTGATAATTCCGGGTTTGGGTCATTGGGGTACATAAGGCGCTCACCGCCTACAATAAAAGGTTCGTTTAACGCTACTTGCTGCCTATTGGCTGCCCTGTGCGCATCCCTTTCCCGTCCGTCTATGGCTGTTGTCCATATCTTACGCAGGTCATTCCTACCGGTAGCCTTTGCACCTTCTTGGGTAGCGTAGTTGGCCGCCGCGCCTGTTTCCGTTCTTGCTATCCTTTCAGCACGGTAAAAGGTTTGATCCGTCCACGCTGCGCCCACTTCTTTTTCAATCATTCGTGCCGCTTCGTACATGCCAAGTCCTTGTGCTTGTACTTCGGTAGTTATGCGCCTGACTAATTCAATGTAGTAATCTCTTGACGTTCCTGTGATTGATACTATACGGGCCATGCCGTACTGCCTGATAAACTTGTCGGCTGTAAAACTCCAAAAGTCGTTATTGGCTTTCTTAACGTCCTTTTGCAGTTCTTTGTATTGGCGTTGTGCGTTCTTGCTTACTATCTCGTCGAATAGTTGAAGGTACACTTGCTTTATTGGCTCGGTGCTTATTGCGCTTGCGCTTGCCTCACCACCACCGTTGCCGAGCATCTCTAAAGCGGGTTGCACCTGCTTTATTAAGGCTCTTTTGAATAGCCTGTAATACTTACGCTCGTGGTGTATTAGTTTCATTCTGACAAAGATAAAAAAAAGGCGCTACGATTTGTAACACCTTTTTTCCTTAACCTAAAACCTGTCAATGAAAAGAACGTATTTCAAAGATAGTAATTATTGATAATCGTTAGCGCTTTGATCTAAATTTCTTTCGGTGCTTTCGGGTGTCGGCATTTCGTTTATACCTTCGAGCGGTTGGACGTTTAGGGTAGTGGTGAATACATCCAACTCCGGCACATCCATATTACTATCGTCCCCCATCTTTTGGCGGTATTCGTTTCGGGTATATGCCCCTATCTCTACCCCTTTAGAGTAAACCTCCATAATCGTTTTCCTATCTGCTTGTAATTCAGGAACGGCGGACCAATCAGCATCTACATATATTCCCTTGCCGTAAGCGTCACCGATAAAGCGGTTGAATTCTTCTAAGAAGGTGTTCACCAAAGGCATTACAGCATCAGTGTAAACGGCTTTACGTGCTTCCTGTTTGTTGGCATAACTCTTATTGTCAGGATCGTTGAATATCTCGCTTGGAACATGGTATATGTTGCAAATGTCCCTAAGTGTCATTTTATGATCTTCAATGATACCCAAGTCCACAGGTGAAAGGCCAAGTTGAGTGTATTTGATTCGTGCTGAGGTAAACGCTAATTTACCTTTGTTGTCACTTCCTGAATAGTTCTTTTTCCAACTTGCATCCAAGTTACGGGCTTGTTCTTCTGTGAATTGGCCGCCCGTTGTTTCGTCACTTGAAACAATACCAACAGCGCCTTGATTCTGATAGGCTTTCAGTTGTGAGTTGTAACTGTCATTTGATTTGCTGACCAATTTAACGGCTGCTTGTAGTGGTGACTGTCCGTAAAGTTCGGCACCCCATCCATAGTTGTAGTTCGGGGCTTTGTCGTGCAGCACATCATCATAAGCGTATTCATAAGCCCAGTCACCAATGCGTAAGCGATAGCCTTTTACCGGCATCATTGAGCCGCCTGTGATTATCTCGGTGTATTGGCTTGGCATTATCCATGCCTCACGAAATTGCCCTTTATTCGGGCCTGCTTCTAAGCGTGGAAAGTAAAGATATGTGTTTCCTGTGATTAGCTTAAAGCCGTACACTTCATTGAAAAAAACACCCTTGCCCGTCATTGGGTTAGGGCGATATAAAAAGTTTTCTAAAGGGTGGCCATAAATCCTTTCACCTTTACCCTCCTTTGTCCATTCGTAAACGTATAAAGGAACGTCGGCTGCTTTGCTTGCTATAAAGGAAACGATTGAATAAACAAGGGCGTTGGCTTGGTAGGCGTTCTTTACATAGCTTTCCTTATTGTCATCCATGTAAACAGGCGAACCCATGCCCAACGTAGAATATAGGCTGCGTGTGTGTGGATTTGCTGTATAGTTGCCGCTTAATGCTTTGACCGCCAAGCGTATTCTG
>Ga0208644_1001666_pt1 | contig 18390 bp, 35 predicted proteins | sample VirMetDEL_Nov_18_FD_184517 | JGI IMG/M metagenome (GOLD analysis project Ga0208644, IMG submission 184517) | Aqueous microbial communities from the Delaware River and Bay under freshwater to marine salinity gradient to study organic matter... | ecosystem: Environmental > Aquatic > Marine >... | reverse complement strand
CGGGCGGGGGCGTAACCGTCCACTCTATTAGACACTCACCCGTACAAAAAATTAGACACCGATTTCACAACGCAAATAGACTGCGTACCGAATTTTGACAAACATTTGTCAACGTTGACGACCCCGAACCCGATTTCGCACCCGAAACCGAACCCGAACCCGATTAAAGTTTTGACACACTACGGCGTTACTTCACACGAAGCCATAAAACTATTTATCAAAGAAATAACGTCCGTGTTTGACCAATCATTTGCATAATTGAAAAAACCTATTTGTCTTCCTAAATAATAAGTTGGCGACGTGAAATAAACTGAAACATATACCGTTTCAATTAAATCGTCATTAGCACTTGCACCTATAACAAGTGGGTTTTCAACACGCGTATCACTATCAATTTGATAAACACCATTATATTGAATTTCTATTTGATAAGCCATTTTTTAAGATATTAGATTTGTTGCTTTGTGTATTCTTATTTGACCATGCTGGTCGCTTCCGTTTGTGTAAAAAGAATATAAATGACCACTTGCGTCATAATTAAATGCTATTGGATAACCGCCACTCGTTCTATCTGCTAACATAAACGAACTGCCTGAAAAGGGCATTATCGTTTGACCGGTCAATCCGTCAAACCATGCACCATTTGGCGAAATAGTACCAAAACATTGATTAAATTCAAACATGGAAGGCACATACCAATCGTCAAACAAAGTACCGTTAATTGTTACACTATAACTGTTTGCGTTTGTCAATGCCGTTGGATAACCCGTAACGCCAAAATTTGTTCGCGTCCATAACAAGCCCGTTAGTTTGTCCAAAAATGCAGCGTTTAGATTATTTAACGCAGCCCAACCCTGAACGCCGCTTAAATCAACAAACCTTTCAGTTGAAGAAACGCCATTGACGGTCAATGCGGTCTTTAATTTATACACGGAAGTTATTCCCAATGTATTGTCAAGTTCTGCAAATTTAGCCGGATATGCAGGCGGGGTATAATTGAACCAATTATTTTGTGTACGCCAACCCGTGTCATAAGTATTTAACGAAACCACTTTTGAAGGTATTGGAAACTGCAACGCAACCCCGCTTGGTGCAGGCGTAGGAAGCGTAACGGTTGCAACGTTCGCCGGTTTTGACACACTTATTGGCGTTACCGGCGTTGCACCGCCGTCTTGAAGGTTAACGAAAATAGGCGTTTGGTAAGATACCGCCCCTACGTTTACGTTGTTAATATAAAGGTCTTGCGTCAACGCCGTCGGCGTGCTTGCTGGACTGCTTAAATATATTTTGCTTCCCATTGTTTGTCAAATTATGCCCCAAACATAACGCACGCAATTTTCGCCTGCTTCGTTGTGTTCGTCGTTTGCGACTTCGTTTTTGTTTGTCAAATTATACGGCTTCAAATACATAAGGGTTAACAACTACAAAATCTTTCGGGCTTGATTTGCTTTTTAAGATAAAAAACCCGTCGCGGTCATAACCGGCAATTTCCCATTTTGAAAACAAATGATAGTCAACAATGTTTATTTTTTTGCTTGTCGCTACATATTGCCCCCGTGCCGTGTCAAAATACATAATAGGTGCGGTTATTGTTTGTTTTGGACGAATACGTTTTCCGGTTGCCCCTAATTTAAACAATTTTTGACCGAATTTTTTTCTGCTGCCTGCTTCATTGGCTATTTGTGTCGTTGTTTTTTTCGTTGTTTCAGCAAGGTAAGCGTCAACGTTTGAAGGCGTTACACGCCCCAAATTTGCATATAAAACTGGAAACTTCGCCTTTGTCATTTTGTTTGTCTGCGAACCTTCGCCGCCGGCGTTTCCGTCCACACCCGCACCCAAAAAAAGTTGCAACTTGCGAACCTTGTCCATGTAAACGGGGTTTTTTGTAGCGTCCGGAATAGGTTTGACAACTATTTCTTTTTTGACCGTTGGTTTGTCTTCGTCTTTAATATCAAGCGGTGGAAGTTCAGGCGTTTCGTCTGTTTTTTTTCCAAACAGTTTGTCAAGTTTACCCGACTGCCATAAAACTATGCCGCCAACTGCTGCAATACCTAATATGTACGGGGTATAATTTGTTTTTTTTGCCATTACCAAAGTATTTTGTCTGCAAAGTAAGCATTTTTATTTTGTTTGTCAATAGTTTTCGCGTGTCTTATTTTATACAACCGCCTTCGTTTACTTGCATAACCTTCCGGAACTTTGCCCTGCATTTCTAATTTTGCATACGTCGGGAAGTCAAAATAACCTTTTGCACCTATTGACGCAATTTTGTTACCACGTTTATCAAAAACGTCAATTTTCTTTTTTGGGTTCACGCTGGGCTTAATTGTTACACCCATTTTTCGTGCCTGCCGGTATGAATAAGGCAAAATCTTGTAAGCCATGAAACAAAGATAAACAAAGGCATTGAATAAGTTTTTTGAAAATTTTTTGAAAATTTTTTGAAAAAAGTTTGGAAGTTTGAAAATTATGTATGTATATTTGCACTATCAAAATGACAAAACAAATGGAAAACACAACACAATCACTAATTTACACCGGTATTCATTACCGCGTTGAAACACACAAATTCTTTTCGTTTGCAACACCAAACAGTTTTTGCAACCATTTCAACGAAGACCACGCAACGTACACCGTTTTAGATTATCACTTAAACGTTTGCCCGCGTATAAATCACACCATTATTTGTGTATGTATTCGCGACAACGAAAGCGGCAATATACTACATATAACCGGAAAAGGTTCGGACATACCCGCCGCGACAGTTGACGTACTTAACCAACTTTTCTAATTTATTAACATTCAAAATCATGTGTATTGCAATTCTTAACCAAAACAACGAACTTCCCTTTGACGTTATTGAAACGTCTTGGGAAAACAACCCGCAAGGTGCTGGACTACTTTATACAGACAAACGACTGAAAACACTTCGCACTTTTAAGTCTTATGACTTGTTTGACTTTTACAAAAATTATTTGGAAGTCATTGACGAAGCAAAAGACGGCATTGTTATATTGCACTTCCGTATTGCAACGCAAGGGGTAAAAAGTTTTGACAACCTACACCCTTTTATTAACCAAAAAGGAAACTTGGGTTTTGTGCATAACGGTATAATTTCACAGTTTGTCAACCACCGGTCAACAAAAAGCGATACGGCGTTATTCAACGACGAAATTGTGAACTTCCTTGACGAAACTTTTATCAGCGACAAAGACAGACGTTTTCGCATGGAACAATACGTTCGTAGTTACAACAAACTAATCTTTATGAATAAACACGGCAAAACGTGTATAATCAACGAAAAACAAGGCGTTTGGGAAGGCGACAACTGGTTTTCAAATGACAGTTATTGCACTTCAAATATGTACGCCGGTCATATTAAACTTTAACCAATTAAATATAAATCATGGACAAACCACAAAAAAACACACGCGTACAAGCCATCTTGCTTGACCCCGTGAAACAACAAGTTCACAGAATTGAATTTCAAGGAATTACCGCACTTTATCAAGTTTTGGATTGCGACGCTATTCAGGGCTACAAAAGTTATTGGGCAGGACTGCACAACGACGAAGTAATGTATTTTGACGAAGAAGCGTTAATAAAAAACACGGACGAAACACGCTACGCCGTAGGTCATGCTTATCTTCCACTTGAAAGCGTTACACCTATTATTGGACGTGTGGTAATATGCCGCGTAATGCCAAACGGTACACACGCCGACACAACCCTTGAAAGACACGAAATTTTGCGACTGGTTCGTTGGTATGCTATCCCCCCGCAAAACAACCGCAACAAACCAAACAACAACAATTTAATAATCAACTAACATGGGAAACATTTTGGACGCACTAAACGAATTAGAAAATGCAAGTAGGGTTGAAGCCGCTTGGGAATTTGTAAGAATAACAACCAACAGTCATGAAATTGTTTCCGATATATTGGAAAACAACAACAAAACAACGCTTTTTGACAAAGAACAACTTGACTTCGTAAAAAAACTTATGCGGGTTCAAGCGTTAGACACGGCGGTACATTGTGCATTTTTTTTCAAAAAAACTTTGTCTGCACCAGACACGGAAACAAGGGTTCACGAACTTTGTTGGACTGACTTATCCAAACAATGCAAAGAATTTATGCTTAAACTTGACCCGCATATTACACTTGAAGAAAACTATAATAAAATATGGAAAAAATGACAAACATTGAAGAAACAAAGTACGCACAAGTGCGAACGATTATCCCGAAAGCCGCTTATGACAAACTTCGTGAAAGCGACTGGCTGGAAGTTTTTCGCCTAAAAATGGACGCACAACTTGACGAAATGACAAACGAAGACATTGAAAATGACTTTGTGGTTGTCAAAATTTATGCACACGACTTGGGGAAAACCGTCTTCATGACTTCACTTGTCAAATGTTTATGTTTTGCCCTGACACACGTTAAAGGTCTTTATTTTTCCACAAACGAACAAAAAAACCCTAATTAAATATATTATGGAAGTTAATTCAAACACAGACACGCAGGACGTTGCGGTTCAAAAGAACGACGGCATTTCCCTGCACAACATTGAAGCGTTAATGAACGCAAGTACAAAACTTGACAAACTGAAAACAGTTGTCAACCTATCTTCAAAGTACATTGAACTTGAAGCAACGGGCGACAGTTTTCGGGGCGTGTACGCTGGTATGACTGTTTGTAATGTAACCGACAACGACACGGGCGAAATTAAAGAAATGCCCGCCGCAAGGTTTATCATTGACAAACAAATTCGTATCAATGCCGGTTATGTGCTTGTTGACGAAATTAAGCGAAGCGGTCTTCCGGTTGGTTCACCGGTAGAAGTAACGTACACCGAAAAAAAGAACCGTTTGAAAATTTATTCAATTACGCTACTTGGGTAAAAAGTAAATTTGACAAACAACAAAAAGGGGGGTAATTTTAACCCCCCTTTTACTTCCTAAAAAAATGATAAAACGATACATTACTTCAAGCGGTCAAGTTCGTTACAGAAACACGGAAACTGGACGTTTTGTCAATGGCAGAAGCGGGGCAAGGGAATATGTACGTCAAAACATAGAAACAATACGCAACAACCGCACAAACGGTCTTCGTTACAATGACTTGACAACGCAGGAAAGAAGGTCTTATTCAGCACAAAACCGATACCGTTACGACGGGCAGTTTGTACCAAACCCCTTCAACTATTTACGACAACTTGAAAATTCGGGCGTTTTACCAACCGGTGAAAGAAATTTGACAAACTATTTCACCCGTGAAGATATTCGTCAACTTGGCGTATTTACTCAACCTTACCGCGTTACTTCCGACGGCGACGGTAACGCTATGCGTGTACGCGGGCAGTTATACGACGTTGTTTCGCAAGTGAACGACTATTTGGGGCGTGGCTATGAATTTAACTTAATAACGCCGGACGGCGACGTTTTGACCGGTATAGACGCTGCAACATACTTACAACAATGGGAAAGTGGTCTAATTGACAGAATACGCGAACAAGGGCGTTTGAACGGGCGAATACTTGACAGAATTTTGATAAACTACAACATTTCAGTTGACCAGCCGCAACAACTTATTGAAATTGACTTAAACGAAATTGACGAAGACACAGACATTGAAGCGTATTTTGACACACCATAAAAAAATCAAATGAAACAAACAATAACATTCGGACGAAACCACAAACATATTGAACACACAATAAAATTACTCAAAAAATCAAAGGTGCGTTTTGACGTACTTCACAGTTCTTATTCAACTTCCATTGTTTTTCCACAAAACGGCAATAAGATACTATACAAAATGTTCAATTACCGCGACGCGGTTTTTTCCTGCTCGCGGGCAATAACAAAGGACTTGGAAGCAAACCCACTTGCACACCAACTTCGTGAAATGAATTTTTTGACAAACAATTTTGGAACAAAAAACGGCTGGCAACCCAAACGGTGCAAAAAAGTCATAAACATTGACATATCCAAAGCGTATGCAAGTTGTTTGTTAAATTCAGGGCTTATTTCGCACCGCACTTTTCAATTCTTAAATTCACTTAAAAAGCACGAACGACTTCCCGCCGTTGGCATGATTGCAAAACGTGCCGTTGTTTACAGATACAACGACGGTGAGTGTGTTTCTTTTGACACACAAACCGGCAAATGGTCAAACATTTTTTACTATGTAGTGCAGCAAGTCAATTCAATTATGAAAGATTGTCAAATGATTGCAGGCGACTTTTTTTGCTTTTATTGGGTTGACGGTATATTCATGGACGCTGAAATTGATAAACAAACACTACGCGAAGTTGAACAATGTTTGCAGGACGCTGGATATAAATACAAATATGAACACGTCATTGACTTTGAAGCGTGGCGTGAAGCGGACAAAATCTTTGTCAAAATGATAAAAAATGGCGAACCAAAACAATACTGTTACCGCGACCCTAACTTTGCAAGCAACTTCCGTGAAGTATTAAAGGCAATATCCGAAGAACAAAATTTGACAAACAATGAAAAAGAAACTTCCAGTAGTCATTCGGTACAGTTACCATGACTTAAAAGAAATGGCAATAAACACGCCGGAAGCGTTGTGGCGACTTATTGATAAAAACCAATGGGCTTATATGACTTGGGTAGTAAAACGCGACCGTCCAAAACTTACACTAATTCAGGACTTTATTAAGAACCCCGAAAAATACAAGGACTATTGGCAAAAACGTGCCGAACGCTACGGTTCACAACTTAACTTGTTTTAAGTTTCAGTTTGTTTGTCAATTTCTGTATCGTTCCCGTCTTCCACAAAAAAAAACCCGCGACCGCCGCACCCGTTATGACAATTAGTTTAGTTCGGTTTTTTTTTACAAATTCACCGGCAGAAGGCAAATTGTCAAAAATTGATTGCACCCGTTCAAGTGTCAATTTATACCCCCCCGTCGGGTCTGTTTCAGGCGGGTTTTTCCAGCCCATATTTGCGTTGTGTGCTATTTTCGCACCCGTCTTTGTGTCTTTCACTTGCGAAAGGTCTGTAATGCCGTAACGGGCTTTTATTGTGGCTTTTCCTGCGTCAAAACTTCCTTTAAAATAGTTTGCAGTTGCCTTTGCTGCAATTTCGGGCTTTTCAAGTAATTCCGGATTGTTTGCAAGGTCAACCCCGATTGCGTTACCTACACGCGTATAATTTGCCCTACCGGTAATTTGGTTGAACCCCCTTCCCACAAATTTACTTCCGTCGCCTGCTTGGGTATTGCCTAACTGAACAACGCCAAAATTACCCCCGTAAACTTCATTGAAAAAAGCGTTGTAATTCTTTTTCAATGCCGTTAATTGTGCGTCGTTAAACTTTGCGACACGCGAACCAAAATATCGTCTAATTCTGGCGTTATCGGTATTGGCGTAGGTTATTTCTTTTAAAAATAAAAACCCACTTTCTTTTGTAACCGTTGCAATTATGCCCGCACGGATATACGGGTTTTTAAAAAACTTTTGCAATTCTTTGTCAAGGTATGCGACACGTTCCTTTTGAAGCGGCGGCAAATTTTCAAAATACGACATATTTGCAAATTTAGTATATTTGTCAAATGATTAACCAAAACATTACCACCGTAGCGACTGGTGCAATAGGGGCAGGGGCAGTTGAAGCAACAAATTTGCTAATGACAAACATTCCCACACCCGAAGAAGTTTCAACCATTGGTCAACTTATTATTCAAATAGTCATTGGGATTGCGACCGTTTGGCGTATTGTGAAAAAACCTAAAAAATGACAAGCGAAGAAGTAAAACAAGCAAAACGCGAAGAATTGAAATGGGAAACATTGTCAATTTTATTGGGTGCAGTTTCCTTGTATTTTGCTTTTAAGCGTTACCAAACAAAGAAAAAACAAATTGTATAATGTTTGTCAAATTTGTTGAAAAAGTGTGGGAAATTGGTTTGAAAACGTTTTTCGTGCTTTTCTACCTATTTCTTATTGCTGCAATTATTAAACTGGTCATTCTTTTATACCAATGAAACTGTTTCAAGTTTATAGAATTGACGCAAACGGGCGTTTCGTTTGGGTAACGCGAATAAGTGCAAAGAATAAAGAAAAGGTTCGTCAAATACTTGCCGAACAAGGGTATGAAGGTCGTTTCATGTGGGCGACACAAGCCGACTGGCAAAAAATAGGGGCAGGAAACTTTGCCCGTTGACAAACTATTTACTTACAACAACATTGTCTTTCGTTGGGTCGTATGGAAGCGACTTTTTACGCGACTTCCACCAAAGCAAAGCCGCCAAACCCGCACCAATAGCAATAGGCGGTATTCCAAACAAAAGGTCTTCCTTCGTTGCTTTTCTGCCGCGTGGCGACATTTTTGACATACTTTTTATGCCGGATATTTTTCCGAACGCGACATAGTTACCAAGTTTTTTCATTTTCTACTTTTTTTTGACAAAGATACTTTTTTTGCCTTTATATGACCACGTTCAAGCAAATTTGCCTTCAACAAATCTTTGACAAAGTTTTCTTCGTTGTCATACCTGATTGCACGTCCAAGCAAGGAAGCACGGTGCGAATAACCTTTCATATATTCCGCGTCTGTATCGTCAACAAAGAAAATTGAACCCCTGCGAAGTTGAGTTACAACGTCTTTTGCACTTGTAGCCGTTATGTACCCAAAAGTTGTTGTGTCGGTGTATTTCTTTTTCATAATTAGTCAAATATATCATTATTTCCCGAACGTTGGTTCCAGCCGCCGCGACGTGTTTTTTGGTTGCCCCTTGTAGTATTCAAAGGCGTTCCCATTGGGTCGCCGCCGCGTGTGTTCGTGTTTGTTCGCGTTCCGGTTGAACCCCTTGAACCTATATCATAACCGTATTTAATATCATAGCCGCTAACAGAACGCACACGGTCAATAAAATAAGTAAATGCCCAAGTTGGCAAAATATCTTGAAGGTTTTTCAGGTTGAAGTTTGTCAAACGTTTGCGTTTTGACGCTTCCATTAAGTAAAAACAGTAATACAAAAACCAAGTTATTAAACGGTCGTCATTAGTTCCTATACATTGACGAAATTCAATAGTTCCAAGTGCGTTGAACGCCTGCAAATTAACCTTCCAGTAACGCCCACCGCCCATTATGCCTGAATAGTTTGTCAATTCTGCAAAACTGTTTGCCCTATTTAATTTTTGTTCAAAATTTGGGACTGAACTAAAACTTTCAGCGAAATAAGCGTTTGACCAACGTCTATCCGACGGAAACATCATATCAATAAGCGGTTCAAAACCGGTATAGTTCCAACATATATTTTTAAAAGTGTCAAGCGACAAATTAGCCGCCCCCAAGTGAACGTGTACGCCTGCCGTAGCGTTTGAGTAAAAGCCGCTACGACGCATAGCACTACAAATTACTTTCAGTTGTTTAATACCGTTTTCACCCCTTAATATCGGCGAAACAATTTCGCGGTTTTCCTGCCCGCCGTGAACTGAACCGTCATATTTGTATGACCAACAAACCTTGCCCGTTGGCGTGTCCCTTCCTTCGGGCTTCATTGACAAAGTTCCTTCACGTTTCAAAGTCATATCTTTTTTATATTCTTTTGCCGTAAATTGTGCTTCGTCAACAATTTTTTTCATATATTCAATAAAGTTCATTGAAGACGGTTTTTTCACACTATCAAGCCCGTCTGTTATGAAAGAACCTTCAATTTCAATTCCAAAGGTTGTAATATCAATAGGTATGTTGCGTACAAGTTGACGACTTTCACGCGAAGCCGAACCGCCTGCCGCGTCCGCTTCCGGTGTTGACAAACTGTTTGTATTCACGGTAACTGGCTGCGTAGGTGTTGAACTTTGAACCGCTTGAACAGTTGTTTGCGGCGTTGTTGCAACGCGGGAAGTTGTCAAACCCGTGCGGCGTACCTGACCGCGACGCGAAGTTTGACCTGAACGCTGCAAAGCATAAGAAGCGGCTAACATTTCCCCATATAAAGTTGATTGATTGCCACCAGTAAAAGGGTTTTTACCAGCAGTTGTCAATGTTTCGTTTGGATAATAGTTTGTCAAAAACGCTTCAATATCTTTTGCGTCAATCATTTTTTCAACAAGCGGTATTCCACCAGCAAAAAAGCAATAATTTACTATATTTTTGACAAAGTTTTGAACTTCTATTGGATTACGCCAATTTCCCCTATCAATACCGATTGCGACTGACATTAAACCGCGTCTTTTCAAAATTTCTAAAACGGGTTCTTTATACATAATAACCGCATTACGAACTGGTGCAAGGTTAGCGTTCAACAATGTTTTTGCAATAAGACCAAGCGGAAAGCCCATTGTAAAAAGTATTGAATAAAGTTCTTGTTTATTTACTTTATTAGTTCCTGACTGTCCTTCATTTACTTTATCAAATGCACATAAGAAAATTTCTTTTAAGGCATTACCAAAATTTGCGTTTGTTGCCGAAACCATAAATAATGGATAAAATCTTTGTTCGCCCGAACATTCGCGAAATTTTTCTTCAAAGCGAATTGCTTTTGAAACAGTTAACCTACTCATGCCACAAAAATAACAATGTTTGTCAAATTTGCAATATGCAGCGTTAACCTATAAAAACCATTCAGTATTACAGTTCGTCCAAAATACCCGCGTCTTCGTATGTTTCATACCGGATTGTTTGTGCATACTTGTCGCCTTTTGCAACCGCAACGTCATACTTTTCTTCAACAATTTCAATAAAATGCTTTTTAAGTTTGTCAAACTTGCGGCGGTATTCCTTGTTTTCTGCTTTAAGAAACGCAATTTCTTTTTGCATTTGTTGTATTTGGTCTATCATGGTCTTCCCTTTCTTATTATTTCACGAATTTCGTCTTGCTCTAAAAAAACGTCTTTTCCATATTTCTTTGACAAGTGTGAACGAACAATGCTGCGAATAAATTCCTGCCTTGAAACCCGCATTTCATAACATTCACGACGTATCAGGTCATTAAGAAATTCGGGAAATATCATCGTGAAATGATTGTATTTCTTATATGTTTTTGTCATTTTTTCAATTACATAAAATTTACACAAAAGAAACTTAAACTGGCGTAATATGCAAATAAATGTTTTTGGCTGCATTACATTCGCAACAATGAAAGTTCAAAACGTCATATTACTTGGTGCAGCCGGTTGGCTTATTATGCGGGCAATAGGTTTGAAAAAAGTGTCGGACGAAGTTTCGTTTGTGCCTGCTTCGCTTGGCGTAAAACGCGACGGAAAAAAAATCATTGTTAATTTTGGACTTGACATAAACAACCCCGCACCCGCTTCCGTTACTATAAATAGGACGTTTGGAAACATTGAAGACGCAAACGGAAACACTTTGGGTCGTTTCAATATACCTACTTACAAAATTGAAGCAAACGGTACAACGCGGATAAACATTCCAATTTCTATTGAAGCGTTTGGTGCGTTACAAGCGGTTTTGTCTTCAATACTCAATAAAAACGCAAAAGTTACTATCAACTACACAAACGAAGTTGGTTTATTGTCTGTTTCGGATAAATATGCTTTTGACTTTAAAGAAGCGTTGAACTTTCCAGCAATTAAGAATTTGACAAACAGAAAACAAACAAAAGCAAACCCCGCAACCAAAACAACTTGACAAACATGATTGCAAAGGGTAAAATGATAACCGTTAAGCGAAATGCTTCAAACAAGCAGCTTCAAAGTGCTATTGAAGACGCTTTGCCGGTAGCGGCTAAACAACCAGTTACAAAAGCCCTTGCAAAAAAACTTCGCGGTGCAAACGATTTAGAAACGTCGCGAAATATCTTTAATTGGGTTTGTGCAAACATTCGTTACAAAAAAGACGGTTCAAATCAAATTGTTCGTCTTCCTTCGGGCATACTTCGCACACGCGAAGGCGACTGTAAAAGCATGAGTTTGCTTGTTGCGGCGTTGCTTGTTAATAATGGTATAGTTCCAAAATTCGTCTATACTTCATACAAAGACAACGACCCAACGCCTTCCCACATATACGTTGAAACAAAATCGGGCATTATACTTGATTGTGTGTGGAAGCGTTTCAATTCGGAAAAAACCCCTAAATTCAAATATAAAAAAATCATGGACATATCTTATTTATCAGGACTTGACGGAAGTTGTGCCGGACTTGGTGCAGCCGGAAAAGGAAAAGCAAAAGTTAGAAAATTTGCAAAAAAAGCGGGTGCAACCGCAAAAAAAGGCGTTACCGCAATTAAGAAAGGTGCAAAAAAAGTTGGTTTGTCCGGCGGAAGAAATTTGTTTCTATTGCTTGTCAAAAACAACATTGACGGACTTGCAACAAAACTGAACACGGGCAACCGTGAAAAACAAGTTAACCAATGGAAAAAAGCCGGTGGCGACGGCAAGGTATTTGCCGAAGCAATTCGCAAAGGTTCAAGCAAACCCGCAAAAAAATTTGGCTTTTTGCAGAAACTTAAAGGACTTTCAAAAAAGAAAAAACTTTCTGGTTTTGGTGAAGTTGGTGAACCCGTGTCAAAGGAAGTTCAAGCAAAAATAATTTCTTTGTCAACTGCCGTTGGTTCGTCCATTGGTAGTGCAATTCCCGCCGTAGGTACTGCCGCCGGTGCAAGTGGCGGGGCTTCGCTTGGTGCGGTTATTATTGCCGTTTTACCTATGGTGCAGGAAGCCGTTGCAAAAGTTCCCGCAAGTGAAGCCATTGACCCCGATAAAGCAGGTTTTTCAACCCCTTCCGGACTTGAAATGGCTGACCCCGAAAAAGAAACTAACCCCGCCGCCGAAGCCGAAGCAGCCGAAGCCGTTGACAAACAAACTGGCGGTGCAACAAACGCAAGCGGCGGACTTGGTATTCCAATGCCGTTACTTTTGGGCGGACTTGCAGTTGCAGCGTTCCTTGCTTTTAAGAAAAAATAATTTTGACAAACAATAAAAACAATATAAATTTACAACCAAAATGAAAAAGTTCAATTTGACCAAAATCCTGACCGAAAGCGGTGCATTAGTAGCCGGCGGTGTAGGTTCAAACCTTGTTGCAAAAAATCTTCCTATTGCAAACGACCAAGTGAAAAAAGCCGCACCCTTACTGTTAGGTGCGTTCCTTTTGACAAACAGTAATACCCTGCTTCGCAATTTGGGTGCAGGCATGATTGCCGTTCAAGGTACTGCCCTTGCGAAAGGTGCAGTTCCAGCACTTGCAGGCGTAGGCGAATTTGACGACAGTTATGTTAGCGAAGACGTACTAATGGGCGAAGACGTGTTAATGGGCGAAGCTGAAGACCCTTTAATGGGTAACGTTCCCTTTGGAAACGACGCTTTAAGCACAACCGGTTCCTATGACTTCACTTCCGCAGGCGAAATGCAGTATTAAGATTTGACAAACAACTTGAAAGAAATAAAAGTTAAAAACCAATAATCAAAAAATCATGAATAGTGTAATTGCAGAAAAACAGTACATAACCAGTAAATTGGGTGTACCTTACGAAAACCTTTCTCAAAGTTATTTGAGAGCCGAAACCGCTTTGACAACTACAAGCGTAATTCCTTTTTATTTGCAACGCGGGCAAGTTGCTTCGCCGATTGTAACAGAAAATTTGTTAGAACTTAACGACCAATTTGTCCTGACCCACGTTGGGTTTGGTTTGAAACAAATTGCGTCCGATAGCCCTTCAACCCAACAACATTTGAACGCACAAGTTTTAACTTATGCCGACACTAACACGTTTACCGGTACAAACGCCGCGAACGTTGCGGGTATTTACAATACAAATTTATCTTTCACGATAAACCGCCGAAATTTCATTCCTTCGTTTCCAATGCGTTCCTTCCTTCGTGTGCCTGAAACACAAACCACAACGAACGCCGATTATACCGCTTCCGGTATTAAGCAAACAAACAGTTTCCCCAACGGTTTGTATTCATTCTACCCAACAGAAGTGGTACTAATTGACGGGCGTCAAACCCTTGACATTCAAATTAACTTGGGTGCGTCCGTTGCGTTTGACGACGCTTCAAATAGCATTTATGCAGTCCTTGAATTTAGGGGCTACCTGATTGTGAACGCGAAGTCATAATTTGACAAACTTTGTGTGCTTAAAAAGTGGGTTGCTTCGGCAGCCCATTTTTTTTGTATCTTTGTCAAAAATCGTGTGTGTGTTTGCACGGTGTTTTGTTCATTTGATAGAAAAGGGGTTGACAAAACCCCTTTTTTTGTATATTTGCTAAAAAAAGACAAACAATGAATAACCTTGTAGTAAAACGTTCGCAAATCATTGAAGCGAAAATTTCAGGCACACCAGCAACAAACAAACGCTATTTCTTTACCGACATTCCGCAGTTAAGCCGTCTTAACATTGTGGTATATGGCATTGAAGCGTTTACGACCACACAACTTGCAGTCAGTCCGCAAAGCGGTTCAAACGTTGTGGGTACTTCAACCGGTATTACTTTGACGCTTCGCGACCAGACCAAAACCGAAAAAGTTTATCAAATGCCGTATTATACCCTAATACGTTCAAATAATTCGGGGCTTGTGGTACTTTTTACCCCTATGACCATAAACCTTACAGACTGTTTCGTGCAATTAGTGTCAACAAGCGGTATTTCTGCAAATGAAGTTGCTTGTTTCAATTTGTATTACGACTTCGTATAATTTGACAAACAATGCGGTTAGTTTCAAATATTATTGAACAATACCGCAAAGAAAAAAAGACCGACGAAGTAGGCAGTTATGTAGGCAATAAGACAAAACTTATTCCCGTACCTTTTGACGTTTCTGCACCGCAAGTTGGTTTGCCTTATTTCTTTGCGGCGGACAGTTCGCTTGACGGCGACAAAGTTGTTGTTTCACAAATTGAATTGCTTGACGTTACGCAAGTTTCAAAGGTTCAGTCAGGTGCAAAATTTGTTGACGGTTTGACTTATAGTGTGTTTAATCAAGGTATTTTCGTTGCGGTAAATGTCAAGCAGGAAGTTATTTGCGAAATACCTTTATACAATCTTTGCACTATACCAAACGGCGAAAAACCTTGTTTGACGTGGTTGACAGAACACGTTTGGGGCAACTGTTATATTTTATTCACGTCTTTGACCGGCATTGGTTCGCAGGGCTTGAATTTTCGTGTATCTTATTTTGACAAACAAATACCAGTATAAAAATGACAACACCCGAATACATAATTGAATTTATGCGTCAAGGCGATTATCGTTTCTACATTGTAACCAATGGTTATGACAACGACGTTATTCGGCAAATGCAACCTTGCACGGTTGAAGATAGCACGGAAAGTTTGTCAAAATTCTTTTCAAACACAACCGGACAGTATCGTGTCAAACTTTATACTTCAAACGAACTAAAACGCGACGGCGACCCACGTCAAGACCCGCAAGTTTTTGAAGTTCAGTTGACCGGAAAACCTTTGAAGTTTGGCGGTATGGGTTCAGTTGACGAAGACGAACCTTTTCCACCACGTCCAAATGCGGGCAATTACAACGCTTTTGGGGGCGGTTTTGACGGTTTTGGGGGCGGAAGTCAAGGCGTGTTCGGTTTTGACAAATATGACCAAATGAAAGACGAAATTTTGTCATTGAAAGAACGTATTCGCGACTTGACAAATCAACTTCAATTCATGCAGTTCAAACACGAAACAGAACTTGGGCGTCTTCGCGACACGCACAAAATTGAACTTGACAAAGCAAGTTCAAACAAAGAACTTTTGGGAAGCGGTATTGGTATGCTTATGAATAAAATGGGCATGGGCGAATAATAACAAACAATTTAATATCAAATAACATGACTGACAAAGAAAAAATTTTGAAGGCAATCAACACCCTTGCACAACACGACAAAAATTTTGCTGAAAACATTACAAAACTGGCGGCGTTGTGTGTCAAAAACAAAATGGTGTACAATATAGCCGTGAACAAATTAAATTCCTTATGAACAACAAAAGTTTGTCAATAAAAGATTATGCTATTGCCGTCGTATTGCTTGGCGGTGCGGCTTATGGCGTTTCACGCATAATAAAAAAAGAAAAAGAAAAAAGGACAACAACAAAAGCAGAATTGACAACCAGTGAAGACAACCCGTTTTCGCCTTCGTCTTTTTTCAAAAAAGTACCGGCAGGAACTAAATTGATAACCCGTGCAAATGCCCTTCAATATGCAAAAATTATTTATGACGCACTTGGCGGCTATTTCTTTGACGAACCCGATAAGGTAATTTATGTTTTTGCTTCACTTCCTTCGCAAACAATAGTTTCGCAAGTGGTTGAAAACTTTGAAGCAACATATAAAAGAAACATTTTGGAATACCTTAAAAATGGCAATAAAACGTTTGACTTTGGAACCGGCGGGCTTAATGACGAACAATATAACAGAATACTTGAAAACGTAAAACGCAAACCCAAATACACCCGTTAATAATGGCAGGACTTGGCGACCCGCAGTTTGGAAGCACCGAAACGAAACAAGTTGACAAACAACTTGAAGACAGAATTTCGGCACTTGAAACACGCATTGAAAAAATTGAAAAAATGCTTGGCTGGATTAAATGGGGTTTGATATTATTGGGCTTATACACTTTGACAAACAATTCAAAAAATGAAAACTAATACTGTAACGCAATTCGTGGGCGAAAATACAATGGTAACTTCCGACTGTATTGCTATTGCCTTTTTCCGTCCGACTTCCGGAAGCAACCCCGTTTGGGTGAATGGAATACCTATTGAAGCCGGACAAACTTTGTCAATTTCACAAACAACCGGCGACATTGATAAAACACAATACGAAGTTTCTTTTGGAAGCGGGGCAGGGGCGAATGAATGTTATGTTTTACGAACGCTTATTATGGGATAATGTTTGACGAAAACGACTTATCACTTGAACAAACACCGATAAACGAAGACGCGGAACGTGAAGCGAAAATTAGACGCTTAAAAGCCGAAATTCGGTATTTGAAAAGCGAAATGAATTTAACCCCGCAGTTTCACGGGCTTATTGGCGGTTCGGCAATCGGTCATGCACTTGGAATGGGTGCGTTGGGCGTTGGTTTGGGGGCTATTTTGGGATATAATTTAGCAAAAGGAAAACCAATTAGTCCAGAACTACGCAACCAAATAAAAGTTGCAATTCAACAGAAAAAACAACAACTTGACAAACTTATGATAGGTCAGGACGTTTCAAATGCTATGACAAGCGGCATAATGACCAGCGACCAAATGTTGAACTATGAATATCGGGAACTTCCTTTCACCGGTAAATGGCAAATGTTATTGGGAAAACCGGCGGCAAACTTTCATGCACTTATTTTCGGTAAACCCAAAATGGGAAAAAGTTATTTTGCAGTTTCACTTGCAAAGTATTTGTCAAATTTTGGGCGTGTTTTATATATAGCAGCCGAAGAAGGTTTTTCGTCAACCCTTAAAAAGAAAATTGCGGACTTTGGTTTGCACAATAGCCGTGTGGACTTCGCGAATTTTCGCGACTTTGCACAAGTAAAAAATATACTTCGTGCCGAACAATATGACTTTGTTTTCATTGATAGTGTCAACTATATGCGTTTGTTACCCGAACAAGTTGAAGAACTTAAAAACATATTGCCCGAAAGCGGCTTTGTAACGGTTCAGCAGGCGACCAAACAAGGTCATGCAAGGGGAAGTCAGGAATTTGGTCATAATTGCGATATAATTGTTGAAATCGTGGACGGCGTGGCGTATGCACAAGGACGTTTCGCACCACCGGCAGAAATGGAAGTTTTTGACAGACCGCCAATGCCGCAACAAACGCAACAAACGCAACAAAGTTTGTCAAATAACATGGAACTTGACGGTTTTGAAGCAGGCGACTTTGACGAATTTTTGTAACTTTGACGTATGCAAATGGGATTAACACGAATATCTTTGTCAAATGCACCGCAAGCGGGTACGGGTGCGACTTCGTATTATGGAAGTTTTTATGACACCACGCGTCAAACAATTAGTTCCCCTTATGCTATTTCACAAATTCAATTAAATACAACAGTTTTTAGTCAAAACATACAAATTGCAAGCGGAACGCAAATTGTTTTTGACTATGCCGGAAAGTATAATGTTGAATTTTCTTTGCAACTTCAAAACATAAGTGGTCAGGAACAGGAATTTTATTTGTGGCTTGATTATTTAGGAAGTGCGGTAGCGAATAGTGCTTCCGTTATTACCGTACCGAAACAACATGCGTTGGGCGACGGCTTCATTGTCGCCGCTTGGAACTTTTATGTTGACGTTAATGCCGGCGATAATGTTGAACTTGTTTGGACGGCAAGCGATACAAACGTTCGTATTGAACCGGTTGTGCCGCCAGTTGTTCAAATACCTTCAATACCTTCCGTAATAGTAACCGTTTCAAAAATTTAACCGCGAATTCGGA
>Ga0208644_1001664_pt1 | contig 18402 bp, 24 predicted proteins | sample VirMetDEL_Nov_18_FD_184517 | JGI IMG/M metagenome (GOLD analysis project Ga0208644, IMG submission 184517) | Aqueous microbial communities from the Delaware River and Bay under freshwater to marine salinity gradient to study organic matter... | ecosystem: Environmental > Aquatic > Marine >... | reverse complement strand
CTCGACATTTTTCGCGTTTACGGAAAAAACCATAGGATTTCGGTGTGAGCCAGAAGCGAAGATCAGATAGCAACAGCACGACGGCGGCTGTCGATGGCTTCAGGGGCGCGATCCAGAGCGTTCCGTTGCCGGAAGGCGTCCACCTTCGCAGTGACGATGAGGTGATCATTTGGGAGCAGTTCACGCGTGCGCGTGCGCGCGAGGATTGGCGCGACATGGACTTGTTATTGCTGGCAAAAGTCGTGCGCATGGAAGCCGACATCCGGCGGCATCAGGAAACGCTGGACCGATCTGGCGTGCTGATCCAGAACAAGCGCGGGACGCTGATCCCAAACCCGCTAATCGCTGTGATCGACACGCTGGAGCGTCGGCAGCTTGCGGTGATCCGCTCGATGTCTTTGAACCAGCAGGCCAGCGATCCTCGCACATTGAACGCGGCTGGCCAGAACGTAAACGCAAGCAGAAGCGTGATCGACTATCTCGCAGGGGATGACCTGATCGCTATGCCTGAGAGGAGGAACTGATGGAGTTTTACGAACACAAGGTTTTGGCCGTGGCCGACCTGATCCCGTATGCCTTGAACAGCCGCACGCACAGCGATGAGCAGGTAGCGCAGATCGCAGCCTCGATCCGCGAGTTCGGGTTCACTAATCCGGTGCTGGTTGATGAGCAAAACAACCTGATCGCTGGTCATGGTCGATTGATGGCCGCGCGGAAGTTGAAGATGGAGCATGTGCCTGCCGTCGTCGTGACTGGTCTGGATGATCGGCGGCGGCGTGCCTTGGTGATCGCTGACAACAAGCTGGCGCTGAACTCTGGCTGGGACATGGATGCTTTGAAAGTTGAACTGAAAGACCTCGGCGTAGACTTCGGTGGTCTTATTGGTTTCAGCGATGATGAACTCGTGGCTCTCATGGAGTCGCCAGAACTCGACGGAATGCCAGAGTTGTCGGACGGTGATCGGGAGCCGTTTCAACAGATGACATTCACGCTCCACGACGAGCAGGCGGAACAAGTGCGGGCGGCGATGAAAAAGGCGAAGGCAATGGGTGCTTTCGTCGACACCGGAAATGAAAACGGAAACGGCAACGCCTTGGCGCGCATCTGTGAGGTGTTCAATGGCATCGGCTAAGGATATCGTTGTTAAGCCCATAACTGCGAAGGCGGCGGCAGAAGTGGTGCGCCGGATCCATTACAGCGGGAAAACGGTCAACAACAGCCAGCTGCATTTTGGGGTCTTTCTTGACGGAAGGCTCGAGGGGGCAATGCAGTTTGGGCCTTCGCTCGATAAAAGGAAAACTCAACGTCTTGTTGAGGGAACGCTCTGGAATGGCTTCCTTGAGCTGAACCGTATGGCATTTTCTGAAACTCTACCCAGAAACAGCGAAAGCCGCGCCCTCGGCGTTGCGATGCGGCTGATCAAGAAGCACTATCCGCAAATAGAATGGATCATCAGCTTTTCAGATGGATCGCAGTGTGGTGACGGAACGATCTATCGCGCGAGCGGATTTTTTCTGACAGGCATAAAAGCAAACGATCAGATCATAGAATTTCCCGATGGATTGCGCGAAACTCGTCTTGTTCTGACCGACGCCCTACGCCCCCGCCGTCTTGAACTGGCAAAGCGCTACGGCGTTGAGGTCGGCGGCGGTTCAAGCTTAAAACAATTTTTGGAAATCGGCGCGAAGCCGGTAAAGGGCTTCCAGCTTCGCTACGTCTATTTCCTAAACATAGAAGCGCGCCAAAGATTGACCGTTCCGATCTTGCCATTCAGCAGAATTGACGAGATGGGCGCTGGCATGTATAAAGGCCAAGCGCGTGCGAAGCAGGCGATCACCGACGACCAGTCGGCAGAGCGGCAGGGCGGCACTGACCCGCACGCTCCAGAGGTTTCGACATGACACGCGGCCAGCGCGTCATCGCCTTTATCGAAACGCTTTGCCCGATCCCGGAGGGCAAGCACGTTGGCGCGCCGATGAAGCTGATGGATTTCCAGCGCAAGTTCATCTTGGATGTTTACGACAATCCGAAAGGCACCAGCCGCGCCTACTTGTCGGTCGGGCGGAAGAACGGGAAGTCCGCGCTGATCGCTGCGGTGTTGCTGGCACATCTTGTCGGGCCTGAAGCCAGAACGAACAGCCAGATCGTCAGCGGCGCTAGATCACGAGATCAGGCTTCGCTTGTCTTTAAGCTGGCGGAAAAAATGGTCAGGCTGTCGCCGCGCCTTTCGGCTGTCGTGAAGATCGTGCCGTCACAGAAATCGCTGATCGGCCTGCCGCGCAATGTGGAATACAAAGCCATCAGCGCGGAGGCTGGCACGGCGCATGGCCTGTCTCCGGTGCTGGCGATCCTTGATGAGGTCGGGCAGGTGCGAGGCCAGCAGGACGCCTTTATTGAAGCCATCGAGACGGCACAGGGTGCGCATGATGATCCGCTGTTGATCGCCATCAGCACGCAGGCGGCGACCGATGGCGATCTGTTCAGCATCTGGTTGGACGATGCGAAGAACGCCAAAGACCCGCGCATCGTTTGCCATCTCTATGCCGCGCCGGAAGACTGCGAGATCATGGACCGCGAGGCGTGGAAGGCAGCGAACCCGGCGCTGGGCCAGTTCCGCAGCCTGACCGACATCGAGGACTTCGCCAAGCAGGCGGCGCGGCTCCCGGCAAAGGAAAACAGCTTCCGCTGGCTTTACCTCAACCAGCGCATCGAAGCATCCAGCCCGTTCCTAAGCCGCAGCGAATGGGAAGCCAACGCTGGCGAGCCAGAGGTGACGCGCGGGATGCAGTGCTGGGCTGGGCTTGACCTATCGGCCAGCCGCGACTTGACCGCATTCGTCATGGCCTTCGATGACGGCGAGGCGTGGCACATCGTGCCGCAATTCTTTCTGCCCGCCGATGGCATCCGTGAGCGGGCCAAGATCGACAAGGTGCCTTATGACATCTGGGCGGATCAGGGCTTCCTGACGCTGATCGACGGGCCTGTGATCGTGCCTGCCATCGTGGCGCGGCATGTGGCCGAGGCTGCTGAGGAATACAACATCCAGATGCTGGCTTACGACCGCTGGCGGATCAATGACTTCCAGCGCGAACTGGATGCCATCGGCGCGACGATCCCAATGGCTCCGTTTGGTCAGGGCTTCAAGGATATGGCACCAGCCGTTGATCGCTTGGAGATAATGGTGGCAGAACGGAAGCTGCGTCACGGCGGTCATCCGCTGCTGAACATGTGCGCTGCAAATGCGGTGGCGGTGCGCGATCCTGCGGGCAACCGCAAGCTGGACAAGGCCAAGTCAACGGGCAGGATCGACGGCTTGGTCGCATTGGCAATGGCACTCGGCGCGGCGTCCAGCGGGGAGGCAGCAACGCCTGCCAGCCCGTGGGAGGACGAAGGCTTTTCTTTGAGTGCCTGATGCGCTATCATCCCGCCAAACCATGCGCGTGGATTTGACCTGATGGGCATCTTTGATCGCTTCCGAAAGCCGGAAGTCCGCAATCTCGAAAACCCGTCGTCACCTGTTTCGGCGACGGATTTCTTGCAGAATATGGGCTGGGGCGATCCTGTCGCGTCATCCGGCGTCACAGTCACCATCGACAACGCGCTGGGCGTTCCTGCTGTCTGGTCGGCGGTCAACTTTCTTTCTGGCACCATCGCCGGCCTGCCGTTGCAAGTCTATCGCCGCACCGAGGAAGGGCGTGAGCGCGTGTCAGGCGGCGTTGCGCCGATCCTGAACGAAAACGCCAACGATGACATGTCCAGCTTCGAGTGGTTGAAATACACCTTCGAGCAGACGTTTACTGGTGGCCGTGGGATCACCTACATTGAGCGCAACAAGGATGGCGCGATCACGAACTTGTGGCCGCTTGATCCGACCAAGGTGCGTGTCGAGCGGATGCTGGACGGGCGCAAGCAGTATAAGACCAGCAACAGGGTCTACACATCCAAAGAGGTTATTGACATTCCGTTCATGCTGAAGGCCAACGGCACCGATGTGCGCGGGCCGATCATGACCAACAAGGATGCCATCGGCATGGCCATCGCTGCCAGCCGCTATGGCTCAAAGGCGTTCCAGAGCGGCGGCATCCCGCCTGCCGTGCTGCAAGGTCCATTCCAGAGCGCGGCTGGCGCTGTCCGGGCATCTGATGATGTAGCCAAGACGATGGCCAAGCTGGGGACGCAGGGCCGATCTGTGATGGCGCTCCCGATGGGGCATGAACTGAAATCAATCGGCTTCAACCCGGAACAGATGCAACTGATTGAATTGCAGCGGTTCAGCATCGAGCAGATCGCCCGCATCTATTCGCTGCCGCCAGTGTTCCTGCAAGACTTGACGCATGGCACGTTCAGCAACACAGAACAGCAAGACCTGCATTTCGTGAAGCACACCATCAAGCGGTGGGTCGAGCAGGCAGAGGCCGAGATCAACCTGAAACTGTTTGGCCGTGGCTCTGATCTGTATTCTGAGTTCAACGTGGACGGCCTGCTGCGCGGCGATTTCAAGACCCGGATGGAGGCGCACGCAACGTCGATCCAGAACGGCATCCGCACGCCAAACGAGGTGCGCGATATTGAAAACCTGCCGCCCATGCCGGAGGGCGGGAACCTGATGATCCAAGGCGCAACTGTGCCTATGGGATCGCAGCCGACGGTGCAGGCTGATGCCAGTTCCAACTGACGCGATGGCAGATGAGGCACAGCGCGGCCTTGATTGGCGGCGTGAGTTTGGCCGTGGCGGCACCGAGATCGGCATCGCACGCGCCCGTGATATCGTGAACAAGCGCGATCTTTCGATGGATACCGTGCGCCGCATGAAGGCTTACTTTGATCGGCACGAAGTTGACAAAGAGGCCGAAGGGTTTAGCCCCGGCGAAGATGGATACCCCAGCAACGGGCGGATCGCGTGGGCCTTGTGGGGCGGCGACGATGGCCGATCTTGGGCAAATAGGCTTGTTGAAAGTGAGGCTTCTAGCGATAGAAGCGAAACCGTGTTACATTCGGTCCAAATGAAGGAGGCCGAAATGGCTGATCGTGAAATTCGGGCGCGACTTGAAAACGCTGAAATCCGCGCGGATGATGGCGAAATCCGCGTTTCTGGATATGCCGCAGTGTTCGGTGAAGAGACCAATATCGGCGGCATGTTCACCGAGGTGATCGAGCGTGGCGCGTTCAAGAACGCCATTGCCCGTCAGGATGATGTCGTCTTTCTGATCAACCACGATGGCCTGCCTTTGGCCCGCACGCGGTCCGGCACGCTGAAACTGATCGAAGATGAGCGCGGTCTTTACATGGAAGCATCGCTTGACGGCGAAGACCCTGATGTGCGTTCCATCGTGCCGAAAATGAAGCGCGGCGATCTGGACAAGATGTCTTTCGCCTTCATCCCTGAACGTCAGGCATGGGACGACAGCGGCAAGATGCCGAAGCGCATGATCCAAGATGTCCGCCTTTACGATGTCAGCATCGTGACGACGCCTGCTTATGATGGCACCGCCATCGGCCTGCGGTCGCTGGAAAAGCACCGCGAGTCCCAGAAGCGCAGTCAAGCGGCTCGCCGTCTCCGCATGAAGGCAAAAGCCGCTGGCATTGAGGCCCGCAACGAATATCTCCAGCCAGCGGTTGACCCGTTTGCGGAAATCAATGCGGATGATGCTGCTCGCAACATGCAAAACGCGATTGAAAACTGGCACCTTGGGCCAGAGGCTGCATCAGAAGACCCGACTGCAAATGAGGATTTCTGGGCATCCATCGCTCAGGTTTGGTCGGTGAATGTGGCCGAGGCGAGGCGTCGGCTGTGCGCGAATTGCGCATACTTCAACAATACGCCAGAGATGTTGCGCCAGATGGAGGACATCCCGCAGACGGCATTTGATGCCGACGGCGGCGGTCGTGGCTGGTGTGAGAAACTGGATTTCATCTGCCACAATTTGCGCGTATGCCAAGCATGGGAACGCAAAGATTTCGTGGCCGAGGAAGAATAGCAGCGGCTCCCGCTGTTTGCCCATCCGCGCCTTGGGCAAGCGCATTTGACCCAAAGGAGGCCATAATGGCTGACATCAAAGAACTGCGGGAGAAGATGGCGCGCATCGCCACTGAGGCCCGTGCAAAACTCGCTGAAGTTACTGACGCGACCCCGGAAGCCCGCGCTGCTGAAATCGAGCGCGAATTTGACGCCATGATGGCAGATCACGACAAGCTGTCCGCACGCGTTGAGCGTATGGAAAAAGCTGAGAAGGCCCTTCGCGCTGGTCAAGAAATTGACATTGAAAAGCGTCCGACGTTTGAGCAGCGTTCCGCGCCTGCTGTCGATGCTGGTCTGGTCATGGACTACCGCGCTGCCTTCGCTGAGATGATCGCTCAGGGCGGCGACGGGTATGTGGATCAGGAAGTCCGCAATGTTCTGCGTGAACATCGTGCGCAGACCGCCGGGACCAACTCCGCTGGCGGTTACACCGTGCCGACTGAACTGGCTGCATTCATCGAAAAGTCGATGATCGCAACTGGCCCGATGTATGACTCGGCCCTGTTCACCGTCATCAACTCGACCGATGGCCGCACGTTCAACATCCCGACCGTTGACGATACTTCGGTTACTGCTGTTGCACACACCGAAGGTGGCGCTGTCACCGACGATGGCGGTTCGGATGTGACCCTCGGTCAGAAGTCGCTCGGCGCATACGCATTCGACACAGAATGGGTTCGCTGGTCGGCAGAACTGAACGCAGACAGCATCCTGAACATGGAGTCGCTGCTGGGTGAACTGCTGGGCGAGCGTCTGGGCCGCATCGCCAACTCCAAGCTGACCACGGGTTCGGGTTCCTCGGACGTTGAAGGCATCGTGACCAACTCGACGGCAGGTAAGACCGCAGCAGCAACCGCCGCTGTGACCGCCGATGAGATCATTGACCTGATCCATTCCGTTGATCCGGCCTACCGCAACTCGCCTCGCACCGCCATCATGATGAACGACAGCACGCTTGCTGCTGTTCGCAAGCTGAAGGATGGCAACGGCAACTACCTCTGGCAGATGGGCAACTATCAGGCTGGCATCCCGCAGAACATTCTCGGCTACAACGTGGTCGTGAACCAAGCGATGGACTCGCTCGCCGCCGCCAAGAAGGTCATGTTGTTTGGCGACATGTCGAAGTTCTATGTCCGCAAGGTCGGCGCTCCGTCGCTCTATGTGGCCCGTGAGCGCTTCGCTCCCGATTACGGCATTCTTGGTTACATCCGTTTCGACGGCGTGCTGACCAACACCGCCGCGATCAAGCACCTGATCACCGCCGCTTCGTAAGATCGGTTTCTAGGGCAGCGGGGAAACCCGCTGCCTCACTAAACCGAAAGGAGGCCAAAATGCCTAAGATCAGACTTTTGACTTCGATGGCGGGCATCGACTTTTCCCACAATTCCGGCGACATCATTGACTGCAATGATGCCGAAGCGAAGCGTTACATTGACGCTGGCATCGCTGAAGCTGTTGACGCTCCCGCGCCAAAGGTGGAGCGTGCTGTCTTTAAGCGCAAAGTGGAAACAGCGACGAAGGCTGAGTAACGATCATGCAGCCGCTCCTTGACCAGAACGCATTGGAACTTGTGACAGCGCCATCTGTCACGCCGATCACCTTGGCCGAGGTGAGGGAGCAGCTTCGCATTGAGCATAACGACGACGACGCGCTGATCACGCGCTTGATCGCTGTGGCGGTGGCATACACCGATGCACAAGCCGCGCTCGGCCATGCCATGATCACGCAGAAATGGGCGCAGTGGGTGCAGCCGCATCCGGCGCAGACTGTCGGGTTGATGATGGGTCCGGCACAGTCTGTCACGGCGGTGAAGTATTACGACGCAACCAACACGCTGCAAACCGACACGCTATCCAATTATGAGATCGTCGGCACGCAGTTTGCCAAGACTGTCGGCCCGAAGGCTGGCTTCAACTGGCCGACCACTTATGAGCGGCCAGACGCGATCCGCATTGAGTATGAAACAGGATACGGCGATGCGACCACTGATGTGCCGCAGACGATCCGCCATGCGTTGATGCTGCTTGTTGGCCACTGGTACGACAACCGCGAACCTGAATTGATCGGGACAATTTCCAAGACGTTGCCTTTTGGTTTTGATGAACTGATCGGGATGCACCGGAGAAGCTGGTATGGTTAAGGCTGGCCTCTACCGCGAGCGTGCCGTTTTCCAGCGTCTTTCTGAAGGCGCTATTGATACTTATGGCAACGTCTACACGGGCTGGGCTTCACTTGTCACAAGGTGGGCAGAGATGAACGAGCGCACAGGCAAGGAGCGGATTTCTGGCGGCGCTTTGGCTGATGTCGGCAACGCCACCCTACGGGTTCGCAGAGATAGCGTGACGCAAGGCATCACGGCGGCTGATCGCGTTGTCATTCGCGGCACGACTTGGGCGATCAAGGATGTGATCCAAGTTGACGCCAAGAACACCGTTCTGGAGTTCCTACTGGAACGCGGGGTGGCGGCATGAGGATTGAAGGCGTCCGTCGTTTACTTCGGCAGCTTGATGATCTGCCGCAATCTGTGCGCGACAATCTAAGAGCATCAATTGAAAAGACTGTTGCGAAGGGTGTGTCCAAAGGAAAAGCCGTCGCGCCTGTTGATACGGGAGACTTCAAGAACGGCATCAAGGGCAACGTTGAGGTCGGGCAGGATAAAATTCTTGGCTTCATCAACTTCTATGATGGCAGCATAAAAGACGGGCTTGCAGCCAGTTCAATCAACTATGGCTGGGGCGACATGCCGCGCGGTTTCTTTGTCCGAGAGCAAGTCAAGACATCCATCGCTGGCCGTCACAAGCGGCAGATGAAAAAGGCTTTGCAGGCCGCAATCAAGGATGCGCTCAATGGCTGACGGGTTTCTGCTTGCGCTTCAGAAAGGCATCCGCGCCGCTCTTGTGGCTGACGCGGGCGTGACAGGCTTGATCGGCCAGCGGCTTTATGATGAGCCGCCGCAAAACGTTACATTCCCGTATGCACGCTTTGGCAACATCGAGCCTTTGGCATTCGACACCGACACGACCGAAGGCGCGTTGGTATCGTTCAGCATTGAGGCCAACAGCCGATCTGCATCGGGCCGTGTCGAGGCAGCGCAGATAGCGGAGGCCATTAAAGCCGCGCTGCATCGTCAAGAGGCAAGCGTTACCGTCGCGGGTCATACGCTTGTCGAATTGATTTTTGACACGATTTCCGTCACAAGAGACAACGAGGGTCGTGGATACACGGCCATCGTTTCGCTGCAAGCCATGCTTGAAGCAGCCTGAAACCCGCGCTGTGGGCAAGCGCATGAGCAAGGAGGCCGATCATGGCTAAACAATTGGGACGCGCCCTTCTGGTCAAGATTGGCGACGGCGGCGGAACCGAAACTTTCGCAAACCTCTGCGGCTTGAATTCCAAGTCCCTGACCATCAACAATTCGTCCATTGATGTGACGACGCCAGACTGCGCGTCGCCGGAAGGCGCTTTGTGGACAGCAACGCTGGCTGGTCTGAAGAATGTGTCCGTTTCTGGCGATGGCTTCTTTGAAGACAGCGTGGCAGAAGCACGCATGAACACCGTGGCAATGTCTGCTGACAATGCCTGCAACTTCCAGATCATCGTCCCGGATTTCGGCACCTATGCCGGATCGTTCCGCATCGCATCGCTGGAGTTTGGCGGCGAGACCGAAGGCGGCGTGACTTACTCGCTGTCGCTGGAAAGCAATGGCGCAGTGACGTTTACGGCGGCTTGATGATGATCACGGCTGAAGCACCGCGTGGAGGTGTCGTCGAATATATCGGCGGCACCTCTTACACATTCTTGCTTCGCAACCGCGAGATCGAGCGGTTCGAGGACAAGCACCGTGGCATCTTCGAACTATGGGACGGCTTATTCAACTCAGGTAAAAAGCCAACCAGCAGAGAGGTTCGGGACATCCTCGCTCTTGGCCTTGTCGGCGGGGGGAAGAAAGATCACGAAGCCGATGCCATTTTAAATGGCTGCACGCCTGAAGACTTGCTGCGGCTTTACAGCATTGCGCAGGCTGTCGTCGGCGTGGCGTTCATGCCTGATGTGATGACCGAAGCATCTGTAAAAAAAAAGAACCAGCCGGACGACAGCCAACCAGACTGAACGTCCGAGGCATGATCAAGAACGGGATCATTGCGGGCTTAAAGCCTGAAGAAATCCGTGATATGGTGCCGAAGGATACTTGGCTTGTGTTCGAGGGTTGGTCTGACGCACACTCGCCAAAGAAACCGGGGGCTGAAGCGATGACTGCTTCAGAATACCAAAACCTTGTGGAGCGCGTCGATGGCCTTCAACGCTGAACAGCTTAACATCATCATCGCCGCGCGGACCCAGACTTTGCAAAGAGAACTGGACGGGGCAGAGCGCAAGATCAAGAGGTTCGAGGCACAATCCAAAGGAAGCCTTGGCGGGTTTGGGAATAGTTTTAAGATGCTGGGCGATGTCGCCAAACGCGCAGCGCCGTTTATGGCTGGGTTTATTTCAGCCAGTGCTTTGACTGATGCGATGCAGTATGCCCAAGAAATTCAAAATCTTGCACGCGTATCTGGAACTGGGGTCGAAAGATTCCAAGAAATGGCATTTGCTTCTAAAGGATTCGGTATCAGTCAGGAAAAATTGGCCGACATCTTGAAGGACACGAATGACAAGCTGGGCGATTTTTTCCAAACTGGCGCTGGGCCAATGGCCGACTTCTTTGAGAATATCGCGCCAAAGGTTGGAATCACGGCTGACAGTTTTAGGAAATTAAGCGGGCCTGATGCGCTTCAGCTTTACGTTGACAGTTTGCAGAAGGCTGGCGTTTCGCAAAGTGAAATGACTTTCTACATGGAGGCGTTGGCATCTGACAGTGCGCTGTTGACACCGTTGCTCGCCAATAATGGCGCTGAAATGGAGCGCTTGGGCGTTAAAGCTAGGTCTCTAGGTATAGTTTTGGATGAAGATTTGATCCGCCAGACGGCTCAAATGAACGAAGTGTGGGCAGCAACAATGACCACAATGTCAGCAAACTTTACACGGTTTGCGGCTTATGTGGTTTCTGGTTTTGACAATATCTTTGGGATTACTTTGGCCGGGCAATTAAACAAGTTGCGCATGGGTTTGAACGATATTGAAACCGAAATTACAGGTTTAGAGTCATCTATGCTTACTGCCGACAGTTCTGGCCCCATAATGACAGAAGATGGTCTGGGCGTCATGAGCATGGAAAGTGCATCAGAAAGGCTCTCTGAACTTAAAGCACAACAAGTTGAGTATCAAACTGCCATTGAGGAAACCAACGGTATTTTGAGAAAACAAGAGGAGGCGAGAGCCGCTATCGCAAACACTCCGTCTTTTGGTTCGGCCACAAAAGGCGGCGGGAAGAAAGGAAAAGATGATGCGAAGAAGGCATGGGACAGTCTCATCGCCAGCATCGACTCGACAAAAAAGGCGAATATTGATTTTGCGAACGCACAAAAGGTGGTGAATGACGCCTTGCAGGCTGGCATCATTACGCAGCAGGAAGCAGATTTCGCTCTAGGTGTTCTTGCCAACCGAATGCAGATTGCAAAAGGCGAGATGATCGACCTTTCCAGCGTTGCTGGCGTGCTTGAAAACAGTTTGACTGATGCGTTCATGTCGATCATCGACGGCACGCAAAGCACCAAGGACGCCTTCAAAAGCATGGCCCGCGCTGTCATCGCTGAACTTTATCGGGTGCTTGTCGTGCAGCGGCTTGTCGGCTCTATCGGCACCGCTTCAAAAGCAGGTTCTGGCATTCTTGGCTTCATTGGGAATGCGTTCCCAGCATTGAAAGCTGGCGCATCTGGTGGATATGTTCAGGCAGGCAATCCGATGGTCGTCGGTGAGCATGGCCGCGAACTGTTTGTCCCACCTGTCAATGGCCGCATCCTAAACGCAGCGCAGGCGCAGAATATGTCCAGAGGCAGCAGCGGCGGCGTGACCATCGTGCAGAACATCAACATTTCCACCGGAGTTCAGCAGACCGTCCGCAACGAGATCAGATCGTTGATGCCGCAGATCGCGGATAGCGCCAAGGCGGCTGTGCTTGACGCCAAGCGGCGCGGTGGCAGCTATGGGAGCGCGTTTGCATAATGGCCATAACATACCCTCTGGCTCTGCCCACCCACACAGGCATCAGGTCAGTTGAACTGCGGGCCATCAACGCGGTGGCATATGGCGCGTCGCCTTTCACATACTCCGGACAGGCATTTGCCTACTCTGGGCAAATGTGGAGCGCAGACATCACGCTGCCGCCTATGAAGCGATCAGACGCTGAACAGTGGGTGGCATGGCTGATTAGCCTGCGCGGTCATCTTGGGACATTTTTGTTGGGAGACCCTATTGGGTGCGTGGCCCGTGGGGCGGCTACTGGAACACCGCTTGTCAATGGCGCTGACCAGACAGGTGGCACGCTGATCATTGACGGGGCCACATCTAGCGTCACTGGATGGCTGAAGGCTGGCGATTACATCCAGCTTGGCACAGGCACGTCGGCACGCTTGCACAAGGTTCTGGTGGACGCCAACAGTGATGGCAGCGGCAATGTCACTCTGGAACTCTGGCCGCACATCCGCACTGCACCTGCTGACAATGCCGCCGTCATCATCAGCAATGCCAAAGGTCTTTTCAGGCTGTCGAACAATGAGCAGGCTTGGTCGATCAACGAGGCCAGCATTTACGGCATCAGCTTCGGCGCGATGGAGGTTATCTGATGGCACGCAGCGTTCCAGCCGCCATTCTCTCTGCCCTTGCTGAACCTGAGGTATACCCTTTTTACGCGGTCGAGATGTTGTTCGACACATCCACTGTGCGGCTGTGGACAGGATATGGCGACCGCACAATCGACGGTCAAACCTATCTCGGCGCGGGCGATCTGATGTCAATCAGCGGGCTTGAAGAGGTCAATGATCTTTCGGCCAAGTCAGCATCAATCACGCTCACGGGCATCCCCAGTGAATTCGTGTCAATCGCGCTGCAAGAACCTTACCAGCGGCGCAGTTGCCGCATCCTGTTTGGCGTCTCCAATGTGAATGATTTTGTCGAGGTCTTTTCCGGCAAAATGAACCAGATGCCAATCGAGGACAGCGGCGATACATCAATCATCACGCTCACGGTCGAGAGCAAGCTGGTTGAACTCGGTCGCGCCATCGTGCAGCGATACACGCATGAAAGTCAACAGGCGCGTTATCCCGGTGACACGTTCTTCAGCTTTGTGGCCGACATACAGGACAAGGGCATCCCATGGGGTCGGAAAGAAGCGTGAAGGCGCTGAACGCTTTTTTGCGCGAGGTCAAAGACCGTCCATTTGAATGGGGCGCTTGGGACTGCCTGATCTTCACAAATGAGGCATTTCGCAGGATGCACGGCGCTGGCTGGGCTGACGATTGGATTGGCCGCTACATCACGCAGGGCGGGCTTCTGACGCGACATCAGCTTCGCATAGAATACGGACACCAAACAATCGAGGACGCGCTGTGTGAGCGTCTTTCGCGGGCTTACAGCGTGCCGCCGCGTGGCGCTCTGGTCGTCGGCGGATCTGATGCGGTCGAGGCTGGCTATCTGGGCGTTGGATTCGGTATTGCTGTCGGAACAAGCGCGGCGTTCCTTTCTCGGCTTGGTGTGGTATATTGCCCGATAGAAACAGCAACCAGCGCATGGGTGATAAAAGATGACGCCGCTTAAAAGGCTTCTGACAGGATCAACATCGCTGTCCGATTGGAGCCATGTGCCGCGCGACCCCGGAACAATCGGCGCATGGATATTAAATTCATTGGGGGCGTCGGTAGCAGCAACCAGCTTTACAGCCATGGCTGTCGGCTACCTTGCCACAACGCTTGTATCGTCGTGGGCGATGTCTTTGCTTGCTCCCAAGCCAAGTCTTGGTTCAGGTGCGCAAGGCACGCTGGTCAATGCCCGAGAGGCCGTCGCACCGCACGAATACGTTTACGGCACTGTTCGCAAGGGCGGGACCATCGCCTACATTGAGGCCACTGGTGGCAGCAATGAATTTTTGCATATGATCATCTGCCTCGCTGGGCATGAGGTGTCTTCAATCGGTGACATCTACATCAACGATGAGGTTGTCACGCTTGATGGCAGCGGGTTCGTCACCAGCCAGAACTGGAACAGCAAGGTTCGCGTTGAGAAATACGACGGGTCACAAACCACAGCACCAGCGAGCCTTCTGGCCGAAAGTGGGCAGATCGACAGTTCCTTTGTTGGGCGAGGGATCGCCTATCTTTACGTCCGCTTGGAATACGATCAGGACGCATTCCCGAATGGCGTACCGCTGTTCACCGCAATCGTGAATGGCAAGAAGGTCTACGACCCGCGCACGACCACGACGGCGCATTCATCCAACGCTGCCCTCTGCATCCGTGATTACATCTCTGCGTCATATGGATTGGCCGATGCCAGCGTTGATGATGTCTCTTTTACGGCGTCCGCCAATGTCTGCGATGAGAACATCACATTGGCCGCAGGAGGCACCGAAAAACGATACACAATGAACGGCGTGATCCGGGCGGATCAGACGCCGGGGGACATCCTCCAGCAGATGATGACTAGTTGCGCTGGCACGCTGTTCTGGGGGCAGGGAAGCTGGCAACTGAAGGCTGGCTATTACACCGCGCCAGTCAAGACGCTGACGCTTGACGATCTGCGGGGGCCGATATCGCTGCAAACGCGGCAGTCCATGGCCGACATCTTCAACGTCGTGCGAGGCACGTTCAACGATGCGGCGCAGGACTATGTGACAGTGGACTACCCACAGGTGGATAGCGCCACTTATCTTGCAGAGGATTACAATGTTTCAACGCCGATTGATCTGCCTCTGCCATATACGACATCATCTGCCACAGCGCAGCGGATCGCCAAGCTGACGCTGAACCGTGGCCGCGAACAGATGACATTGACGGCTGATTTCGGGATGGCTGCTTTCGGCGTTCAGGTCGGGGACATCATCGGCTTCACCAACAGCCGATATGGCTGGACGGCAAAAGAGTTTGAGGTGATCGGCTGGAACTTCTTTGCCGACCGGGACGCTGGCGATCTGCGTGTGAAGCTGACCCTTCGGGAAACATCAGAAGCGGCCTTTGCCTGGGACGCCGAAGAATCGGCCATCATCTCGAACAACTCCAGCCTGCCGTCCGCTTGGTATGTGGCTCCCATCGGCATCGACCTGACGCAGCAGACGCGTATCATCTACCAGAAGATGACCAACGTCATCATCGCCAATGTGACGGCAGCATCAGCCGCTACTGGTTTCGTGGAGCGGGTCGAGGTGCAATTCAAGGAACATTCTGCAACTGCGTGGAATGCTGTCGGCTTAGGGTCTCCGGGCGTCTATGAAGTCCTTGATGTGGGCGATGGCTTCTATGATGTCCGCGCCCGTGCCTATAATCATTTGGGCGTGAGGGGCGAATGGAATCTCTACGAGAATTTCCAAGTGTCAGGCACAGCCGCACCTCCAGAAGATGTTTCCACGCTCCATGGCCAAGTCTATGGCGGCACCATCGCGCTCGAATGGACGCCTGTTGGAGACCTTGATCTGTCTCACTACAAGGTCCGCTATGCTCTGGAAGAATCTGGTGCGACCTATGCCAACGCCACGACGGCTGTTGATAAGGTTCCGCGACCCGGATCAAACATAGTTATCCCGGCTCGGCCCGGAACTTACATGGTCAGGGCCGTTGATAAGGGCGGGAATTCGTCGACCAACTACACATCGGTTGTTATCCCAGAAGCTGCGTTTGAGACGTTTACTAACACGCAAACGCTCACCGACAGCCCGACATTCTCTGGGACAAAAACCGATTGTTCCGTCACCTCTGGCGAACTGCGGATCAGCAGTGGATTGACTGCTACATATGAGATGTCGGCGGCTATCGACACCACAACAGCCCGTCGTGTTCGCGCTCGGCTTGATGTGAATACCACTCGATATGATCCCAGCCTTGGGCTGTTCGATGCTTTGCCCGGAGATTTTGATGCGCTCTCTGGCCTGTTCGATGACCTGACGGGCGGCACAAATATCGCTGACACTGATGTCTTGCTGTACATTGCTATATCGCAGGACGCATCGACCTATGCGGATTGGCAGTTGTTCAAAGGCGGCGACTTCTACGGTCGCGCTTTCAAGTTCAAGATTGGACTGAAGTCTGATACAAGTGGCGTAACGCCAAGCATCTCCGGGCTGACCGCCCGCGTTTGGTACAATTGAGGGGGCCGATATGGCAACGCATGATTATGTGATCGACAACCAGTCAGCGCCAGCGCTTCGGAGCGATCTGAATAATGCGCTGATGGCCATCGTCAGCCAGAACAGCAACGCGACGGCTCCGACGACGACATACGCCAATATGATTTGGTATGACACGACCAACAACCAGATCAAAAAGCGTAACGAGTCGAACAGCGCGTGGATCACGCTAGGCACTGTGGATGAGGGCGCTGGTACGTTTACGCCGTCAGAGCCGACTTTGGCTGCTCTGGCGGGTCTCGACACGACCGCAGGTTTGGTGGTGCAGACTGGGACGGACACGTTCACCAAGCGCACACTTACGGCTGGCACCGGGATCACGATTACTAACGGCAATGGCGCTTCAGGCAACCCGACGATTTCCGCCAATGTGGGGTCTTATACCCTTCTAGGTACGCTCACGACAACAAGTGGCACAACACAGACGCTTTCTGGGCTGACCCTTACTGGTTATTCGTTCTTGATTGCTGTGGTTAATGGTGTGTCAGGCACAACCAGTGCAACCTTGTTTTTTCAGGGGAACAACACTGGGAGGGACATCACAACATCGCAGGTTGCCCGGGGGATGGTAACAGTCGATCTCGCAACAGGAATTGCCGCATGCAGTATGGGCGGGGGCGGAGGTACGACTGTCACTACAAGCTTCCTTGGTTTTGATGCAGCACTCACAACAGCATCCACATCAGTTTCTGTTTCCGTTAGTTCTGGCAACTTTGACGCTGGCACTGTTCGCATTTATGGAGTGAAATGATGGATTATTTTGAGGTCATCACAGACGCAAAAACTGGTGAACAGACCATCCGTCCATACACGGCGGATGAAATCAATGCGCACAAGGCAGCTAACGCCTTGACCATTGAGAAGCAAGAAGCCAAACGTCTGGCTGCTTACACCGCAGAGGCTGATCCTTTGTTCTTCAAATGGCAAGCTGGCGAAGCGACCGAGGCAGAATGGAAGGCCAAGCGTCAAGAGATACGCGAGCGGTTCCCATACCCTGTTTCATCCGATGCTGGAATCTGATACCTTTAGCCCACAACCACACCAATGGAGGCCAGCATGGCAACCTTGAATGATCGAGTGTTTGACAACGGCTTGACCGTTCTGGACACCGAAGCAAACCGCATCGACATTTGCTCTCAGGAGCCGACGACCTATGCCGCCGCGACCAGCACCTACACGCTGGGCAACTCGACTTCGTTGTCCATCGGCGCACCGCAAGATCGCACCGGCGGTGGTCGTGAGGTTGTTGTCGCTGCGATCACCGATGGCTCGGTGACTGGCACTGGCACGGCAACGCATTATGCCATCGTGGACACGGTGAACTCGCGCTTGCTGGCCACCGGATCGCTGACGGCTTCGCAGTCCGTGACTTCGGGCAACACCTTCACGCTGTCGTCGGTCGCCATCGGCATCCCTGATCCTGCTTGAGGTCGAAGTAGATGAAGCTCGTTAACCGCGCCAAGATGACGACGGCCACCACGGGAACCGGAACGGTCACCCTTGGCTCGGCTTCGACGGGCTTCCAGACCTTTGCTGCGGCGGGTGTGGTGGACGGAGATACCGTCCGCTACACTATCGAGGACGGCGCTGCATGGGAGATCGGCACAGGCACCTACACGGCGTCTGGGACAACCCTTAGTCGAACGCTGACCGAGAGTTCAACAGGTTCTCTTTTGAGCCTGTCTGGCTCTGCTGTAGTTTATGTCACTGCCGCAGCCGCCGACATCGTGCAGCCCACAAACCCGTCTCTCACCAGCCCGTCGATTACTGGAACGATCCTTGAGGATGTCTATGCCTTGAGCGGCACTACGCCTGCGCTTAACCCGGACAATGGCTCTGTTCAGACATGGACACTTAGCGGAAACTCGACGCCCACTGACAGTCTGTCCTCTGGTGAAGCGATCACCCTGATGATTGACGACGGCTCGGCCTACACGATCACATGGCCGACGATCACTTGGGTTAATAATGCTGGCTCTGCGCCTACTCTGGCTACATCGGGCTATACTGTCATCGCACTGTGGAAGGTATCCACAACGCTATATGGCGCTCTAGTTGGAGATGGGTCGTAATGTTGTGGCATAAATTACAGGGGGCTGGCGGGTTGGGACGA
>Ga0208644_1001663_pt1 | contig 18407 bp, 24 predicted proteins | sample VirMetDEL_Nov_18_FD_184517 | JGI IMG/M metagenome (GOLD analysis project Ga0208644, IMG submission 184517) | Aqueous microbial communities from the Delaware River and Bay under freshwater to marine salinity gradient to study organic matter... | ecosystem: Environmental > Aquatic > Marine >... | reverse complement strand
CGCCTTCATCGGGCGGTTAAATTCTACCTTGTTGGCTTGCTCTTTTGAAGGGTTGTGCTTGATGGGCTTGGCAGCAGCTTGTGAGCTGAACTCCTTTTTGGCAGCAGCAAGCTCTTGCTTGTACTTGCCCATCTCGTCCTTCATCTTTTTCATTTCGCTTTGAATCTCCTCAACGAGTGGGGCGATTGCTTCAGCAACGGCTACCTCAATAACGGCAGCAACTTCTTCAGTAACCTCGCTTACGGCCTCTGAAGCTACTTCTTCGGCAACGGCTACGGCTTCTTCAGACTGCATCTCAACTTCAACCTCAACAGGTGCTTCGGCTTCTTTGATTTCTGCAATCATTCCTTCTTCCAAGACGATGAGGATGCGACCATCTTCAAGCTTGTGTTCTCCAACTGGAGCTGGAACACGGTCTTCGCCACTAACGACAAAAACTTCGTTTCCTGCTTCAAAGGCTTCAGCCTCAAGAACGGCTCCGTTCTCAAGGTTCATTGTTGCAAACTTAACCTCACGGACGGAGGCCAATTCTGCAAGGATTCGGTTTAAGATAGTATTTGCTTTCATATCTAACTAAATAAAAGGGGGTTGGTTATTTGTTACATTTTAGGGGTTGATGATTACATCACCTTGCCCTACGAGTGAGCCTATCCCTTGAGCAGGTAAAGACCCATCGCAGCACTTACGAGAGTAGGTGTTGTCTTTGCAGAGGCATCCTCTGTTGCCGCCTCTTGGTGAGGCTACGGGTAGTTTTTGTGGTCGCATCATCGTGATTGGGTTCTTTGAATGAACATAATGCAGTCCCAAATTTGGATTGCTCCGCCTGTTGCGGTAACAGTCCAAAAGTTTCCGTTGGCTACAAAGTCAGCGTCAACGTAGTATTGGAACACATAGTGGAATGGATGGGCTACATCGTTTCCTTTGGGGAATGCGATTGTTGCTGCCAAACGCTCGTAGGGAGTTCCATTGCCTCCTTCGAGTTTTAATTCCCCGTAGGTGACGTTGGCGTTTGCTGCACTTGCCGTGAAGACAATCGTAGCAACATACATATCGTTCTCCTTGATGCCATACACACGCTGCGTGGTGGGGTTGTACAGGTCGGTTGGAGTGTTTAGGTATGAGGTGATTGTTGCTGCGTTATTAGGCAGCGTTTCGGTAGCATCTTGAGCGATGGTAAACTTACTTGCAGAGGTGTATTGGTCATCATCCCAACGCACCCATCCAAGACCTTGTGCATCGCTTGAATTGAGATTCACCCACGCACCACTACGCACAATCCAATATCCCGTTTCGGTCTGAACGATTGACCCCTCCTCAATGGCATAGGTCAAACGCTCCGCATCGGTGATGACATCGGTCTGAACCTTGATGGCTGAATTTAGTGTGGTGGTCATAATTTACCGAGTTCCTTCAGTTTGGATTCTGCCCAACGCTTACCTGCAAGGCCGCCCCACAAGAGGTAGCTGATAGTGCCGCAAGAGGTGGTATCGTTCTCATCGTAGTAGGTTTCGGCTCTTGATAGGTACGAGTGCATCCGAGTAATGGTCTCTACGCTGATGGCTTTACCCTGTGCGAGTTGCTGACCACGAACCTTGCCCACATCGGTAGCGCACTTGTTGCCGTTCTTTTCGTTCAGTTCAATACCACGCTTGGCGTTGTTGCTTACCGCCTGTGGGTAGTCAGCATAGGATTCAAGCTCCGTGCGTTTACCTGACTTCTTGCGTCCATCACGCTTGATGATGCCTACGATTTGGCTCAATAATAAAGCCGCCTCTTGCTCCTCCAATTTGGCAATCTCTTGCTTGGCCAAGTTTACCTTGTCCACAAAGTAGCCCTCAATGCTGAAGCCCTTGAACTCGCCATCCTTAACACGCTTCCAAATGCTCTCGTTGTCCACCTTCATTGACACCATCCACGTTCCAACAGGCAAATCAAGTCCGTAGGCACGGCTTTTGTCAAGGGTCTCATCTTCGATGATCCACGACTCTACAATCGTAGTGCCTTCTACCTCGTAGTCGTGTTCGATGGTGGCGTTGCTTTGGTAGCCCTTTTTAAAGAACAACTCCATCGCCTTGCGTACCGTGTCCTTTGAGAAGTACACATAGTATTCGTTCTCACCATCGGTGCGGTAGATGGGCTTGTCAGGTATTAGGGCAGCACCCATCAGCAAACGCTTCTCTTGGTTTTGGAGTGCGAATGTCTGCTTCTTTTGGGTATTAAGGGCAATGAAGTCCTCCTCAATGGCAGGATGCTCTACGAGGCTGATGGCATCAATGCCCGTGAGTGCCATCGTTTCGTCTAAAATTAGTTCTATCAGGTTCATCCGAATGATGCGGTTTTTATTCGTTGGCGTTCTAATTGTTGTGAGGTGGTTACATCCTGTCCTACCACGTAAGCTCGTACAGGTTGGTTAAATTGGCTGCTGATGCTTTGGGCAAGTTGGTTCGTTCCGCTTTGACCCACCACGTTGAACTGCGGTTGCTGAATGGCAGGAGCAGAGACGGAAGCACCACCCGAACTCAACCCACCATCACCATTAGGTACGGGCGTTTGTATGATTTTACGTACACTTGCAAGACCTGCGGCAATAGCTGCACCTGCTGCAATCTGTGGGAATGGTGGTGGAGCAGGGGTATTAGCAAGGGCGTTGGTTGCGGCTTGGTAGGTGTTGATGATTGCACCTGCGATTGCTGATGTTTTAGCCAATATCGACTGCTCACCTGCTATCTGACCAATTGCCTCAAGCGCACCCTTCACAACGTCAAGCTCTGCGTTTAAAGTTTGTTGACGTAGGTCAGATGTTTGCTTGGTGTAGTTTTTCTCTATCTCTGCTTTTTGAGCCTCGTACTGCTCCTTGAGTGCAGCCTTTAGCTTCTCGTTGTTTTCAGCAAGTTTGACGTCTTCATCATACTTGGCTTGAAGCAATGCAAGTTCACGCTGCAAGTCATCGGCAATAAGCCCAAGACGTATATCAGAAGCCTGTTTGTCTTGAGCTGCTAACTTCTCTTGAGCTGCTTTGTTAAAGCCTTCGATTGTTGCGTTGTGGGCGAGGGTAGCCTGTTGGTCTAACGCATCGTATTTGGCGTTGATTGCCGCAATCAATTGGGCGTTGCCTTCAGCCGCCTTTATCTGCTCCTCACGCTCACGCTGAAGCTTGGTCTTAAGGTTGGCGAAGCGGACATTCTCACGCTCTACCTCATCCTCAATAGCAGCCTCTTGGTTGGCTGCGATAAGGTCAAGCGTTTCTTTGTTTAGGGATGCAATGGCAGCAAGGCGTTCCTTCTCTTTAGCACGTGCTGCCTCATCGTCTTTTGCTGCCTTGTCAGCAGCCGCTTTAGCGGCATCAGCCCTCTCCTTTTTGTCAGCAAGTAAGAATCCATCACGCTGACTTTTTAGCTTTGCGAGTTGGTCTTGGGTTTCCTTGAGGGTTTCAGCGGCTTCTTCCTCTACCTCTTTAGGGTCAAAGACCATATTAGCCATACTCTCGAATGCACCTTTACTAACGGCATCAAGGAATTTCTTTTCAAGCCCGAAGTCTTGACCGAGTGCCGCACCAATAGAGTCTACCGTTGTCAGAAGCATCTTTAGCGGAACAGACATAAACTCAACGACCCCCGTAAGGATGTCCCTGTTTCTCTTTGCAGCGTCTATCTGCGACTTTTTAATCGCCTCTTGTTGGGCGAGTTGAGCCTCAAGAGCCGTGATGGTTTCGTTGGTCTGCTGAATCTTTAGGTCTCGGATTTCCTTCTCTGACTTACCTGCCAAGCGAAGCGAGTTCTCTTGTAGTGAGATGGCATCTAACGCCTCCTGTTGAGCCGCTACGTTCTTTTCTGCGGCAGCGAGTAGCTTCTCTTGCTCGGCTGATGCTCCACCAATAAACTCTACGATGTCATCCCAATAGGCAACAAGCATTCCTACGGCAACGACAATCGCACCGATACCCGTTGAAATAAGAGCCTTTTGTAGTGCTGAAGCTCCTTTTGTACCTGCCTTAAATGCGCTTACAAGCCCTGTACCGAGTTCTTTGGTGGATTTGCTTATGCCCTTGATTTTGCTTGCAAGGCCACCTGTGAATTTGTCAATGAGCGCAGTAGCCTTCTCGGTAACGCTACCTGTTTTCTCAATGGACTTCGATGCCTCGTCAGCACTTTTCTTTACCTCGTCAATTGACTTGGTTGCAGTTGAAGCCGTTGCGTCAAGGTTTGACGTAATCTTAATGTTGATATTTACTTCTTCAGCCATTCCCTTTTAATCAATTTAAAGCCCTCTGACCAATTTCGTGGAAGGGCGTTTTTTCCTTTGGCAATCTCTACCGATTCACTAACGCCATACCAATCATCTGACTGAAGCACCTCTACCAAATAACTTACATACTTGTTTTTCATACTACGTTCAGGAGTTCGAATGTTGCTTTGCCTGTGGTCATATTGATTTGCGCTGAATTGATTTGGTACTTCTGATTGTTCCAAACCACCGCATTCTGAAGGTTCAGCGTTAGAATCTTGCCCAATGGAAGCACCGCAGATATTTGATAGATGCGTCTGCTCTTGGCGTAGAGGTCGGTGATGTAGTTTGTCCAGTAGTCGTAGTACAAGCTGCGGCTTACGCTTTGAAGGTGGTATGGGTCAATGTCAGCACCGAAGCAAATGGAGCGTGATGCTCCTGCGCTTGAGTAGCGGTTTGAGGTATTGGCGTACCAACATCCGTTCACCGTGCGCTCGTTAATGCCATCGGCATCTACAAAGTTCACCGCAGTACCGCTAATGTCGTAGTCATCAAAGTAGCCGTAGAAAAGCACAGGTGCGCCCAAGTATGGGTTAAACGTACCATCTTCGTTAGCCTCGTTGGTGATGCTCTTGTAGACAAGGACATCGGTTAATGCTCCACCTGTTTGGTTGGTCAACCTCTCAAACAACGGACACTCAAAAGGTACTTGGATATTGAGCGTGTCACCATCAAAGTCAAAGAAAGCACGTAGATCACCGAAGCCTGTGTTGTTGGTCTTGCGGTATTGGAAGCCTAGTATTTGGTCGGTCTCTTGGTACTTGAACTCTATCTCTCGGTATAGGCTTGGTCGGTTGATGGCGTACTCGGTGATGTCAAAGTTGTCCGTATAGTCTTTATCGTTTCCTGCTGCGTACCAATCACTCAATGGCTGAAGCAAGAAACTCGTTTGGCTATTCGGTACGATGACCAAGTTGTACATCTTCACAATCCCCGCAAGGAAGTCCTTGACCTTGATTTCAGGCATCAGGTCAGAAACTATCATCGTAAACGAATAAGTGGCTAATCCCGTTTGGTCAACCTCAAATCGTTTTGTTGTGGTAGTATCATCAACCGCTTGGTAGTTGTCTACTCGGTAATTAAATGAAACGGGAGCTTCAGGGCGTATGAATAATTGAACCGCATCACCTGCATAGAATCCAACGCCTACAAACGTATGGGTTACTGAACTTGATGCGTGAGCAGCACTTGATATAATGCCAACCTGCTGACTATTTTGGAACAAGCCAATTTCGTATGCTGAATCCGCATTGGTGATGGTTAAGTCTAACTGATAAAGGTCGGTGTCTACTACGTTCCAAGTTTCAGTCGCAAGGTCAAATTCAGTTCCTCCACCTGTGGTTCTATTGAAGTCAATCAGTTGCCAATTGATAGGGGTAGTGCTTTGGTACAAATACCCTTCAGTCCTGTGCAGCCATAACGACAAGTCCGTAAATGGAACTGATGACAAGAACGACCCCGTAAAGGTGATGCCGTACTTGGCCTCCATAGCGTCAAGGATAGCACTTACCTTGAGCGCAGGTTTGAGTTCAAAGTAGTTTATTCCGTGTGCGGTTGCTGCTCCGTTTGCTGCTATGTTGGAAGCGTTATCGTCCGAGCTATCGGAATTGTAGTACCAATTCTTCACAGGACTCATCAAAGGGAAGAACAATTCACCAAAGTCATCGGTGGTCAGCCCATCGAATACGTTGTCATCCGTGTAGTTTAAATCGTATGCCGAGAAGTCAAGGTCGTACAGGTAGTCCTCACCGAACAGGTCGGTCATATTAACCAAGTCACCATAGAACGTGAGCGTGTAGGCATAGGGCTGCGTTCCCTTTAGTTGTACGCTCTCCATCTGAATTACCCCTGTACGGAATGGCAACGAGTTGATTTCGATTCTTGCTTCCTGACGCAGCCGCCCATCAAAGGTGTTGGTGGTTACCTCTGAACTGCCTCCTGCATTCCATAGCGTAGTCCAGTCCTCCCAATTGATTTCCACGTTCTGCCATTCATCACCGCCTCTTGTCCTGCGTGTGATGACCGAACTAGTGATGTTTGGGTTGAAGTAGAACTGAAGTATCTCGTTGTTGTTTGGCGTAGCTGGAACGGTGAAGCTCTGCGTGAAGTCCGTGAATACCTTGCTGATGTCTTGAATGTTCTGCACCGATAGGTTGATGCTGATTTCCTCATCATTGAAGACATCCAGTCGGAAGTCATTAACGTAAATGTCTACCTTGTTCATCGTACCAAACTGCGCTCGTCAAATCCGTAGTCGAAGGTCACCGTGTAGTTGATGGTCTTGTCGTTGATGTGCTTTTGGTAGTCTACGCTGCCACGTTGAGGCACTACGCTTATCCAAGATCCACCGCTTAACACAACCACGCTCTCGCTCATGAGAAGGTCTTTGATGGTTTCGCTATACCCCTCATCCACGAAGCCCGTGTTTAGGGTTAGTGTGTTGCGAGAATTGACGTTGTAGGATTGGTACTTGCCCACCTGTAAAGAGGGGGTAGTGAAGCCATCGTTGTAGATGCTCTTTTGGTATTGGTCTTGTGTGAAGTTGCCCTGCTCGGTGGACTTCTTAAAGAACGTGATGTACTCGGCTACGCCATAGCGGTTGATGAAACCGATTTGGTAGGGTGTGTACTTGGGTTCGCATACGAGGTTGTATCGTACCGTTGTGATTGGTGTACCATCCGTTTCTTCAAAGATGACATCGTAGTATTCGGCAGTCGGATGTTGCGATGGGCGTGAGTTACCAGCAAGAAACGACTCAAGATTTTGAGGCCCAACCCCTGCATAAATTACAAGGTCTTGGGTGTCGGTTGAAGCAGGGTCAGGTGGAACGCCACCTGAAGGCCCTACCGTATTAAACGAGTAGAGCGTACTTGGGTTGTCGCTATACCGAATGCTGATGCCTCCGAAGTCATTGGCTACGCTATTGTAGAGGGGGATGGTTTCGTAGTTACCTAACGCTGCGTAGCGAGTCGTGTTTGCGGTCAGCAGCAGTTGCGTGGTAGCGGTTGGTGCGATGTTGGTCATCTTCGCCCATCCATCGGTAGCAATAAATGCAAGTCCTACCCCTGTTTGGAATGGTGCTTCAATAGGTACTGCTCCATTGTCAGAGTAAGTCCAATCACCAAGCGGAGCAACCCACACTACCTCGCCTTCGGGTGATTCGGCATAGCCTTGTGTGTTATACACCCCAAAATTGTGGCTGAACTCACTACGGATTAGGTCGCTAATCTCAAAGTTGATTACCTCCTCAATGGAGTAGTTTTTAGTCAGCGTGTAGTTTGCTGACCCCGCAGGAAGCGACTTAATGCCTGTAAATATCTTGAGCTGCAAAGTCATTGAGTCAAGCGAGTCAGCAGCAAGGGTATTGTTTTTACCCGTTACAAATAAAGGGCTTCTCGTTAGCGATAGGCTGCTTGGAGTGGATATGGATGGGACGCTCATTTTTCTTGTTTCGGTTGTAGCGTGAATCGTAGGAAGTCAGAAAGGTCAAGTGCAAATGCCTCTGCTATCTCGGTAGGCAACTGCTGAAACTTGAGCTTGAATGGTGTGCTAAAGAAGTTGGTGGTGCGGATGCCCTTGTTGTAGATGCTTCTTGTAATCAAAAACGCAGTAGCATCGTAACTCAAGAACTGACCACGACTGCCCTCCTCACGGCTTTGGAATTGGAATCTGCGCCTACGTACCCATTCGTTGATGGCTCTCGTAAGGCCGCCACGCATTCCGCTTTTTCCTGTACCAAATCGGTATGGGCTATTTGGAGCTTTGGTAGATGAGGACTTACCCTGAACACCCAAGTCTTGGAACTTCCAATAAGGGGCGGTGTCATCCATCTTCCAACGCAAGAAGAATGAATTAGGCCCGACCTCAAGATCGTAGGCAATGGACTGCGATAGAGTACCCGTTACGTTTTTATTCTCACGAGCAAGGTTGGCTTTAGCCTGTTCGACTACGCCATCGGCAAACTTTTGAAGACTTGCCTTTACCCTATCCTGCCGCACTTCCATTTAGCAAATGCTGATTTCAGTGTTAGAGAGCAGCACGTCAAAGTTTGCAGTCCATCCAGCAAGAAGGTTCTCAAAGCGTTCGGTGAATGGTTGGCAGGTAGGGCTGCCGTCCAACTGGTACAAGTCAGAGTACAACTGCCCTCTGCGTAATTCTTGCACCACATCGTTTATTACTGCGAGTTGGGTGTTGAGTATGTCTTGCACGTTGCTCGTTCCGTAGAACGGCTCATTTTGTTCTCGTGGGTTCTCTTTCGTTTCATCCACCACGTCCATACAAATAAGGCTAATGCTCATCCGTACCACCTGCCCCTCGAACGTGGCTTGGTTTACCATGATGTGCGAGAGTGGAAAGATGGTCTGCTTGTTGAGGTCTACATCGTAGACATCTCCTGTGGTCACCACATTGACTTGGCTATGGGCTTCGAGGGTGTCCTTTAGCTTTTGCGTGATGTTGTAAAACTGCCTCATTTCTTTAGTTGTTTTTGGAGGATGCGGTGTTCCGTTTCGAGGCGGTCTTTCTCGAACGTGAGGAACGTGAAGGCGAAGGCGGCAGGGAGCTTTGATACTTGCTCATATTTAAGAGCATCACCTCCTGCAAGTTGGTGGTATATTGGTAGCCAACCCCATTTTTTAGAAAACTGATTAGTGGGACTAAATTCATCGGATTCCCCTTCGCCAAAGATTTCAGGGAAGCCCTCGACAAATCGTTTCCTAAAGTCCAAAAAAAAACCATTGCGCCAATGGCTACGTCAAGGGGTGCGTTCTTCATCTGCTCTGCGTACTTGGCAGTACCCTCGTATGGCTCTATGTCGTATCGGTTTCCGACTCTTGCGGTGACAGGTCGGTACAAGACCGCCATTGCTTTATGCATCGTCTGCATATCGGTAACGTACTCGTCAATGTCGTGGAGTTCACCTACGGTGATCTCATCAAGCGAAGGGATAAACCCGAACTCCTGTTTGCCAAGCATAAAGCGAGGCTTGAGGGTGGGCTTCTCGGAAAACGCTTTTGAAAGCACTCCTGCGGTCTTTGCAAGGCTTGATGCCTTCATCTGGAGGATGACCTCCATTGACAACCCACAAAAGATTTCAATGGCCTTGCGTGACAGGAACTCCTCGTCACCTTCAAGACGGATGAACTTTTGGTAGTCAGCGAGTTTTATCTCGCTCATTTGGTTGGGTACTATTAACCGCATCTCAATAAAATAACCTTTTGAATTTAGCGTATGGCATACCGCCCGTAGTTGGGCTTGGATAGCTTGTTGTATGTTGCGTAGCGCATTGCGTCTATGGCGTGGTTAAACGCATCTATGGGTTTGTTTAAGAGGTTGCCATTCTTGTCCTCTGTCCATTTGTAGTTGCGCAGTTCTTTTTCTAGATTCTTGCTTCGTGGGGTGATGAATAGCTTGTGACGCTTTAGCACGTCAATACCCACTATAACGCTATCTGCGCCCTTCTGCGTGGGTTTCACGTTCCATCCCATGCGATGCAGTTCCTCAATGGATTTGGGTTCAGCAGAGTCAGCAAATACTTCCGTGCGCCTGTCAAGGTTTAGGGTCTTGAAGACGTTGCTGATGTCGGGGTTGGTTAAACCAGTTTGATAGATTAACTCATCAGCGTACAGGTTGCCGCCAGATTGGTACACCGCAACAAGCGAGGTGGGATCGTTGGTGTAGCCAAAGTCCATTCCGTAGGATAGCAGGGTGGCATCAGCAGGTATGTCGCTTGTACCGAATTGAAAGATGGTAGCACGGCTCATACCACGCTCACCCAAGCCGTAGATGCGCCAATAGTCCTCATCGGTGTACATCAAGCGTTCAATCTCCTGTATGACTGACTGCTCAAGAAATGGGTTGTCTTTGTATGTACTTTGTATGTACGTTACGTCATCACGAGTCAGAAGTTTATCGTAAATCCAATGGAAAGAATCTGATGGGTTGTAGTCAATCCAAATCTTTCCCGTTGTGCGGACAAGGATTTGGAAGAAGTCCTCGAATGTGAGTTCGTTGCACTCGTTGCAAAAAAGGTAGTCACGCTTTGCGCCACGCTTCTTCTGCGGTTGGTCAAGGCTGATGAACTCAAAGAGGTTGCCGTTGAGGGTGTAGGTGTAGTCGCTCTTGTTGTGGCGTGACTCATCGTACAAATCCATATTGCGGAGTATCTCAAAGAAGTCACGGTAGGCGGTCATCTTGAGTGATGGCAGCGACTTACGCACAATGGAAAAGACCTTACCCTTTTCTTGCATTGCGATGACAATAAGCATCTGCAAGATGGAGTAGGTCTTACCTGAACGTGAGCCTCCTTGATTGACTACGATCCGTGTGGGGGCGGTGTAGTTCTTTTCAAAGAGTTCACTAGTCTTTACTTCCAGTACGGACAATCTCTACTTTGATTTGGGTGAGTTCATCTGCTGCTTCGTGGGAGTTCTCTACCCTTGCGAGTTTAGGTGTCGTGTACTCTGCCATCTTGTTCAACAGGTCAAGTGCGCCCTTCGGGTCATCGGCAGCTACCTGCGTAAGCCATACGGTCATATTCTCCAAGTTATCCTCAATGAGTTTTTGGAATGCCTCACGGATTTTGTTGGTCGTTTTGTTTGTTGCTCCCTTCGGTTTACCAGCAGGGTTGCCACTAACTCCTTTTTCAAATGCCATTGTTTATACTTGTATTTTTCAACTAAATAACCCTTTTTGACAAGTGGTGGTTGTGGACTGCTTTGAGCATCTCTTTGTGTTGGGTCTTGTCACCGAATGCAACGTGGCACTTACGGCAGAGAGCCATTAGGTTTTCTATGGTATCTCGGTTGTTGCTACCTCCCATACCACGAGCTTCTATGTGGTGGATGTCTACGGCCTGTGATTGGCATACCTCACAAGGAATCCAGTCGGTTACATCGTAACCCATCCCCTTCAGGTAGACCTTTGTGTGGTTCTTCACTTTTGGTAAACCCAACAATCGTCAATGAACGTGGCGTGGGGGAGTAGTTCGTCTACTGCTTGGATTACGCCTTTCCAATTTTCGTGGTAATCGTCTCCTGCTATGTAGCCTCCCTTCTTTACTTTGGGTAGCCATAGCTTGATGTCCTCTTTCACGGCCTCGTAGGAGTGGTCAAGGTCTATGAATACCACATCAATAGACTCTGCTTTGAACTTACGTGCTGCTGCTTTGGATGTTGCTTTAATTACATTGTAATTACGTTCACCCATATTTTCCAAGAACAGGTTGTAGATGTCTTTGGTCTTGGCGAGTTGGTAGTAGGAGTCTATGTACTCTGCCGTTCCTTTGAACGAGTCAATGATTGTTATTTGTTGGTGTGTTGCTTGGTCGCATAGGTAGGCAGAGGACTTGCCGAGCCATGCTCCGAGTTCTACGAAAGAGCCGCCTTCAGGCACTTGCTTGAGGAGGAAGTCGTATGCTGCTTGGTGGTTGAACCACCCATCAATGTCTTGGTATCGTTTCATTTGAGTGCGTTGTAATAACAAAGGTAAGCATCTACGCAGATGAGTGTGCCTCGCTTGGCTGCTGCTTCAGCAAACATACCATCGGCTTCGTAGGCCATCTGAAAGCGTAGGGTTGGCAGATGGTACGGTTTGAACATAAAACAGGCGGTATCTATGTTACCGACTTTTGGTTGGTCGGTAGGGCGTAGCCTTCCCTCTTGTCCCCACGTTACGATTGAGGAATCAAGGTTGTGTATGTTGCTCCATTCCTCGTTGAACTTCGGGTGCAGGATGTTATCATCGTCCAAGAAGTAAACCCAATCCTCTTGAGTGAATTGCTCTTGGTAGAGGTCAAGGAACTCGTTGCGTAGTGGGTGTCCCCAATGGCCTGTCTGCTTTGAGTAGTGCGTTACTGCTGCGCCTGTTGCTTCCTTGTAGTTGGTGGAGGCATCCATCATCACCACCCACGTTGCCCATTCAGGAATGTGCTGCCTAATGTACTTGAGGTTTTGAGGGCGTGAACAGGGGGTTACAATGTAAAGCATCGCAGTTCGTTTATCTTGTCCATCGTGAAGTCTTGCACGAATTCGTATAACGAATCAGCAAGATCTTGGACTTGGTTGGGGTTATCGTTTAGCCTCTTGATTGCTCCTGCCCATTCAGATGGGTGGTTGATGGCAATGCAGTTGTCTTTGGTGATGTAGGGGGTGTAGGGATGGGTGTTGCTCACTATAAGCGCACAACGACTAAATCCTGCCTCAAGCATCTTTAGGTGCGATTTGCACTTGGCAAATTCCGAACCGACCAAAGGCACAAGGCTAACATCAAAGAAGTCATACAGGCGGTGGTATGAGTTCGGGGGGAAGGTGTTTAGCTTGTATGGTGCTTTCATCATTTCGGGGTAACCATCCACATCAGCAACAAATGCTTCGTAACCAGTAAGGTCAATGGTAGATGCTTTTACGTCCGCTTGGTGGTGGTTGCCTCCGATGTAACCGAATCTTACTTTGTCGCTTGGTTCTCGGTTTATCTGCCAAGTGGGTACGCTGATGGCGTTGGGGATGATTCGGATGTTGGTGTTGTACTTCTTCACCTTTGAGGCTAGATGCTTGTTGGTGACCCATACCTCGTCTGCTGCTTTCATAGAGCGTATGATGCGCTCCTTCATCTGCATACCATAGAATCCATTTAGGGGATGGTTAGGTGGTAGCACCCACCAATCATCATTGTCTACGATTAGTTTAATTCCTTCCTTTCGGCAGAGCTTTACAAAGTCCTCAAACGGCTCAACTGGAAAAGCACGACTTGCGAAGATGTGGGTGACCTTTGACCACATATCGGGTTCAACGTCCGTGATCTTCTCAATGAACATCACATCCACCTCTTGGTGGCAGATTAACGGAGCAAACACACGGTGGTAGCTTACGCCTGAATTGACCTTGTGAAACGCAAGTACGAAGGGTCTACTCATAGTGTTCTATGTCTTGATGTTCGTCTTTAGGTCTCCGTTTCATAATTGGTGGTCGTTCCTTTTCTCTTTGTTCAGCAAGATGTTTTGCAGCGTGTCCTTTGTGTAGCCCTTTTGTTTTACGCCTATTCGCCTTGTATCTAATCGTTGATGCCTTACCTTTTCTCATAATGCTCCCCTGTATTTCCGTTCTGCCCGATGATGTCCATTCGTTCGTTTAGTTCTTGCTCGGTTCGCATCCACTCACGCATTGCGTGACGCTCAAGGTAGTCTACCCACATACGAGCAGCAACGGCTCTGCGTTGGGGTTTGAAAGGATAGGTGCTGCGTAGCCTTGCCATTGCTATCCGCATAAATTGCTCTCTCATTTTTTGTGTTGGATTGGTTTTACCGACTTCAAAAGTTCATTCGTTATTGTGATGTGAGTGAAGTATGTTGCTGCGTTATTGCCGTAGGCAAACCGCTTTCGTTCTTCACTTGTCATATTTGACAACGCCAATAGTTCAGTAGCCCTTCCCATCTTACAACTCCCCGAAGATTGTGTACGAGTCCAAATCCTCACCCAAGATGAAGAACTGCTTGTACAATTCAATTGCCTCAAGCGTTTTTCTTTCGCCTTCTGCTACGAATTCAGGGGTGATGGAGTAGATGCCTACATCAAGACTCGCCTTGTCAATAGCGATAAAGTAAAACTTGTCAATCGGCACACCGAATAACCGAGTGTAGATGAACGCCTGTACATCGTAGCCGTACTTCTTTGCCGAGTAGGGGAATGCTCGTAGGTCGGTGGTAGTCTTGAGGTCACCCAAGAAGCCATCAGCAATGATGTCTGCCTTTGCACGGAAGGGCATACCGCCAATGGTTCCAATCGCAGGTTGCTCAAACGAGCAGTCCTCAATCATTGACAGGAAGTATTCGTTGCGAAGTAGGGAATCAGCGATCCGTTGAGCCTCGTCAAACTCCTTTCTAGTGCATAGGTTGCGTTCGCCTTTTGCTTCCTGCCAAGCCTTTGCGTTCTTGCTCTGCACCTCAATCACCTTGTACTCCTCCACTCGGTGAGGTTCAAGAGCCATCAGGTGAACGAGCCTACCTACCGAGAAGGCATCCGAATCTTGGCTGCCGTACTTGGTGACGTAGTGGTAGGTCTTCGGTGAGGTTAATAATAATTTACAAGCTGACGAAGACAGGGCATTCTTTGAAAGGTTGCCGTAGTAGAAGTCATCATCGTGCATCTTGGATTTGATGGTTTCAATATCCCAAGTGCTGCCATCAAGTAGTTCTATGATTTTCATTTGATTGGTTTTGTTAAAGATAGTAAATTATTCGTAAAACTCATTAAAGAACTCCTCACCTGACCTTTGTGAATCGTGACTCACCATACCAATAAAGTAGGATGACTGAAGTTGACTGCGCTCAATGTGGAGGTACATCTCTTTGGTAGCATCGCTGAATTCAGGATTGTTATCAAAGAATAGAGCCATTGCGGTTTTTAGTTTAGTATTCATCTGCTGCTGCTTGTGTTGCCCAATTAATCCATTTGTAGTAAAGCTCCATATCCATCTTGGTAGGTGGATTCTCAATGTGCGAGGTGGGATAGCTCGTGGTGTTGGTGTAGCCATCCTCGTTGTAGGATTCTTCAATGTACTCAATGGTCATCTCGTACTTCTCCATATCCTTTACCGATTCGTAGCCAAGCCATTGAGCAAGGTATTCTCTATCGGTTGCTGCTTCTACTGCATCCCAGTAAGCCTGTGGCATCTCGTGAGAGTCCTCAAGCCACATCTGAAGGTCATCAATCTCAAAGATCATATTCCAAAGTATTCAAGGATGTGTAGGTATGCCATCACTACCACGAAGGCAGCAACTGCTTGGGCGATAAAAGAAAGTATGTTTTTCATTCTGATTGGTTTTAAATGATACCCAAATGTACGCAAAGCATTCATACCCACAACCCTATGCACGAAACTGAATATCCTTTGAATAAAAAAGAGGGCTACTTGCCCTCTCTCCATTGTGTGTAGCAAACTGCTACTGCTTGGTCTTTGTCGGTGTACTCGCTTCCGATGGCCTCCATGCAACGCTGAATGAAGTCGGATTGCTTTTCACTAAAGTTAGGTTTTGGTATTGGCATAAAATAAACATTTAGATTTAGGGACACGATAGAACTCGTCCAAGCCGTTTCGCTCGTTTGTTGCTATCGTTTTAATCTCACGGTATTCTTCTCGGTAGATGACATCAGAGTGAGCCATCAGCAGAGCTTCCGTTTCAGCACATACAATCACATAGTAGAAGTCACCAAACTTCTTCTTGCGACCCAAGAAGCTTACCGTATCAAACTTAAAAGAATCCTCATCGGTGAATGGGTAGTTGTGCTTGACCTCAACCTCAAAGGCTATCTGCTTTTTGTTTTTGGTGTCATAGGTAAGTACGTCAACCTTGTAGTCCTCCTTGTCTTTAGTGACTATTTCAAACCTGTTAGAAAACGATTCAAGCCATTGTACCAGTACATTCCTACCCCACTCATCGTTGCGATCGTAGGATTCCTGTACAAACTTTCTTGCTCCGTACATCAGTAGGCGTTGTACAGGGTTTCTAATTCTTGAACCCTACCACGCAAACAAGATCCGCAGTTGGTCGGTTGTACGTTGTCGTTAAAGACTCGGTTGTAGATTTTGTTAACCTCCGTTTGTTGCGTTGCCGTAATTACATTCCGACCCTTGATAGTACCGATAAAGTCGTACTCCTCTTTGGTCAGACATTCGGGCTTCCTGTACCGCCAAATCTTGTTGAGCTTCTCCTTACGAGCATCGCATCCGCAGTCAACGCCTGTTGCTTCGCTAAACCAGTCAACTGCTGCCTTGATGCCTGTGGCAGTTGTGATGGCTTCGATGGTGTCACCTAGTCCGCTACTCTTGCGAGGCTTCCTTCCACGCTTGGTAGTGGTCGTTGCAGTCGGTTTGGATTCGTTCTCTTGCATTTTTTAGGGTATTGAAAATTGAACGTGCTGATATTTTAGTTTGCTTTTCAAGGGTACGGATGCTCATATCCGTGTTGTGGTACAAGGCAAAGAGCTTTTTATCGTACCAATGCCAATCATCGGTCTGCTCCCATATCTCATCGTAGAGGTTTACAATGGCTTCTTCTGCCTCGTGGTTGGTGTCTTCAAAGATTAACTCGTCTTCCAGTTGGCTGATGTCCACAAAAGTGATGCGGCCTTTGGCCTTCATCAAGGTGGCATACATATTCCGAAGGGTCACGTACACGAAGAAGGTGTTAACCTCCTGCTCGTTGTACATAATCTTTTCGGGTTCACCCACGTACTTGTACAAGCGAACGTACATCTCTTGGACGATGTCGTTGGCAAGGTCTTGATCTGCACCAAAGCTCTTGACCATCCGAATCCAATCAGTATGACGTTCAGCAAGTACGTTTAGGAGTTCCACGATATCTCAATGATGACAATGCCAAGTGCTATTTGTACCTGTTGGATGGTTTCTTCTTCGTCAAGGTAATCGGTCTTTGACCAGTTCACACCAAAGACCAAGCCGTAGATAGGGTAGATGCCTACGTTAAAATTCATCGAATGTCTTTTTGAGAGTTAAATATAGTTCTTTATACTTAACTAACTCTGATACCATATCATTGAGCCGAGTAATTTCGTTTTCGTATGACTTCAGGTCTACTTTCTCCATTACATCAATATCCAACTCATCACGCACTTGACAGGCCACTTTGTAGAAGTGTCGGTAGTCCCTGTACATCAGCCTTGATTCGTGAACTTTTATTGAATGCACAATGCTGCTATGGTCACGGGTTAGGATTTTCCCAAGCTCCATTAAAGTACCTGCACTACGGAATGCACAAGTAAATGCCCCCCGCATAAGTGCAAGCTCACGGGTGCGCCTTCCGTCATCCTCAAAGCCGCAGCGTGTGAAGTATTGGTTCTTTGCTTGCTTTAGTTTTTGTAGTTCCCAAGTTCTCATTTGCATTTGCAGAGTGTTGCTCTGCCCTCTTTTTGGGTTTCTATTATTTTGGTTATTGGTAGTAGGTAGTGCTTGTGGTCGGATAGCCTCTTGAACTTAAACCACGAACACCACTCTACAAGGTTGTCATCCGAGTCTTGGATGATTTGGTAGTCCAAGCAGATGTAGTCAACGCCATCCACACGGAAGCATTCAAGCTGCTGAAATGGTGAAAGGATTTGCTTCATAAGTTGTCCTCTATGATTCGTTGCAAACGCTCTATCTCCATAATCATCTCCTCGTTGTTCATCCTCAAGGTAGCGTTGGCTAACATCACCTCATTGAGTTTACGGTTGGCAAACAAGCGGTAGTCAATAAACTGCTGCAATAGTTGGTCTGCGTGATGGCAGTTCATAACATGGTCAAGTAGCTCGTCTTGGACTTCTCTGCCGTTGGATTTATCTGCCGCCTGTTGCGCCAACCATATAGCAGTACCCGAAAGCATAAGTTGCTTCTCCCTGATGTACAGGTCGTGGAGTTCTTCAGAAGGGTACATCGTCAGGGCTGATTAGTGGGGTAGGTTCATCCTTTGTTTGCAGCAACAAATTACGACCATTTATCTTAAATCCTACGTTGCCGATTATGGACTGAAGTACGAGGGGTGTTTCAAGAGGCGTTACACGGCCTCCTGTTTCCATCTCCTTGACCTTTCGGACGTGGATGTGGGTGTAAATCCAATCAGTACTATGGTTGGAAAAACGGTGAATCACAAGTGTAAGGTCGCTACGATTTTGCCACTTGCCCCCTCCTTCAATATCTGATGCCATTGGTGGCATTGGATGGCCTTCGTATGGATGTCCTTTGTAGTATACACGCCTTTGAGATTCGGTAACAGGGTGAGTGCTTACTATGGTCGTGATGTTCTGCTTGTGAGCAAATACACGAAATGCTGATGCTACCTCATAGTGATATTCGTGCATTCCTGTCTTGCCAAGTTTCTTTTGGTCGGTGGTTAGGGAGTTGTATGGGTCAATCAAAGCTCCTGTGTAGTCCCATTCATTTTTGATGGACTCCATCACCTCAAGCAAGTCGAATGCGTTGAATAGCCTGTTGCCGTCAATGAATTGAAAATGCTCGTTTATCCAGTCAAGCTTCCTAAACATAGTCAGTTCATCAATGCCCTGAATAGGTTTGCATACAAGGAACTCAATGAGCTTACGCTTCAGGGATGCGACCTCGTTCTCTGCCGAATA
>Ga0208644_1001661_pt1 | contig 18421 bp, 19 predicted proteins | sample VirMetDEL_Nov_18_FD_184517 | JGI IMG/M metagenome (GOLD analysis project Ga0208644, IMG submission 184517) | Aqueous microbial communities from the Delaware River and Bay under freshwater to marine salinity gradient to study organic matter... | ecosystem: Environmental > Aquatic > Marine >... | reverse complement strand
TAAATCATATATAAACGAAATACAAATAAAACAATTGATTAAAAAAAAATTGAATTTTTGAAATGAATATGTTTAAAAATAACAGAAATGCCTAAATCTTCAAACAAAATGTATAGTCGTGGCGATTACACAAGAACAAGGTATTGTCCCTTCTGTGACAAACACTATATAGGTAACTTCAAAACAGTTGATAAACTGGTTGAGTTACACATTAAAAAGCAGCATCCAGAATTAAAAGGATTTGTAAATTTTCAGGATAAGCAAAACCCCGTCCCCGATGCTACAGTCTCAGACAATTTTTATTCAAAGAAGAATAATCAAAAACGAGCGAGAATATTTGAAGCGAAGAAGGCTGAAGCACAAGCGGCCTTGGGATGTAAAAATTTAAATATGACTGTATCTCAGTATAAAGAATATAGAGGAACGCCAAATCATAAAAAGGAATTGGAAGTTTTGACTAGTTTGTTACAAATTCAACAAGTAAATTCAGCATTTAATATTGTTGATGAAAACATCATTGATAAACAAATTAAAAAATTTAACGAGTTTATCATCGCTGAAGCAACAGGTATTCTAATGAGATGATTAGAATTGAAATTTTGAAACGAATATGTTTCAAAATATTCCACTAAAAATACAAATAAAAAAATTGAATTTAAAGATTATAATATTGTTATAATATAAAGATGACGAATTGTAATGGAAAAGAAAAAATTATATGCGATGCTTGTATGGAGTTAAGGGCGAAAGCAACCAAACAATGTCCAGGATGTAAAGAAGTTAAATTATACAGTGAATATTACAAAAAACCATCTGGTACATTTGGACTTGACCATTATTGTAAAATATGTTCGCGAAAAGATAAAAAAGATAGATATGTTCCAAAACCAAAGATAAACCCGTTTAGAAAACTTCCTTTGGAAAGACAGAATGATATTATAAATGAACTTCAGAAAACTAAAAATATCAGAACAATATGTAAATCTCTTAACCTGAAATATAGCACATTCATACGATGGTATAGAGAAGGATATTGTATTCCGCAAACGGATAATACAACAATTGTGGTTTAAAGATTTGATAGGTATATCATAAGATACAGATATGTCTAGCACCAACGAAGAAAAGAAAAATTACACTAAACCTTATGTTTGTTATGATAAAACCCCCATTATTTTTGGAAAACTCAAAGGTAAAGAACATTCAATCCTAAAAAAGGATGAATGGAAGGATTACGGACTTTGGATTGTAAATCAAGGAGAAGATTTTAAATATCCAGCAACTCGTGACTACATTCTAAAAAATGTCTCATCAAAATAAAAAATTGAATTTTATTTCCTAAAGAGGGGAAATAAAATAGAAATGTCCTTAACAAAAAATGAGTGTCAAGAATTAGTAAGAATGATTGAAAAACTAAATATGACATTAGATGGCATTACTGACAGAACTGTTATGAGAGCTTCATTGACTCTAATAAATAGTGATGTTTTTAAGAAAATACAAACCAAGGCAGAAAAACGTGATAGAGAGATTGACAATCGTTCAAGAGAGCAAAAATTACAAGACCCTAACTTTATACTATGTAAAAGATGTGACCTTGTTCTAGCCAAAAAGCATATTCGTCGTCACGAGAGGACACCTAGATGCCTTGAAACATATAAGAAAAAGATAGCGACCACAAAATGTAAAAGCACAATTGTACAACAACAGGAATTGATTATTCTTGATAAAAAGGACAAAAGCGATATACTTAAAATATATGAAGAAGAGGAAGAATTATTAAAATTAATTGAGGAAGAAAATAGAAGAATAGAAGAAGAAGAAGAAGAAGAAGAAGAAGAAGAAGAAGAGTAGAAGATGAAGGTGTAAGGAATGTCCATCTAATTTTTTAATTTACTCCAAAAATTAAAAAAAAACTTAAGGTACATCTACTGCCGGATTCCATCCACTAGGTGGTGCTTCTCTATCATTGAGTACTCCACCATCAACACCTTGATTCGCTAATTCCATCGCTTCAGATGAAGATATAATTAATCTAGTCTTAAGGTCTAAGAATTTTTGTGCTTGTCCTGTTTTAGCATTTCTGGATAAATTATTAACTATTTGATGTATAGATACAGGGTTCCTTGTGTCCTTAACATAAATAGGCCTATCAAAACTCCTTGTAGAGCCTAAATTTGAAAGTAGATATAAATTAATTAAACCACTTTCGGCTCTATACTGATTTACACTATAAAGTCTATGCTTAAATCCTGCTGCTCTCCAATCACGAGGAATCGCTACTCTTTTAAGAATTTCATCAATTTGTGCCCTATTTTCAGCATTTACCTGTTTCATATCGTCCGCATTTCCAACAACCAGTGCTAATTGAGCAGCTACTTGGGCTAAATCTGCCTTTGATTCTGCCGCACCTTGGACAATAGCAGTCTGTAAAGTTTCTAATTTATCAGTCATATCTAAACCTTGTTGTGCGAAATTTACATTTTTACTAACTTTTCTTTGAGGACGACCAAATGGAGGGTTCATTCTAATTTGTTCATCAGTTTCACCAGCCGCTAAACGACGATTTTTCTCATCAATCCAACTACGGTCAGTACTATCAGCAACTTGAATCTTAAAAAGTTTCTCAATAGTTTTATCCCCAAGTTGAACTTTAATACCACCTTCTTCCAAGTCTTGAGCCTGAAGTCGTTCAAAATTGAGTACTTCACGACCTTTGATATCTGGAGCAAGGAATTCTTTCCGCATAATATTTCTATTACCGTGTCCTCTACGGTCATAATTAGGTAATAAGGGATTAGAAAAATCTTTAAGAACCTCAGTGCTAGACTTAAAACTCGGTCTTTCAATAGAAAATATAGAACCACGATTAATCTTTTGAAATGAACCACGACAACCTAATGATTCTTCACTTTGTCTATTATCTTGAATTACACCTGTATATTTTTTACAGCCGTTCATTATTTATATATACCAAATATTTTACTTTTTTAATCTTTTTCAATCTCCTTGGATTCTTTATTAATTATTGTATAACCATTTTTTCGCATAGGATAAGGAGTACCAGAAGTCATATCTAACCACAGGCTATCTCTGCTGTCTAACATTAACTTATTAAAAATACTATTAAATCCTTCGCTCTTCATACCAGTCTTTCTAGCACACGTGGCCATCGCATCTAAATCAGGACATCTCCACAAAACAAATAGATTACTACATCGTCTCACAATAGGTGGAACATTGAAAGCATCCTGAGAACATAATATAATACTTATATTTTTATGAGTAGAGACGTATCCAAATAGTCGGTCTAAATTTCTTTTTTGTTCTTTGTTCATTTGTTTATATTCAAGGTCGTCTAATACGACGAGTGTCTTTTTTTCCCCTTCCCAATCTTCAGGAGCAGGTATTTCGCCCAAAATTTCAATATTATCTTCTCCCAAATCATCGTATTCTTTTGTATAATTCCCATCACAATGAATAACAACTACATCTTCAAATTCAGGTTTGGCTCGTAATAATAGGTTTTTTACTATGGTAGTTTTACCAACATTTGGCGGACCAAGACACACACAACGAAACGGATGAGGTATATCAAGCATATTTCTACCCTTAGTCCAACTTTCGTGAAACTCTTTATCGGGGTTCGGTAATGCTATAATTCTATTGGGTAATTTTAATACTTTTCTTTTACCCATTCTTTATTATATACTAATTAAAATAAAAAAAATAAAATATTACCTATAATAAACTTACTAATGTCGTCAAGAGAAAATGATATTGTTATTAATCCCCAAACCCAAAGACCGATAAAGGTCGGTGGTAGAATTTGGTTAAAATTACACAAAGAAGGTATATTACAGGGTGATTTTAAGGCTAAAAATGAAATTTACACTATTAAAGAAGATGAGGATGAAGATGAAATCCAAGATAAAATTAATAACGCAACTCGGGAATTACCTGATGGTGTTCAAGCAGTTAGAGGCAGAGGTAAATATGCCGGTAAAATAGTAAAAAGAAAACAACAACCAACAGTTATACAAACAACACGCCGAGCAGTTCGTAAGACAGCCGAAATTATACAAGAACCCGAGGTATATGAAAATTTACAAAATAGTGATGACTTTCAGGGCGAACTGGAAGAATTGATAATGAGGGAATTCACAGCGATGAATTTAAAACAAGTATCACCACACACAAGTGACGATGATTCTAGCGATAATGAATATTATGTTTAATTTTAAAAAATATTTGTTATATATAAAACAATGTCTTTCATAATTAATAAGGAAATTCCTTTATTAGTATCATCAAATCCAAATGCTGGTGCTAAAAATATTAGAGATAACGGGAGCAGTTTTGAAGTTGATTTACAAGACGGATTAAAAATTCCAAAAGATGCTATTAACTGTCAGGTAAGAATTGAAGAATCCACTGTCTGGTGGACAGTCCCAAATATAATTCAAGGTGTCAATGATAAGTTCTATGTCACTGGCCCAAATACGGCAGATGTAATTACGAATTTTGTAGCAACAATACCAACAGGCTTGTACGACTTATCAGGTATCAATCAAGCGATTCTTAGAGATTTAGAAAACCAAGGGGCTAAAATTAACCCAAACCCGTTGATAACTTTGACACCAGATGAACCGACTCAAAAAGTAGAATTAAGAATAGATTACAATAATGTTTCTGTTGATTTTACTAAAACTGACACACCTAGAGAAATATTAGGATTTAATAGCTCAATTATCGGACCATTCCCAACACCAACAAATGTACTAGCACCGAATGTAGCACAATTTAACCAAGTAAATTATTTCCTTATTCATACAGACCTTACCAACAAAGGTATTCGTATTAATAATAAATACAACCAAACTTTAGGAGTAGTATTGATTGATGTCGCTCCAGGTAGTCAAATTGTGTCAAAACCGTTCAATCCAGCTCGTGTAAATGCCCCTGAACTAGTAGGAACTAATAGAACTAGAATCCGAATGTGGCTGACAGACGATAGCGACCGTAGAATTAATACTAATGGAGAATATTGGACAGCCAGAATGGTAATCTCATATCAATTACCAATGGTAATTAAAAAAATAGCAGAATAATAAAATTTTTTATTATAATATTAACTATAATAAAAAAAGAAATGAATCGTCTAAATAACAGACGAATTTCGTGGGGAATACAAGATGCCCACCAAGTTCATAACAACATACTTATCTCGCACCCTCAACGTAGTGTATCTAGATATGATACGATTTATACTACTACTGATGACCTTCGCGGTGAAGGACTTATGGATTGGGCTAGAGCTGGCTATCAAAAGGCTAAGCAATACCTAACGATTGAAAATATCAAAAAAGCAGGTGATTTAGCACAACAGGCTTATGCTAGTGAATTGGGCAAGAAAGTTCAAAATTTAATACCGTCTAGTGATGAAACGGCGAGAGATGGATTCGCTGGTGAAAAACACGCATTCTTAAAATTACCTAACGGAAAGATGGGAATAGCAAATTATATGGGTCAAACTTGGGCTCAAGTTCAGCAGTCAATGGCTGGGCTAGTCTTCTAAATTTAGAAGGCAACACACCTTGAGGCGGGAATATCCTAAAGCCTTTACAACCACCCTACCGAGGAAACTTGGATAGGGGAACAGTGCTAATGCCACTTCCCAATGGTAAAATCGTAAAGGATGAAGCGAAAGTTGAAATGGACAATCCGCCAGTGAGTTTCTAAACTAATTGTCAAAAAAAATTGAATGAGAATAAAAAGACAATTAGCAGGAAACCGCCTCACAGACTGAACGGGTGTGGGCTTGACGGCTTAAGATACAGTCGGGCTCTATGTGAAAGCATAGAGATGGTACTGCCAGGTACCCACGTTATTGAAAGATTGAGGAGAGGAGACCCTCCCAGAACACAAAGCGACAAAGTGGCACAAAGACACGATATTGATTATGCTTTAGCGAAAGGTTTGAAAGATAAGACTCAACAAGCCTTAGCAATTCGTGAAGCAGATAAACGAATGGTTAAAACATTAAAAAGGCTTGGAGCGGAAGAAAAGGATTCACAAATAAATATTCAACAGGGAATGAGACTGATTCAAGGTAAAATGGCACTTGAAGAAGTTGGCAAATTACCTCCTGGTAGTTTTGGTGGAGATTTAGTAAAACTTAATGATAAAGACAAAATATTACTTATGTCCAAACGAGCAGGATTAACTCAACAAGGATTTGGTCCGGCTGGGTATCTAAAACAAAAACTAATGAAAGGTAAAGGACTTGGCTTGGCGGGTGGGAGTAGAACCAAGAACAAAAGTATGAGTAAATCTTACGGAACAAAGAAAGGGTATCCTATGAAAGGTGGTTTTTTTGGTCTTTTAGCCCTCTTGGGAACCGCTATAGCTGAAGCGGTAGCTGGCCTAACAGCAACAAGTGTAGCTACGGCTGCGATAACAGGGGGAATTTCAGCGGCGGCTGGAGCACTGGTTAATAAAGCAATTGATAGCGGTAATTCCGAAAAATTATCAACAGACCAACTTAGAATGCTTAGTACCGGTGCTAAACTTGATTTGAAGAGAATGAAAGATTTTAACATTAAAACTTACGGACAAGACGAAGGTTTGAAGCGATGGGATTCTGAAGCGTGGGAACCTTTTAGGCACAAGGCTCAATTAATTATAGACCTATACGATAAGCGTATGATGGAAGGCGGAAAAATGAACAGGAAGAAGAAGACTAAGAAGTTCAAAGGAAAAGGTTTGGGTGTAGCAGGCGGTGATTATTATGGTTCTGGACTTGGTTTGGCGGGAGGAAGTGGTATTATGACTGGAGCAGGTACTCTGCCTACTACACTGCCATCCACAGAAGCAGGTGTTAAATTACTGAAACAATTACCTAAAAATGTTTTAGTAAAAGCAGGTCAAGCACTACAATTATTAGGACCATCACCTAGTAAAGATAAATTGATGGTTGTGGCGAAAAGTATGATTCCAGCAGTTAAGGAGGTTGTTGAGAAACACACTGATGTAAAAGTAAAAATTCCTATGGCAAAACTTACAGAAATGGTAAAGAAAAATCTTTAATGAAAAAATAAGTTTTTTTTTTTTATTATAATATTACCTATAATAAAAAACAAAATAATGTCTTCAATTTTTGATTTGAAAACTTCTGTGGAGCAACTTAGTTCTGCTAATCAAGGTACATCTAGAATGGAGTATGACCAACATCCTCCTACTCGTGATGTTACTCTTAATAATTTTCCCAACGGTGCTATTCATTTTAGATGGACTACTTCTGGACAAAAGTGGTGGGTTCCAAGCCGTTCTTATCTCCGTTTGAGATGTAAATTAAGCAAGGCAAATGGAAGCCAATTATCAACCGATGATGGTATCGCTCCTAATATGGGACTATGTGCCTCTCTTTTTCAGTCTGCTGAATTTCGTATCAACGATAAAACTGTTAGTCGTATCAGCGATTTTATGCCTCAAGTTGATGCGCTTGAAACTCGTATCTCTAAATCCCGCTCTTGGCTCCAGGGTGTTGGTAAGTCTGTCAATCTTTGGCAACCCAAATTTCGTGACAGGCAGACTGTCGTAGCCTCCGATGGCGAAAAGAAGGAAAATGAAATTTTAGGAATCGTAGGTCGTCTAGAACTTGGTTACGGGGCTGGTGTCACTGTCGCGCTAGCCGCTGATACAGGTGTTGTTACTTTCTCAGCTGCTAGTTCCCAGGGGCAACCTTTTCGTGTTGGTGATGAAATTGAAATTACTAGCCCTGCTGGTGTGACTCGCCGTAAAATTTCCGCTGTGGCTGGAGATGGTTTAACTATCACACTTAACGGCGATAAATCCAATGCTATCGTGGCAGCTGTTCTTGACTTCAAAAGAATTAGGAGTCTTTCACCTAATGATAGCCGTGCTGTTAGTGAATTTGAACTTATTTGGAGTCCTCCTCTTTCTATCTTCAAATTGGGACACGCTCTCCCTTCTATGAAAGCCGAACTTGTTCTTAATCCTCAGACTGCTAGTGTTTATCAGAAATATGCCATCCAGTCAGACCCGGAACAGGCTGATAAAGTCCCTAATCTTGGAACTCCGGCCGCACCGAATCCTAATAATGCTGATTATTTGTTCCAGGTTCAGGATATGTATTTTTACTGTAATACGGTCAATGGCCCTCGTGCTGATGATATTACTTATCTCCTTGATTTGGATACTATCTCGTGCCAAAGTGAGCAATTTTCTGCTGGTCAAACTTCATTTCAACAGAAAAACTTTGATGTCAGTCCTTCAACTTACGCTCTCACAGCGACTTATCAAGATAGTCGTGCTGGTACCGATACTCGTCGTTCTTCCACAATTTTCAGGAGCGCAACTGTGGCGGGTGTTGATGGTGAAGAATCTAAAATTAATCGTCTATTTATTAACTACGCAGGTCAAAATTTCCCAAGTCCTGATGCTGACCCATCTTTTGATGATACAAAGGATAATACAACTCAGCGATATGTCGCCTCTCAAATTTACAGTGGTGCTATCTACGATTCCGGTGGTGCTGAAAGTATTGAAGAATGGCGCGAACGTGGTTCATACTATTTGTTCGCGACTCCGAGGGACGGTACAGATGCTTCTACAAGGGTGAATGTTCATCAGTCGTTCGCAGCTGGTACTGATACTACTAATATGAGAGTTCTTTTGTTCGCTCATTCCAAACAAGTCGCACGTGTTCGTGTTCAGGACGGTCGTGTAGCACAAGTTGATTTGGAAGACGCGTAGAACAGGTAGATTAATAAATTTGAATTATTTTTTTATATCTCCCAATGAAATATAAAAATGCCAGACTACAAAAATGGGAAAATATACGCTATCAGGTCCAAGCAAACTCCTCAACAATATATAGGCTCAACTTGTCGGACATTGAGGCAAAGATTTTCGGCTCATAAATCTGCTTTCAAACTAAAACAAGTCAATGATAAAGTAAGGGTTGGTCAGGCTCATAATATTTTAAAATATGATGATTGTTATATTGAACTTATTGAAAACTTCCCGTGTGAAAGTAAAAAGGAATTGTTAGATAGAGAAGGATACTTTATTAGAAGAGTTCCGTGCGTTAATATTCAAATCCACGGGAGAACAATGGAAGAATATATAAAAGACAATGAAGAAAAACTTAAACGACAATCTAAGGAATATTATGAAAAAAATAAAGAAGAATTGATTATTAAAGGTCGTCAATACAAAAAAGACAATGTTGAAAAACTCAAAGAAAAACGTAAAGAATATGATGAAAAAAATAGAGAAAAAATAAGGGAAAGAAATAAACAGTGGTTTGACTCTAAAGGAGAAGAATACGCAGAACAGAGAAGAGAAAAGAAAAGAATAAGGGTAAAATGCCCACATTGTGGTAAAGAAATGTCTAAAGGAAGTTTAACAAGACACATCAAAAATCAACACTAATAAAATATTTTTTTATTATAATATTACCTATAATAAAAAATGACTAAACTAACATTAGCGGAACAAAGACGTTTAATGAGGGCACTGCCCAGACATCGCATAGAACTAGCGAGACAGCATTGTCGTGCGTGTGAAATGAAAGGAGAGGGTGTTATAGATATTCTCAAATCGGTTGGAAAAATACTCGGACCTGTTATCAAGGAAGTTGGTCCCACTGTTCTTAAGGAATTTGTACTACCATTTGTTAAACGCAAGGTAGAACAAAGAATAGCCCAAGGGCCTGGCGGTAAAGGATTAAAACTAGCCGGACAAGGGAGACGAAAGAAGAAATAATAAAATATATTTACTTTAGATAAAATGAAGAAACGCACGAAAAGACAATTGTCCCAAATTCTATACAACAAAAAATTAGCGGAAATTGAAAAACAAACAGGCGATAAATCAACTTATCTATCTCAGTTAAATAGTGTTGGGCGAGGTTTATTACGAACTAAATTTAGGGGAGTATTTCCCAGTGATAAAATACCAAAATTAAATGAAATAAAACCTTATTGTATTTTAAATGTAGATAGAAGCGGCGAACCTGGGTCTCACTGGGTGGCTTTAGCAAGAATGGATAATGGTGATACATTGTTTTACGATAGTTTTGGAAGAGATGGAAATAAACTTATTAAAAATTTAGAATATTCTGGAAACGGTAGGATTGTTAATACGGACGATGATGTAGAGCAGAAAATGAGCGAGACTAATTGTGGAGCACGTTGTCTCTCCTTTCTGTGTATTTGTGATGAATACGGGGCTGATGTAGCAAAATTAATTTAATACAATTTTAAATATAATGACTATATATAAAATAGAAAATGTCAAACAAATTTCTTAATCCTGGTGGTTCAATGAATCTATCAAATGGAACGGCGAATATATTCGCCTCAGAATTGGGTGCTATTTCATTAGACCCATCACAGCCCATTAAAACAAACTCAGTGAGGCAGTTGGTATCAACTAAATTAGACATTAGCGATGTCAATAATTTATCAAGTGAATTAAATACTAAAAATGAATTAAGTTTTATTGGGAATGATACGCATACTAATCCTACGGCAGGACAAGTTAAATTGTATGCTAAAACAGATGGAAATTTTTATAAAAAAGATAGTGCCGGAAATGAAAGTATTTTGGGAGGTACTTCGGAAAAACTTATACTTGTTGAAAAAACAACAGACATTGATTATTCGGAAGAAGTAAAATCATTTACTTATTCGGATAATACATTGAATACTCATAATTTTTATGATTACACAAGCATACCATTCAAACCCGAATTAAGACAAGCATTTGAACCAACTGATGCCGCTACAAATGTTACCAGTGAGGCTGAATTAGACAGTGCTATAGCGGCGCAGGCGAAGAATATAGTACTTACCGTCTCTTTTTCAATTACAACTCAAAAAATTATAGCACATTCTTGTAAAATATCACAAAGTGTCGGATTAACTTTTACTTCAAGTATTGATATGCCTTTTATGATACAAGTAGATAATGTAACTATTGATGGATTATCAATTATCAACAGCGGGACAAGTAGTATTGTAAATTGTTTATATTTTAACAGCACAACGGCGATTAATAATACGGTTAGAAATTGTATTTTTACTACTAATGAATTTGCTATTGCTTCTAACAATGCTCAAATACAAATACATAACTGTCAATTTAAATTTACTGGGACAGCTGATAGTCATAGATATATCAATTTAACAAAAACAACCGGTAAAACTTTGATATATTCTAATACATTTGAAAGTAATGGAGCATTTAGTACTGCCTGTCTTCTATTGAATGGATTTGGGATTAATTATAAAGATGGTTCTTTGATTGTTTATAATAATACTTCTTCAAGTGGGACAATTCAACGAATGGGTATTATGGAGGTGATTCCTGACGGTAATTTTACTTTATCTTTTATTGAGAACACAATACAAACATTTACAGACTTTTTTATTCTATATGTTGGTAGTAATCCTTTAGCGGGTTTCAAAGAAATTATATTACATAAAAACAATGTAACACTTGACCCTGCTTCAACTGGGTTTAAGGGATTAATTGGTATTGATAGTTCTACAACAGGTAACACCATTAGCACATCAACAATTATTAGGGCGAGTCAAAACACCCTCCCTACTACTTTTAGACCCGATTATGCTTTTATCCCAAAATCTTCAGCATCTAATCCCCTGATGATGTATAGACCCGATAAGTTTAATTTAACTATCCCTAATATTTTGATAAATCCTCCGTTAGTTAGTTATGAAGAGGGTACGAATGTTACAGAATTACAAAATAAAACACAAAATATTACAAGTGCTACAAGTGTCGCTCCATTTATTACTAATTTTCAAGGTAATATACGTGTTGATGGAAAAACATTAGTTGCGGATAATACAACTCTCCCAAGTAAAATAAATGGTATAGCGAGATATTCAACTACAACTGGAGGTGAAATAAAAGATAGTCCTACTTTAGTAGATGATACTGGGAATATGATATTTCCCGCTAGTGCTTATTGTAGTGTTAATGTTTTAAAATGTGCTTATATAGACCCTGAATTGGGATATACTGGTAATTTATTCGTAGGACAAGCAGGTGGGTTTCAAAATGTAAAACTATATGCGGTTAATACAATTACATTACAAACAAATGGAAGTAATCCTACATTAAAATTAAATACAGACGGAACAATACAATTAGACCGAGCAGGAGTTTATGATGGAACTACAGATGCTATATTAAAATTAAATACAAACGGAACATTAGAAAAATCAAATGCTACTGTATCTACTACTGGCGATTTTTCAACAACTGGTTATGTAAATGCTACTCAATTTAGAGAAGGTGGAAATATTGGAGCTATTTTTAGGAATCCTAGCGCAGATAATTATTTTATTGGTAATGGTGCTGGTAATTTTTATAATAGCGGAACAAGTAATCTTTTTATAGGAAGTGATGCCGGAAGAGACTGTAATAATTCAGTTCAAAATATTGGTATAGGTTTTGAAGCACTCAAATATAGTCAATCTACGAATAATAATCAAGCGATAGGTAATCAATCTCAATTAGGTGTTAGTGCTACAACTACAGGGAATTTTAATACATCTATGGGGACTACTAGTTTATATAGTATAACATCCGGTAGTAATAATGTTGCTATTGGTGGTAATGCTGGTTTTACTATTTCAACAGGTAATAATAATACTTGTATTGGTGGTAGTAGTGGGTCTAATGCTAATATGACTAATTCAACATCATTAGGTTTTAATGCTCTACCTAATGGTGGAACAAATAGAACTGCTATAGGTTATTTATCAAGTTGCGATGCGGATAATCAAATAAGTTTAGGTAATAATGGCACAACACAAATTATTAATACTGGTAATACTGTATGCGATTTAGGTAGTCTCACTCATCAATTTAAGGATATTTATTTTTCAGGTAATTTATATGATAATGGTGCTTTAGTATCCACACCAGTAAATGTAATATGTAAATATTATAGCAGTTCTACTACAGGTAACGGTGATATTATTTTACAAAATAAACTAATTGATACTCATAACGCATATAATACAGTAAATGGAAAATATACAGTCCCTGTAACTGGGAATTATTATGTATCTGGATTGTTTCAAAGCCCTAATGTAAATTATGGTGTCAATGGATGGTTAGAATTATATGTTAATTATAACAATACGGGACAACTTTCATATAACTTATTAAATGGTAATAGAGCTGAAACAGCGGGTGCTATATATAGATATGTTCAAGGTTCAAGTGTATTTCCATTAAATGCTGGTGATACAATAGCATTATATAAAAATGCTGCTGTAGCCGTAGCCCCAATAAATTGTATTCTTACTATTACAAAAATATAAAATCTTGAGTATAATAAAAAAAATGAACGATATCAAAATTGAAATTCCAACCCCTGATATCAATAGACCTCCACCACATATTCATACTAGTCCGTCACACGCTAGTGAAGATGTTTCTCGTCAAGAAATGAAATGGACTGATAACCAAGAAGCATTTATACGTAAATTACAGGCCGATTGTAAAAATAAATCAATACAATATGATACTGCTTCTCACACTACAAAGAAAAGATATAATCAATTTTCAATACCTACTATTATAATCCCTATTATAATGAGTGTAGTATCTCCACATTTGACTGATGAATATAAGGTAATTAATGCTATTAGTCTGGCTTTTGTGGGTGTTTTGAACGGAATCCAATCCTTTTACAATTACGGTAAAAAATCTAGTTTATTCAATGAATACTCAGGCAGATACAATGAATTGTTTAACAGTATTGATATTGAACTTAGTAAGCCAAAAAGACACCGTGTCCAACTAGATGTATATTTAGAAAGAATTTCACAAAAGAAGGGAGACTTGGATGCGACCAGTCCTTTTCTATAATATTTTTATACTGCTGTAGTATAAAAAATATAGTTATTGATAAAAATCCTCAAAAAATTGTAACCAAATGTAATTCATATAATCTAAATAATTATCTGGTATAGGTTGTTCGTCATATTCTGCTTCTTCTAAAAATTGTAATATAAATTGTTCTGCTACTTCTGCGTTTTTATACATTTCGTTTGATATAAACATTAAAATAGATTGATAAAATATATCTCTATATTTATCTATACCAGATAGATGATTAGGAGGATTTGTAAAATTGTATATTAAATTGCTAATTAATTCTAGATGTGGTTCTTTTGATATTTCTCTTTTCAAAACTTCATTTATTTCTTTACCTCTTTCGTCTGAGTAATCACCTATTATATTTATCAAATCGCTAGGCATATTTGTAGGTAATGCTTCTTTCATTTCTTTGTACTCGTACATAGGGACTTTTGTTTGAGTATATTCATCTATTATATTTACCACATTGTTAGGCATATCTGTAGGTAATGCTTCTTTCAATCCAGTGCCTGACATCTCATAAATTGCTCTGTAAGGTTTTGTAAATAGATTCATTCGTGTAATCATTTTTATATATAGTAAAGTTTTTTTATTGCCTTGTAATAAATAAACAAATGGGATTTACACGAGTCTTATATAATTTTCTTGGCTTAGATTATGTTGGTCGTTACGAACAGGCTATAATTGAACGCCAAACGCACTTGAAACACTTAATGTGTCGTCAGATTAGAGATAGTTATGTATCTCGTAAATTAAATAAAACCCCAGTAATGGGTGCTTATATCTATACCCAGTTGAAAAGGGTTAAGAAAAAAAAACAACCTTTCACAACTTCCAGTATTATTAATAAATTCAAAACTGAACTTCCCTAGTAAATGAATTTTCTGGTCTAATTGACACATTTCCGTCCTTGAATAAAAAATTTGGATTTCTCTTATTATTTTCAACATCAGTAGGGTTTAAAATAAATTCAACTTTATCACCTTTGGATAATTTCTCATATAAGTCTTCGTATCCATTTGGATATTTTTTACGTTCGTGTTCTAAACCTGCTCTAGATACACCTTTCATTCTTGTATGATATCCAGTTATAGTATTTCCATCTTTATCTTTACCTTCCAATTTGTCAAAATAACTCTTTTTACCCAAAGCGATAAATTTCGTAGAATAAACTTCGCCTACTGAACCTTTGAGGTCAAAATCTATGTGAAACTGACCTAACTGTTTTCCTGTTAATTCTCGGTTATATCTATTTCTATATTCACTCTCTATTTTTGATACTCCTTCATAGGGTAAATGAATACTATCAGTATCTGTGTAATATATAGGTATTTTCAAGTCGTTTGCTACATTAAAAACCTCGTTCATAATTCTTTTTGACATTGAGAGTATCATACACGCGATATGATTACGATTAAAACTGTTATCTGGAGCATAAATAGTGTATTCCTTTTGTTCGTTGTTAATTACCTCAATACTCTTAATTGTATTGTAGTTATTGTATGTGTATTTATCGTTTCTTTTCTTTGTTATTTCGGGGTCTTCTAACACATACTTTTTCTCTTTCTGACATTTGACAAAACGAGTATTGTTTCTAATACTATTTTTCTCGTGATGCGGTTTTGTTCCTGTTTTACCGTAAGCACTGTTTAATATTAATTTCAACACTTCACTCAGGCTTGTATTTTTATCCTTCTTCGCTTTCAAACGTTCGTTAAATAATCTCTTTACTACTTCACCCATCTTTGGATTAACTCCATTATCCCAGTAAATACCACTTAAAACATTAAACTCTATATTACAGAATTCAATATAATCTTCAAGTGTTATACTGTCTAATGTTACAAACTTTGGGAGGTCGCTAACATTATTCGTATATTGAAGAATATCATTGTCATCCACATATGAAATTATAGGCATATCTTGTTTTTTATTTATTTTCGTTATCTCTACTGTAATAATACTGTAAATTTTGGTATTCCACTCGTCAGGTTTTTCTAATACTTTAGCCTCACCGATTGGAATTCCTCCAATTCCTAACACAGGGTCACATAACCTAGCCATAGCACTTGGGTATAGACTAACCCCGTCATAGTCTGCTATCTTTTCTTCAACAACTTTTTTCAAGAATTTTTGATTTACATTGACTCTTCCACCTCTAACAGCCTGTTGAACGTATTTACGAATATTTCTGCTGTTTTCAAATACTCCGTCATATACACCCTCTAATCCTAGATATTTATCACTGAATGATGAGATTGTAAGACGGTTGAAAATAGATAATTGTTGATTTGTTATATCTAAAATTATCTCATTGAATTTTATCAATCCGTGTTTTAGAACTTCACAATCCAATTTTAAATACTCTTTATAGTAATTCCACGGGTGAAAGTTATTAGTTGGTTTAATATTTTGGTCAAATATTTTCCTATCATCTAATGAAAGGTACTCTTTGTATTTTTCAGAGTTAATTGTAGTGTTATAGTTATCAGGTGTGTAGTAGTCATATGCTATAGCTTCTGCTTTTCTTAGATTTGGAGGTAGATTAAATGTATTAGGCATATTTTTCAATGCTTGATTATATAATTTGTAACTATCTCTAAACTCTATATTTTTACCATAATGGGATACAGTAAAACTATACAAATTGTTGTCTTTCTCACATTTATTTTTAAGTTTTATGTAGTCTCTAAATATGTTGTAATCGTATCTTACATTGTGAAAATATACAACACAATCCCCTTCTCGTGAAATATCACTTAGAAAATAATTTACTGTCTTTTGTGGTGTCATTCCACCTTCACACACAGACAATATTTTAGTTTTACTATTTTCATTGATACTCACATACCCAATCATAGCCAGTTTATGATTTCCTTGTGTAAATGCTTCTGTATCAGCGAACCAAATATTAACTTTGTCGTCGGTTATATTTGGCTTTTTATACGGACACTGTTCTTCAGCGATATTATCAAGATACACATCGTTTGTCTTAAGACGTGTAGCCTCTTGAAACATAGACATATCTCCTTTGATGAAATGTCCTTCATCGTTTAGTAATTTTATTAATTCTAACGATGTCAATTTCGCTATTTCACTATCTCTACGATATGAACCGTGGTCTTTCCTATGAATATCGTGAAAGTCTGTTAGGTCTTTTACTTCGTTATAATTTCTAATAGAATATCTTGAATACTTTGTTTTCTCATTGATAATATAGTGTTGGTTAATTATTCCTAATTCAATAGTATCCCCATAGTCAAATACTTTCTTTGAGGGATATACCCTGCTTGTTTGTCTTTTCCTGCTTTGACATCTATCATAAAAACTTAAACTTATGTTTTTCTTAATTCTTGATGCTATGTCATACAAATCAGTTGTTTTAATACTACGGAATGGGTATGCTTCTTTTATTCCGTTAATATGACAATTATCTACTCCTGAACAAATCAAAGCGTGTATAAGACAATCCTCCCTATTATCACCTACATCGTATGCTTGTTCTTGATTATATATTTGATATTTTGACAAATCAATATCAGTGCTGTTTATTTTAGGGTAGAATGCCCCATTACCATTTTCCTGTGGGTTTTCAGGAACTGGTAATGGGGATACTCTAAATTCTAAAATAGATGATATGTTGATTGTTTCTTGTAAGCCTGAGCCGAACATCTCCTCAGTTTCTGTTGGGAATCTACCAGTAGTTAGGAAAGTTCTCATCATTATATTGTCTTGGAAGGTGTTAGAAAAAACTTGTTGGAATGTCCTTTCTAAACCACCAAGGTCTAAAACTATTGTAGAGATATATCTCCCACTTTGTAATCTTTCGTAAAATTTTCTCGCTTCAGCATTGTTTAATCTTCTTCTTCCGTTTAGTATATCGTTAATTAGTTTCTGTGGCTCTATCCATTCAACAGTTTTTTCTTTAGTCTTGACTCTCCTTCTCAAGTTCCTAACTTCCCTAACCCAATCATCACGACTAGCATTGTCTTGGGTTTTTAATGTCATTTTGTATTCATCAGCGATGGATTTGGCTTTTTCCCTATTTTTATTTCTAAAAAGAATTTGTCGTGTTAGTTCTTTTTTCCTAGACTTGAATTGTTTGTAGGATAACCTTCTGTCTTCGGCTTCGGTTTCCAAACTTAATTGGCGGGAGAGTGTTTGAATTTCGTCAAACCACTTTTTCCTATTTTGAGTTTTTGTCATCGCTCTATTTATCATTGACAAGATATTAATTATAATATTTGATTTTTAATCTTTAAGTCGTATTTCAATTTTATTTTACTCTTTAAGTCTTTTTGGAAAATTTGGAAAATTTGGAAAATCTGGAAATTTTTTGGATTTTTGGAAATTTACAAAATTTTTGGAAAATCCGGAAAATCTGGAAATTTGGAATTTTTGGAAATTTACAAAATTTTTAAAATCCGGAAAAAAAATTGATTTCTCTAAAATGGCAGTTTTGTATATCATC
>Ga0208644_1001658_pt1 | contig 18436 bp, 10 predicted proteins | sample VirMetDEL_Nov_18_FD_184517 | JGI IMG/M metagenome (GOLD analysis project Ga0208644, IMG submission 184517) | Aqueous microbial communities from the Delaware River and Bay under freshwater to marine salinity gradient to study organic matter... | ecosystem: Environmental > Aquatic > Marine >... | reverse complement strand
GGGAAAGCAAAGTCAATAGACGGCACCCAAGTTATTTCAGGTAATTCTACTTTAGTAACTACAAAAAATCCTTTTGGTTCTCCAGCAGATACTCAAACATTTGGATTTTCTTCTGATATATTTTCAAATTACTACGTAATATCAGATTATAGAGCTGTAAACGGGTCTCAAACAGAAGCTGGAAAAATATATATTTATGAAACCTCTACAGGGACTCTGCTGCAAGAAATTTTTAGTCCAAATGTAGCAAATGGTTCAAGATTTGGTCAATCTGTAACTACAAATGGGATAAATGTTGCGGCAAGCAGCAATGTAAATGAAGAAGTATACATATTTAGTGCTACTACTGGACAGCTTTTAAATACAATTACAAATCCAATTGTTGGAGATACTGGAAACTCTTTCGGTACTTCCATACAGATGAGAGGAAATTATATAATTGTAGGCTCTCCAAACTCAGCAGAACCTGGTTATATAGAATCTGGAGCGGTTCACATATTTAATGCAACTACTGGGGGTTTAGTTCATACTTTAACAAATCCGAACCCTCAAGATCAAGCTACCTTTGGTTTTTCTGTTGCTCTTACTCCCTCAACTGAATACGCAATAGTAGGGGATTTTGAAACAAGAAACAGTGCTGGATATGTTTATATTTTTGATGTTGCTACTGGTTCTCTTGTTCATACACTTAGTAATGACTTAAATGATTTAGAGCTTGGTTATAAAGTTACTGCTTCTGATTTATATGTTGCAACTTGGAATAGAGGTCCGAACGATCTTTCAGGAGCTGTAGATATATTTGAAATTTCTTCTGGTCAATTACTAAGAAGAATAGATAATCCAAATACTTTATATTCTCCTTCAGGAACCGACGACCAATTTGGGCGAAGAACACTTTCAATTTTTGAAAACTATATTCTTGTAGGAGCAGATTTTGAAGACCCTGGTAATGCTACAAACTCGGGAGCAGCTTATTTATTAGATATACCTTCAGGAACTGTATTAGACTCTATAACAACTCCTTCAGGTGGAACTTCTGGAGCTTTTGGATACTCTGGTGGTATTTATTCAGATTTTATACTTATAGGACAACCTTTTAGTCCTTTAAATGATGGTAGAGCTTTTGTATTTGATTATTCATCTATAACAGTTACAACAAAAGCTACGGACTGGATAGGTATAGCAGACACTAATTATGCAGATGGTGATTTAGCAAAAATTATTACAACCTCTGGTGTAAGTGATAGTTTTACAAACTTAATTATTGCTAACAAATACTTTATTACATTAGACGGTCAATTATTCGGAAATACTACTCAATACGGTCAAGTTGGTGTAGCAATCTCAAGTGATAGTATTTTATTAACGGCTTCTAGCTCTACTAGCTCTTCTACAGGAAGCGGTGGAGGTCCTGGTGGAAATGTAAATTCAATCAATGATTTACAGGATGTAGACACTGCCACAACTACTCCTTCCAATGGCGATACTTTAGTTTGGGATGCTATTAACGGGGTTTGGGAACCTTCTACTCCTGTTGTAACTTTAGAAGGATTGCAAGATGTAGTTGTTGGAAGTCCACTAAGTATAAAAGATTTAATATACTATGATGGTAATGATTGGGTAAATGGTAGTATAAATTTAAATGATTTAGGAAATGTAAACACTAGTCTTTTACAAAACGGACAAGTTCTTAAATACGATACAAATACAAATAACTGGATAAATGGTTCGGTATTATTATCTTTAAATAATTTGACCGATGTTGGAACAAACGGAGTTACAGACGGACAAGCCCTTGTTTATGATGGAAATAGTGGAAACTGGCTTCCGGGCACTGTAGCAACCCCTGTAAATAATTTAGATGATTTAGGAGATGTAACTGTAGCAGGTGCTACGAACGGCCAGGTTTTAGAATATAATGCTACAGCCAGCCCTCCTCAGTGGGAGGCCACAACACTTAATTTTTCTACCGTAGTAAATATAAATGATTTAGGAGATGTTGACACAGCCGGTGTTGCCAACAATAAAGCTTTAGTATATATTGCAGCTAATTCTAGATGGGAACCTGTTACAGTAGGTTTTTCAAATGTAAGTTTGATAAATGATCTGACAGATGTAGATACAAGCGGTGTTACCTTCGGACAGGCACTTTTATATGATAATGTTCAAGCAAAGTGGTTTCCAGGAAATGTAGGTAGTTCAAATGTATCTGTAATCAGTGATCTTACTGATGTAGATACAAGTGGAGTAACTAACGGACAAGGACTTGCGTATAATAATACAAACTCTGCTTGGGAGCCAATTGATTTAACAACAGTATCAAATATAACCGACCTTTCAGATGTTTCTGTAGCAGGAGCAACTGATGGTCAAGTTTTAACTTACAACTCGACAGCAGGTGAATGGCAAGCTTTAGACCCCGCTGCTCCAGTTCAGGTATATGCGAATTACGCATCATTTCCAGCTTCTGGGAATCTTGGTGACTTGGCTTTTGCAAATGATATTGATCATTTGTATGTTTGGGAAGGTACTATCTGGCGAGATATTACAAGAGCAAATGTTTTTTATATAGTTCGCGGAGGTACGTTTACCGGCCCGCTAACAGGTAGTCAAGTATTTGAACCACAACAAACAATAACTTTAACAGAGCTATACGCGCAAGTAGATACTCCTTCTGGAGCCTCTTTAATTTTTGCCGTAATGAAAAATGGCGTAGAATTACAGCAGTTTGTAATTCCGACTCCTCTTACAACAGTGACAGGAGCTTTCACCGCCAATTCGATAACAACCGCAGACGATATTACTGTGGATATTATCTCAGGCTCAGGAACTAACTTAGTAGTTAAGATTTCATATGAAACATAAGGAGAATTTATGGAATTTACAGTAAAAAAACGTGTTCCTACGCTAGACGCGGAGGGAGCTCCCGTATTAGATGAAAACGGAATTGCCGAATCATCTGTACAGGACGTAGCTTATTGGGCTACTTTTACAGATAAAAATGAACTTTGGGTTTGGCCTTCTGAGGAGGTTGCCGCTACGGGAGAGGGAGCTCTTCTTTATCAGCCTTGGCACCCACAACCAAACAAAAGAAATTGGATAGATATTGGGGACGCAGTATCCTGGTATTCTTCAAAGTTTGAGGAGCAATAATAATGGCTAAAATTTATAATTATAAAGGGGTAAATGATCAGTTCGCTGTGTTAGAAGATCCACGAATAGCGAGCGATGATTTTTATTTATTTGGGATGAAGCATGATAAAACAACATTAAGTCCTATCTACAATGCCATGATATCTACCAACGGAGATGGCAATAGTAATATTGGTGTTGACAATAATTTAATTTCAGTAGGTACTAGCTTCAACACTGATTGGGGCAGTTTTCAATTGTGTTTAGGAAAAAATTATACCGGGCATTGGTATGCTAATCCTACTGGTGTTGGCAGATCTAGCAACTACTATCCTGATATGGTAGAACATAAAAACATGGACCCTACTAGAAGGCCTCAAAGAGGCATGGTAGCAGTAAATAATGGTAGCGAAGAAAGAGTTTTTAGAATTTATTCTTCAAGTTATTCTTCAGGTTCGGTTCTTGCAAGGTCTTTTACCTCTATAGGTGCGGGCGACTCACTTTCAGATCAAATAACAACCGAACAGCAGACTGGGGCCATCGCTAACTCATTTGGGAGTAAAGATCTTGCCTGGTATGTTTATAAAAATAATAAATTATTTGGAATGTCAAAGGATAGTACCACTGGGTATCACTTTGCAGATAAAGCTGTTGTTGCGACTTTCACTTGGCCAGCAATTTCTAGTATAGATGGCTCAGCATTTGGAGGTTCTTATCAAACTGCTCAGTTCTTAGGAACTAGTGATATTGATGGGGATCCCCTCGTTGTTGAGTCTAGTCAATATGGCTCCACAGTTGATGTAGATGTTTTTAAATATGGTCTCGGAACCTCCAATACCTGGACTACAATTTATAATGGTTCAAATGTTGAGCCGGCCGGCTCTCCTTTAGGAACAAATGCCGGAGGTCTCCCTTGGGGGATAGGTGCTTCTTATGGAGCTGTCTTTTTAAGTAGTACTCATTTTGAAGATCCAAGGGATTTGACGGGTAATACAAGGTGTTGGTTTTATCCTTATTGGGATTCAAACGGGGACTTTCACCCTTTAGTATACACTTGGGATAAACCTACCGATACTTTTGCGAGAGAGGATGATATTACAATCATAGGTGATAAAAGTAGTGTTCATGCTAATTGGACTTCCTTTATGCAGAGTGACAGTACTTATTGGATTATACAAACCTCTTCTCAATATTATCCTTGTAACTTTTTCAAAGCAGAAACTTGGGTAGAGCAAGGAACTCGCTATGTTATGGCTTGTATTGTTGATCCACAAGGAGAATCTCATGACCAAGAAAACCTTAGAACTTGGACCGTATATGATATGTCAAGTTCTCCAGAAAATCCAAAAGAACTTACTTACCACTCTAAAATCATTTTTCCGAAACCTGTATATAATTATGTTTGGTTAAATGACGCCCACACCCTTATGGGAGTATTTTCACAAGCCGCTTTTTATATTTATGCGTTTAACCCAGCTACTGGGTGGAATCAAGCAAATGTTATTTCTCAAAATGTTGGAAGTATTGGGAGAGATAGAAATGATAGGATATGGTATACTGTCTCGGAAACTAACATGGCTAGTACAGACTATCCTAACATTAATTTACTTACTCCCACCCTTCCAATTAGTATTACCATAACCCCAGAATTAGAAAGCTATACTTATTCCGGGTCTACTATTAATACTTATGTAAATGTAAGTGCATATAATGCAAGTGGGGCTAGAATTGCTACTGATGTTCGTCTGCTAATTGAGGGAAGCGGAATGGAATTTGTAGGAGGAGCAACTGTATCTACAGTTACAACTTCTGCTGTTGGAGAACTACAAGTAAATATTGATATTACTAGTGCAGGTTACGCTAATATCACGGCAAGTGTGGATGTATAAAAATGGTTGATTTAAGTGTGGCATCAGTTAGAGTTACTGAGGAAATTATAACATATCCTCCAATATTAACTACTGACCAGTATCCGGAGAGTACTCCAACTACTAGCCGCACTTTAACCTTTCTTATAAATGAATCTCCTAAAACGAGAGATCTTTACACAAACCAACTAGCTTTTATAACTATGGGGGCGGATCGAGACTCTGCCGGATTCCTAGAAAGAACTCCGGCAGAGGTAGATTCTACTTTGAGTTTTATAATAAAAGATAATACCGCAACAATTGATCCAATAACTATAAATTTTGGAAGAAGAATTTTTCCGAATATAATTGTAGGTACAGTTCTTGCAGATAGAACTTCTAGAGATCCTTTGCCTACCGCTTTAGAAACAGCTATATTAATCAAAGACGGACAAAATGTAGCTACTTATAAGGACGCTGTAACAGAAACTATTGAGATAGTAACTACAAGCAATACAGATTCTGTGCTAAATACTGGAGGAATATCTACAACAGTATTTCCTGAAAGCACTACATTTATACCTATCTCAGAAGACTATAATTATGTAATCAGCACTGTACCCGCTTGGTCACAACCACCTGTATGGAGTTTTACAGAAGAACCAGTTTCAATCATTACTCAAACAAAATATGAAAATTTAGTAACAGAGTCTGTAGCAGGTACTGTTACTATATTTACACAAGAAGCTAATCCTACCCGAACTACCTATACTAACTCATTTCCTGAAAGCACTACATTTATACCTATCTCAGAAGACTATAATTATGTAATCAGCACTGTACCCGCTTGGTCACAACCACCTGTATGGAGTTTTACAGAAGAACCAGTTTCAATCATTACTCAAGGAAATTATTTTTCTTCAACAGAAACCTTGAGTCTTCTTCCAGGAACCCTTGAATTAACTTTAGGATTTACTGGCGAGATAGTAACTGGAAGTACTTCGGTAACTTCTGGTTTTTCGAGTATGTTCTTGCTCAATGATTCAGGTTCTAGAGTTCTAGACAATTCAGAAAGCTCGCCAGGAGAATATTCTTGGAGCATAGACTCAACCACTACTGCGTCAAACGGCGATGGATTTCTTCTTTCAGCTAATGACTTAAACGCTGCAAGATTTTTTCGTGTTCAGTTTGATGTTCGTGAAATATCGAGAGATACTGTTCCAACGATTTTTTCATTGATTATTAATCCAAATACTTCAGGTCCCTTAGCTTCTGGGTCTTCTTGGTCCGCTGATGGAAGAGCTTTTCTAAACTATAACTATAGTGGAACTGCTTCTGGATTAAGTACTGGGTCTGTAAGTAACGTTGACGATTCTCTTACTGTTACAGATACAGACAATACTACATTTTTTAATACAGGGTCTCCGAGCAATCCTATAAATAAAGTAATGTATGTGCACGATAGAAACCTATCAACTCATTCTTTTTATATAAATGATACTTTATATAGAACAGAAAATTCAGGAATTACTTCCTTTGGAGCAAATGGAGTAGAAGTAGTACTTGGAAGAGCTTGGGAAACAGATGCTGGTACAAACGGTATAGAAGCATATATTGATAATCTAGAAATTACTGTTACAAATAGTTTTGGTGGAGGAGACCCCAACTTTGACGATGTTACTCTTCTTCTTAAAACAAACGGGTCAATAACTGATGAATCAAACTTTAATCAAACTTTCACTTTAAATGGTAATGTCAGTCAGTCTTCATCACAGTCAAAGTACGCAGCAAAATCTATAGCGTTTGATGGCACGGGAGATTATATAACTGTTACTGATAAAGTTTTAGCTCCTAATGATGCTTCATTTTCAGGTGTTTTAGCTTTAGTAAATGCTACAGAGGCAGGGACAGCTTATCAAGATTTTGGTCCTGATGTTAGACCTTTAGCTACAGAAAGAGGTACTATCACTTTTACAAATGTTGGTACAAAATATCATGACTACTCTCTAAGCCTTTCTTCAAATTCTTATATTACAGGCGACTTCGGAGTACCCTTCCCAGATAGAAGTTTTGATACTGATGATTTTACTATAGAAGGCTGGGTAAAACCGGATGATATTACCACAACTCAAGTATTAGTATCTACTCAAAATTCTACAAGCTCTACTACTGGTATCTCCGTGCAAATAAATGGAAGTACTATAGGCTATCGAGTAGGCTCTTCAAGTGTTGTAAATTCTATTCCTTCTGGAGGCCAGCTTTTAAATGTCGGGCAGTGGAATCATTTTGCTTTAATTCGAACCCAAAATTCAATTAAGACTTGGGTAAATGGAAATATGTCTACAAATGGTACTACCGGGAACACCACAAATTATACCGATAATACTTTTTCAATTGGCGACAATAATAGTACTGTTAGTATACCTTTTCAAGGAGGAGAATTTGAAGATATAAGGGTTACAAAAGGAATTGCAAGATACGGTATTGATGGAAATAACAATCAGTTAGACAATGCTTTTACTCCACCTACAGAAAAGTTCCCTACAGCAACAGGAGATTTCACTTTAGAAGCTTGGGTATATTTTAATAATTTAAGCGGAACTGCTAATGAAAGTTTATTTGAGTTAGGAAAATTATGGTTTTATTGGGATTTTGATTCAAAAATGTTTGCAATTAATGGGGAACAATCAAATGCTAAAAATTTGAGTTCTCAAAAGAACGCGCCTTTATTTTTTGAAAAAACTCCTACTCTTTCAATTAATACCTGGTATCATGTTGCTTTTGTAAGGCAAGGAAGAGCAATTGAATGTTTCGTTGACGGAGTAAGTGCGGGGGTAGATTATACGGATGCCGTAGAATCTCTTTACGGAAATCTAGAAATAGGTAGAAAGAATCCGAATACACCTGTCTATGATAATTTTAATGGATATATGGAAGATGTGCGTTTTTCTACGATTGCCCGATATCCTATAATTTCTGCTGATTGGAGTAGTTTAAATGTAAACGGCATTACAAATCCGGGCGATGCAAGTTCACCGCCGATTAATAGTGGATCCGAGTTCTTTGGTAGCTGTTTAGCCTCTAATAAAAAATATTTTGCGGCAAGTTTACCTGGAGAGGATACATACGGAACTAATGATAATGTGGGAAGAGTAGATGTTTTTGATGCTGCTACTCAAACTAGATTATATTCTATTTTTAATCCAGTAGCTAGTACAGACCCTAATTTTGCATCAAACTCTTTTGGGGGTTCAAATTATTACCAAGCTTCTAAAATGTTAGCTATGGGCCAAAGTAGATTTTTAGCAATCACTGACGCCTATTATGGTTCCGGTACCGGAATAGTTTATATATACGATCAAACCAATGGAAATTTATTACAGACTCTTAATGCCCCGGATTCTTCTTCAGGATTTGGTAGTTCTGTAGCTATATATGAAGATGATGTGGTAGGAGATACTTTAGTTGTTGGGGCTTGGCTATATAACTCAAAAGGAAGAGTGTATGTCTATAAAAATAACAGCGCAAGCGGTGCAGCATTTTCTAAACTTACTCCTGATTTGGATCCGGTAACTTCAGCTCAAAACGGACTTCGTTTTGGACAGGATGTAGCCGTAAATTCAGAGGTAATTGTAGTTGGGGAACCAGAGAGAAGTATTACTAATAATTTTGATGGGAGAGTTACAATTTATGACACAGCTACTAGATCCGTAAAGCATACGATAAATGGACCAAACGGTTCAAGACTTGGTAGATCTGTGGGAGTAAATAGAAAATACGCAATAATTGGTGCACCTGAATATAACTGGTCGATTTCTCAAGATGGAAGGGTATATCTAGTAAATTTAGTTACCGGAAATATAGACTACACATATACAGGACAGACTTCAGAAGCTCTTGGTTTTGGTGTCGCTGTTGGCGATACTCATGCCGTTATGGGGGCTCCAGGAACTAATGGAGGCGGAACAAATGGAAAATTTTATTTAATTGACTTAGATACTGGTATACAAAGTTCCGCATTCGTAGACCCCGATACTGGAAGCAATAATGCATTTGGACGAAATATGTCTATTTGTGAGACTTATTTAGTTGCAGGTGCTCAAAGATACAGTGACCCATCAAAAGGAGTTTCTGGTAAAGTACATTATTATGAACCGACCACACCCCCCGGAGGCTTTAGTTTTACCGCTCCTACAAGTCCATTTTTAACTCAAGCTTCTACAGGGACAGGGACAGAAGTTTTTCTTGATAATTTTAATGGAACAGACGCTGATACTACTACCCGCACAGATCTAATAGGAAATCTTGATTTAGCTTTCTTTAGCGGTGCTGAATTAGATACTTCAAATTCAAAATGGGGAACAGCTTCTGCATATTTTCCTGGAGCTTCCGCAAATAAATTAAAATCTGAAGGAACAAGTAATCCTTCCGTCACAGGATGGGGAGCAGGAGATTTTACTATAGAAGGCTGGGTTTTTATGCCGACCTCTGTGCTTTCTGATAATACGTATAGACATATATTTGCTTGGACTGACTCCAGCAATGCAAATGTTGGGCTCAGTATTTTAAAGTGGCGTTCTGGAATTTCAAATTCTGTTATAATCTATTATGGTACTGCAAGAGCAGGCGATTGGGGAGCAAACCCAGGACTCGCAGGAGGAACTCTGCCAGACAATCAATGGTTCCATTTATGTTTGATGAGATCAGCAGGAACTATGTATTATTTTTATGATGGAAGTCTAATTAGTACAAAAGCAGATTCTACAGATTACTCAAGTTATAATATGGTTTTAACTCTTGGTAATGATGATGATGGGTTGAATAATAGACCTTGGAGTGGTTGGATTGATGATTTTCGAATTTCAGATTCGGCCGTATATTCTACTAGCGGCTTTACTGCTCCTACGTCTGAATTTGGTATTAATATCGGTAGTCCACCTCTTGATGCTGTGACAGGAATTAGTACAGGAGGAACTAAATTAGAAAGAACCTGGGATAATGGAGAACTTCAAAACGCTAAATTTTTACCTACAGATATTCAAGAAGAAGCTTGGGAATCTCTTTCCTATCTCCCAAATCCCGCCCCCTCTACAGAGCAAGCCTATTTTGGAAATACTGTGTCTGCTTCCGGGAATTATCTTCTAATTACAGAAAGATGGTATGGAGGTGTAGCTAGTAGTGGTAGAATTGGTAGGGCTCATTTATACAATATTACAAATGGTCAAACTGTACAAACAATATCAAATCCCCACGGCACTCCTGTATCAGATGAATTTGGAAATGATGGAGATATTGATGGGAATTATTTAGTTGTTGCAGCTTACCAGACTGAATCTGCAAATGCTATTTATGGTGCAGGACGGGTTTATATCTACTCAACCTCTCTCGGAGATTGGTCTGATATAAGCTTAGATTACACACTTACAAACCCACAAGAAAACTTACAAAGTAATGTTGCGGACCAGTTTGGGTATACAATTTCCTTAAAAGGAAATTACTTAGCAGTAGCAGAACCAAACGAAGAATTTGCAGCCCCGAACCCTGAACAAGTGGGTAGAGTCTTTATATATGATGTTACAACAGGACAACAGAAAAAAGCTATATTTCCTCCTACAGAAATAGCAAATATGAATTTTGGAGAGGGATTAGCTTTAGGAACTAATTACTTAGCGATATACTCTAAAGAAACGGTATCTTCAGTTAGCCAGCCCGGAACAGTAAGAGTATATAGTACAAGTATAGGGGATTGGACAGACGCAACTTTAGCTTACACATTAAATGAGAATCCGTTAGTTGCTGGAGCATCTTTTGGAAGATTCATGGATGTATCGGGAAATTTCTTAGCTATTCGGTCAGGAGATAAAAACTATGTGTATATTTATAATATTACAAATGGAAGCTTAATATCTACTATTTACGATCCAGATGGAGCAAACGGACCTCGACCTAGCTTTATAGATGATACTTCCATATTATTGACCGGAAATAATACTGTTCATTTATTTAGATCTTCCAACAACTGGGTATCTTCAACCTTAGCCAGCACTTTTCCTAGTACAAGTTCTCCTGTAGAATATAACTGGGGTGTAGGATTTGGAGGCAATGGTAAAGGTACAGCAGGTTCCGGAGATTATATAGCTATTAGTAATAGTTATGAGGATGTGTCTAGTATACTTAATACTGGAGCAGTTTATACTTATTTTTGGGATTCTAGTTCTTATCAAGCTGTTACTTCAAATCCATATACTTTTACTACTTCTATAACTCAATCTTATGACGGAACCCCAGCAACTTCAAGAGACGTATACACAACCAATATTACCACTAAAGAAATTATTTCTGTATTTGATTACTCTTTTGATTATGGTAGTATTTCACCGCCTGTAGGTAACTTCTTTGGTCCAGTAGGTACAACTTTAAATTATCTTGATTTTCAGGAAAAGTTTTTTATAAAAAATGCTCCTATATACTTATCAGGATTAACAGATTCAAAAGCAGAATTATTTTTACCTCTTGCGGATGGAGTAAATGCTGCGCCAGCACTAACTCAATCTTTTAATACTGTTTCAATTTCTTCTGTATTTGATTACTCTTTTGATTATGGTAGTATTTCACCGCCTGTAGGTAACTTCTTTGGTCCAGTAGGTACAACTTTAAATTATCTTGAGTTTCAGGAAAAGTTTTTCGTATATAATGATACTCCCGGCAGTTATCCTACAGCGCCAGGTGCTAATACACAAACATTTACAACCACTACAATTTCTACAGGAAGGGATATGTCTGTATATGTTTATGAGTTTGATCCAGTAACTACAGAAACAATTTTTATAGATACTCCTCCTTCAAATTTTTCAACTACTATAAATTTTGGAAGAAGCATTTATCCAAATATAGTTGTTAATAATGATTTACTTTCTAACTCTAGTAGAATATCTAACCCCGAAGTTGTTTCTTTCATAACTTTAGATTCAGGAGCTGCTAGAGAACTGGAAACCGAAATATTTGCTATAGAAAATATAGTTACAGCTAGAGAAATACTAGATTACACACTTAGAACTACTCTTACGGCAGAAGCTTATATTACTGCTACACAAATTGAGTTGCTTTCTTATGTTCAAAATAAAGACGGTGATGCTTACTTAGTTTCTTCGGAGGAGTTACCCCCCGAAGGAGGTATAGCCTTCTTTGGAGATTTTGAAGTAGTAATATCTTTCTAAAAAATAGTTCTTGACAGCTTATGGTCTTTTTGTTATAATATGTTTTTTAATTTTGGAACTAATTATGGAAGAAGAACAAAAAATCAATATTGATGGTACTGAGTACGGCACCGATAATTTTACGGAGCAACAGAAATATTTTCATGCGCAGATCAATGCTCTCTCAGAGAAACAACATATGCTTCGATTTGACTTGGATCAGCTAGAAGCGGGGAAGATTTTCTTTATAGAAAAACTAAAGGAGTCTTTTGCAAATGTCCCACCCGACAGTAACGATTCAGAAGCCGAATAATACAATTACTATAGTTGTAAAACCGGACGAAAAAGTTTTACAGAGAAAACTTATAAAAAAGGAGCCGTGAAGCTCCTTTTTTATTACTTGAATATATCCTGCCAATTACCTGTTGTACTTGCTCTAGCATATTCTGTAGCACGATTCTCAAAGAAATTCGTGTGTTCCACAGCATTAATCATATAATCAAGCCAGGGAAGAGGATTACTCTCACTGTTAAAGATCTTTTTCATGCCTAACTGAAGTAATCGTCGATCAGCAATATAACGAATATATGCTTTGACCTCTTCCGCCGTTAGATCTTTCACTTCACAATTATTGAACGCAATGTCAATAAAAGCATCTTCTAACTCTACGACTCTTTCAGCCGCACAGTAAATCTCATACTTCAATTCATCGTTCCAAATCTCAGGATTCTCACGAACATAAGTCTTGAAGATTTTTGTCATTCCTTCAACGTGTAGCGTCTCATCCCGAATACTCCAAGTTACAATCTGACCCATATTTTTCATCAGATTATGGCGAGGAAAATTCAACAAAATCGCAAAACTACTAAAAAGCTGAACGCCTTCCGTAAATCCGCTATAGACAGCTACAGTTTTTGCAATGTCTTTTTTAGAATTCATACTAAAATTCGACAGATATTCATGTTTATCTGCCATCTCTTGAACATCCATAAACATTTGATATTCGTCTTCTGGAAATCCAAGAGTTTCAAGAAGCGTAGAATACGCCTCTTGATGAACCGCTTCCATCGCAGCAAAAGCTGACAACATCATACGCACTTCAGGCGCTTTGAAAGTTGGCAGATAGTGCTTTGCGTATCCACAACAGACATCGACGTCTGACTGTGTAAAGAAACGGAAGATGTGACCGAGCAGCCGCTTACTGTCATTATCGAGATTCCGATAATCTTTAAGGTCGTCTGCCATCGGCACTTCATCTGGAAGCCAGTGCATATGCTGCTGGCTTTTATAGTGTTCAAAAGCCCAGTTATATTGAAAGGGCTTATAATAATTTCGTTCTTCTGTAAGCATTGTTTATCCTTCACACGCAAGGCATGAGTTTTCGTCATCAAATACGAACTCTCGTAGTTTTTCATCAGATACCACCTCTGCTCTTTTGTAGGCTTCGCTACGAGCATAGTAGAGTGTTTTCATTCTTCGACGCCAAGCAAGCATGTGAACATTATGCAGTTCCTGCTTGCTTACATTTGCTGGAAAGAACAGATTTACAGACTGTGATTGGCAGATATGCTGCTGTCGGTCTGCTGCAAGTTCTACAACCCAGCGTTGGTCGATTTCAACGGCAGTCTTAAATACGTCTTTTGTGTACTCATCAAGAAAATCAAGATGCTGCACACTTCCATTATTTGTCATAATGGACTTCCATACTTCGTCTGTGTTCATACCAATCTCATCGAGAGTATGCTCTAGATACTCATTCTTCAGAAGACTCGTACCAGACTTTGTCTTTTGTGTAAAAGCATTTGCACGATAAGGCTCAATACTTGGGCTCGTATTCGCACAAATAATGCTTGAAGAAGCATTGGGAGCGATAGCCAAAAGATGCGCGTTTCTTATAGTTCCCGTAGGATCGTCTGGACATGCACCACGCTCTTTTGCCAGCTCTTTTGTAGCTTCAACAGCTTTTCTTTTAATTTCTGCAAAGACACGATTGTTAAAGGACTTTGCCATTGCACCTTCAAATGCAATGTTGTTTCGTTGCAGATAGGCATGAAAACCCATCGCACCGAGACCAATCGAACGCTCACGCATTGCAGAGTAACGAGCTTTGTCAAGCTGACTTGGGGCATGTTCAATAAAGTAAGTCAATACATTATCAAGCATACGCACGAGATCAGGAATAAACTCGTCAATATCTTTCCAAGAATCGTACTCTTCCAGATTCACAGAAGAAAGACAGCATACGGCGGTACGCTCTTCGTTCGTCGGAAGAGTAATCTCAGAACAGAGATTTGAGTGGTGCACACGAAGACCGAGAGAGCGTTGATACTCGGGCAGTTCTTCGTTTACAGCATCTTCAAACATAATATAGGGTTCACCCGTTTCAACACGATTTTGAATGAGCTTTACCCACAGTGCCTTCGCAGCAACTGTTTTTGTAACTTCCCCAGAGTGAGGATCAATCAGATTCCAACTATCATCAAAGCCGGGCTCTGCTGTCGCTTGCGCGATGAGCTTCATGAAGCTATCAGGAATGACCACAGCATGATGCAAATTAGTGGACTTGCGATTAATATCTCCGCCAGTGGGCTTTCGTACATCAAGAAACTCTTCAATTTCTGGATGAGAAATATGTAAATACGCTGCATAAGAACCTCTTCTAGTTACACCCTGAGAAAAAGCGAGCATCTCGGCATCGACTACTTTCATAAAAGGAATCACACCAGTACTCTCACTTCCATTACTTGTGCGGGAGCCTACGGAGCGAATGTCGCTCCAGCTTCCGCCGACCCCGCCACCAACAGAAGACAGATATGCGTTTTCTGTGTAATGGTCGGTTATACCGCCTCTACTATCTTCTACATAGTTCAGAAAGCAGGAGATCGGTAATCCACGAGTTGTTCCTCCGTTCGAGAGAATGGGCGTGGAAAACATAAACCATAGATTACTTGCATAATCGTAGAGACGCTGTGCATGGTTTTCATCATCTGCAAAGGCTTTCGCCGCACGTGCGAAGGCGTCTTGCGGCGAGCGTTCATTCGCAACCAAGTATCTATCTTCGAGAGTCTGAATCCCGAATTTTGACAGTAGCCTGTCTCTTCCATAATCAACTAACATACATGTATTCCTCAATACGATCGTCCAATTCTTCTAGACTGTGCCCTGGATACGATATCGCCTCTTCACAATACGATAATAAATCCATCATTCTATAATTTTGTAGTATTAAATCTTCACTTTCGTTAATTGCTTGAATATACTTATACTTTCCTTCAATTGGAATAGCATCGTAAATATTAAATGCGCTTTCATATTCGTGAAGAAGATCTGTGGCACGCTTTGGACCAATCCCAGGAATACCTGCAATGTTGTCTCCTTTATCGCCAGTCAGAACTTTATAACTAATATACTCTTCACGAGGAAAATCAAAGAACTCTTCCCAATTAAATACTGTAGTTTCTTTTCGAGTTACGGTAGAGAAACGAGATACATTTTCATTAACAAGAAGATCCCAGTCTCGGTCACTTGAAATCAACCAGATATCTTCGATACCGTGTTTTTCTCGATGGCGAACTACATACGCCGCAATGTCATCTGCTTCAACTTGAAAATATCGAAGCACTAAAAACTTTTCTCCAAGAGTTTTTAATGTTCTCTCATACTCTTGAAAGAACATCTCCATCTCTTCTTTTTCTTTTTCAGTTTGATCCTTGTATCTTTCTTTTCGATTTTCTTTGTAATCAGGACAAATCTCTTTTCGCCACTTACTATTTCCCCAATCGGCAGCAATTATAATCTTACTACATTCATAGGAATGTGCTAGACTCTCTACTGTTCGTAGGTAATCAAACTCGAAATCTAACTTGCCTTGATGCTTCCAGCGAAATGCAAGGTTCATTCCGTCAACAATAAGAACATTCTTATTTGGTTCCATCATTTGTTCTTTAAAACTAACCACCTACAAACTCCACTTTTTCCTGTTCTAACCACTCATCCGCAAGCATCACATAGCAATCCAACCAGTCCATATACATATACTTAGTTTTTTCTGGTTTTATTGTTGTTGCTACAAACACTTTCGATCTTGAGTATTTGAAAAAGAGTAAAGGTTGCTGTAACTTTAGCTCAGCTTGCTTTACAATCTTTTCCCACCACTGCAGCAGATAGTTGGTTTTATTTGTAAAAATTTTATCAGTGAGAGGAGACTTCTCATAGTTCTTTACTTCGATACAAAAAAGATTTTTTGCGTCTGGAACATAGAGATCTCCCTTCAAGTAAGAAAGAGCGCCCGAACTGGGCACTCTCTCAAACTGTAGACCTGTAGCATTCCGAAGCATATCTCTTACGAGATACTCACCACGAGCGCCTTTTGCTCTTGAATCAACCATTATGCTACTAACCTACTTATATTTGAATCTTTAAGAACTTCTACTTTTTCAAGTAATGGATGAGACCACCCATGGTTTACAAGATAAGTATTCAGTTCTTCTTCCAATAGAACTTCTACAAGCCTTTCTTTTCCTACTTCGTCAAGCACCGTCATCACTTCGTCAAGAAATAGTACATTGATACGGCTCGAAGATAAACTACTCATCAGACGACGAATCGCTAAAAGAGTAGCAGTATTTACTCGTGCCAGTTCTCCACTTGACAGTGCAAGAATATCAATCACATTTCCATTATCTGTAATTTCAACATTCAACTTATCATTATTGACTGCAAAATTCAGAGTAAAACGACCGTCAGAAAGTTCTGCGAGGTATTCGCTTGTTAATTCTTCCAGTTCTTTCACAAGATTTTCGATCTTGTATGCTATTAATCCGTTCGTACTGAACGCTTTTTTGAGAATTTCAAGATTTCCACGCTTCTTTGATATCTCCGCGTGTCGTTCTGAGACTTCCGCAAGCTGTTCCTCAAACTCTGTAGTTTGTTCAGTAACAACTTGAATTCGAGCGTTATGTGCAGAACGACTTTCATTTTCCTTCTGCAGTCTACGAATTTCAGACTTTTGGTCTTCAAGTCGTGCTCGAACTTCTGAGAGACGAAGTTGAAGTTTTTCTTCGTTCACAAGCTCTGAAGGAAGGTTACTATCGACGGAGCGATATAAATCTTCCCACTCTTTTTGCTTCTCAGACTTTAGGCGAAATCTCTTATTGTTTTCTTGAATTTCTTCAATTTTCTTCTGGATATCAATTTGTTTGTCTTGTTCGATTTTAATCTTTTCTTTTTCTTCCGAAATATGCTTCTCTTTAAAATCTTCACTAACGGGTTGTTCGCATGTAGGACATACATTTTCCAGACTCTCCATCTTTTTGATGATTTTTTGTGAGAGACCGATTGACCCCGCTATAGCCCCGACTTCAGACTGATATTCATCATACGAAATTATCTGATTCGCATCAATTGCACGAATTTCTGTAATGTTAATCTCTCTCAGTAATTTTTTATACTGATTATTTTGTGAGATTTGTCGATTCGTAGATGAGATATTTTTAATTTCAGCCATAAGACTGCTGGCTTCATCCTCATCTTCTTCCGAGATTTTTGGAATATTTACAAGTTCTCGTGGGGTAGTATCGGTCAATCGATTATTTTCCAACCATTTTTCAATAGTCGATATACGACCTTCGAGATTTGAGAATTCTTGTTCAACCTCTCTTGATGCTTCTTTAAAAATTTCAAACAGGTTTACATACTTCTCAAGTCCTAACAAATCGATGAGAAACTTTTTTCGATTCGCGTCGGTTGCTGTAAGAAAATTCAAACTAGCATTTGTATTTTGGTATACTACTTGAGAGAAAGTTTTGAAGTCAACTCCAATAACTTCCTGTATAGTTTTGTAAGTATTGGTAGCCGTATGACTACCAATATCTTCACCGTTTTTTAGAAACTTTACTTTCAAAGAAGACTTTCTCTGAAGGTCAATTTCATACTCATCTTCTCCCTTTGAAAAAGAAAGATATATTGAGTAGCCTGCATTCAATTCTCGATTGGGAATATCTGCTTTTTTAATTCCTTTCGAGTTTTTATTGAACAGGACTTCTTCTAGTATTAAAGGAATTGAAGATTTACCAACACCATTACTACCCAGTATCTGAGTAAGGCGAGTGGAGGATAAATCAATTTCATTGTTCTCTCCGTAAGAGAAACAATTACTCCACTTCAAGGTTTTTAGCGTAATCATTAAATATTCCTACTATATCTGGTATTTTTTCGTCATTTATCTCTAATACATAGAGTAGATACTCTACTAATTCTTCT